>Ga0315904_10008808_pt1 | contig 13289 bp, 14 predicted proteins | sample LakEriMetagenome_6_FD_203529 | JGI IMG/M metagenome (GOLD analysis project Ga0315904, IMG submission 203529) | Freshwater fungal communities from buoy surface, Lake Erie, Ohio, United States - Buoy 12 MA120 | ecosystem: Environmental > Aquatic > Freshwater > Lake | place: USA: Lake Erie, Ohio... | reverse complement strand
TCAATTTTATCATTTCCTGTATTTAAAATAATACTTTCATTCTCTTCTCCAGATGCTGTATAAATCGGATATTGGACAAACTTACCTTCAAATAAAATTTTTTGAGAAAATAATTCATTCAATGATTCAGTTTCTGTTTCTTTTTTTATAAATGTTAAATCTTCATTAAAACAGTATTTTATATTGTTTGACAAAACATAAGAATATCTAGGAATGGTATAAACTCCTTGTTCTAAATTACTAGTTGCAGAACATTCTAATGACAGTGTAGCTGTTTGATATCCTATCGGGGAATAATCTATCAATTTTACAATACGATTAACATTTTCGTATAACTGAGCTTCAGAAAATAAAGACTCTGATGATGTTTTATTAAGATAATAAATTAATGTGTGGTATGAGTAAGAAATAATATCTATAATCGAAGCTAAATTAGAACCTAAAAAATTTTGATCTGTAAAAATTTTTTGTTCATTTAAACGATTTATAATAAGATCGCGAAGTGACATTGCATCGAATGCAACATATCCGTCTTTAGGGATGTCGTAATTATTTGAAATTTGTGTCGCCATAAAAAATTAAGTGTTTCTTGATGTTGGAATAAAAATAAAACTTTGCTTTTTTAAATCTAAAGCAAATTGTGTATTTGTTGTTACATTCAACAGAGGAATTTCTATGATAATTGTAATATCGTATTTATTGTTATCTGCATCGGCAAACACAGATATTTGTAAAGGTTTTACTCTTGGTTCGTATATTTTAATAGAGTCATAAATTTTACGACCTATAAATTCCCCATTAAATTTGGTAACAGGTTCAAATAAAAATTGATATAAATCTAAACCGTATTCTGGGAATAAAAAACGTTGACCTGGAAGAGTATTGAAAAGATTAGTGAGAGAGTTGGCTATAGCAGAAATATCAAAAGAAGCTTTAATATCCGTATTGGGTAAAGGAAGACGATTAAAGGGTGCATCAATTTTAGTTAATCCTAAATCTAATGAAAGATCTTTAAAGACATAACGTTGAGAGGTATAATTTTTTGCTATCTCTTGAAGTTTGTTAATTTTAATAGCCATTCTTACTATTATTTAAGAGAGAAACCCCATAAATAATAACAATACAAATAAATTATGGATATGAATTTTAATACATTATATGAAGGTATGCTTGAACGATATCAACAAGGTGGTTTTATTGTCGGAGATCGTGTTCGTTATCGTAAAGACTGTTTAAGATTAGAATTTTTTAAACACAAACCAGCAGGATTTATTGATTTAATTAAATCATGCATGCATGAAACTTTTGACCTCAATTTAAGAATTTCAGCTGTTAAATCAATTTATCCTTCTACTTCTCAAAATTATAGAGGCGGCACTGAGTCACCAGATGCAATTTATGTCGATGTTATTATTGAATATGCTCCAGGCCTTTATAGAACACCAATGACAGTTCCTATTGAATCCTTGGAACTTATGGATGATGGTATCAATACAGGCCCTGTTCCTGATAGTTTAAAAAGAAAATCTAAAATTAATATTAAACCAGAAGAAGTAGAAGCCAAATCTGATAAAAATTTTGACATTAATCTTCAAAATAAAAATGTAAAGATTCCTAATAGTACAGTCAAGCATGACGTATCAAAACCTTACACAGGTTGGGAACCTTTACCTACTAGATAAAAGTAGAAAAATACACAAAATAAACTATACTACCACTATGCCCAAAAATAATTTAAACATATGATCTTCGACGAACAAATCTCCCGTAAACCCAATTTATATCCTTGGACTGAACAATTTATCGAATCTATGCATAATGGATTCTGGACCGACAAGGAATTTTCATTTAAATCTGATGTTCAACAATTTAAAGTAAAATTAACAGAACAAGAAAAAGAAATTATTATTAGAACATTGTCTGCTATTGGGCAGATTGAAGTCGCGGTAAAGACTTTTTGGGCTAAATTGGGAGAAAATTTACCACATCCTTCTCTACAAGATTTAGGTTATGTCATGGCTAACACAGAAGTAATACATAACAATGCCTATGAACGTTTACTTTCTGTTTTAGGACTAGAAGATGTCTTTGAAGAAAATTTAAAATTAGAATGGATTCAGGGTCGAGTCAAATATCTTAAAAAGTATACACATAAATTTTATAAAGATTCTAAGAAACAATATCTATATGCATTGATTCTTTTTACTCTTTTTGTGGAAAATGTTTCTTTGTTTAGTCAGTTTTATGTTATTAATTGGTTTGCTCGTTTTAAGAATGTTCTTAAAGATACAGACCAACAAGTCAAATATACTCGTAATGAAGAAAACATTCATGCTTTAGTTGGTGCTAAGATTATTAACACCATCAGAGAAGAGTATCCTGAGTTGTTTGATGAAGAATTGAAAGAAAGAATTTTAAGTGAGGCACAAGAAGCTTATATTGCTGAGGCTAAAATTATTGATTGGATGGTTAATGGTATTCAAGAAGAAGGGCTTTCAGCTGGTGTTCTCAAAGAATTTGTTAAGAACCGTATCAACGAATCTTTAAAAATGATTTCATTTCCCCCTGCTTTTGAAATTAATAAAGAATCTATTTCACATACAATATGGTTTTCAGAAGAACTTTTAGGAAACAATATGACCGACTTCTTTCATAGCAGACCCACTGAATATTCTAAAAAAAATCAATCTTTTTCCGAAGACGATTTATTTTAATTTTAAATTGATAAATTCCATTTTTAGTGTTTAATACGTAATATGAATAAAGACATTTATTGGCTTAACAGGGATTCTCGAAAATTTTTGGAACGAGGTTACTTGTTAGAGGGAGAGACAGCAGAACAAAGAATTAAAGACATTGCTAAGACTGCTGAAAAATATCTTAACTTTAAAGGATTTGCTGATAAATTTGAAGACTATATGCATAAGGGCTTTTATAGTCTCAGTTCTCCTATTTGGTCTAATTTTGGTCGTAAAAGAGGTTTGCCTATTTCTTGTTTTGGTTCTTTTGTTCCTGATACTCTTTCAGGTATTATGGAAAAAGTAGCTGAAGTGGGTGTCATGACTGCTGTAGGTGGTGGAACTTCTGCTTACTTCGGTGCGGTAAGAGGAAGAGGTACACCCATCTCTTCTGGTGGGGAATCTACAGGTTCCGTTCATTTTATGGAACTTTTTGACCGTTTGATGAATGTAGTTTCTCAAGGAAATGTTCGACGAGGTTCTTTTGCTGCTTATCTTCCTATTGACCATCCAGACATTGAAGAATTTTTGAAAATCCGTTCAGAAGGTAATGAGATTCAAGACCTTTCTATTGGAGTTTGTGTTTCTGATGAATGGATGAAAAAGATGGTAGAAGGAGACAAAGAAGCTCGTCGTATTTGGGGGTTAGTTATTAAAAAGAGATTTGAATCAGGTTATCCTTATATCTTCTTTAGTGATAATGCTAATAATCAAGCTCCGCAAATTTATAAAGATAAAGGCATTAAAATCAACAACAGTAATTTGTGTTCAGAAATTATGCTTTCCAATTCTGATGATGAATCCTTTGTGTGTGATTTGTCTTCTATGAATCTTGAAAAGTGGGAAGAATGGAAAGACACAGATGCGGTAGAAACTATGATTTATTTTCTAGATGCGGTTATGTCTGAATTTATTGAAAAAACCGAAGGAATGAAATTCATGGAAGCACCCAGAAAATTTGCTATGAATCAAAGAGCTTTGGGTTTGGGTGTATTGGGTTGGCATTCTTATCTTCAGTCGCAAATGATTGCCTTTGAGAGCATGGAAGCCAAAATGCTAAACAATCAAATTTGGAAATTGATCAGAGAACGTTCTGATATAGCAACAGGGACTTTAGGAACTAATTTTGGAAAAGCTCCAATCTATGAAGGAAGTCAATATATTAGAAGAAACACAACAACTCTAGCTATTGCTCCCACTACTTCGAGTTCTTTTATTTTAGGACAAGTATCACCCTCTATTGAACCTCTTAATAGTAATTACTTTGTTAAGGATTTGGCTAAAGGAAAATTCACTTACAAAAACCCTTATCTTAAAAAACTTCTTAAAGATAAAGATCAAGATAATGACGAGGTGTGGAAATCTATTTTAGTTCATGGTGGTTCTATTCAACATTTAGAATTTTTATCTTCTGAAGAAAAAGATGTTTTTAAAACTTTTGGTGAAATTTCACAAAAAGAAATTGTTATTCAAGCAGCACAAAGACAAAAGTACATTGATCAAGGACAATCATTGAATCTTATGATTCCTCCAAATACTAAACCCAAAGAGGTTAATGAATTAATGATCTTTGCTTGGGAGCAAGGAATTAAAAGTTTATACTATCAAAGGTCTGCAAACCCCGCTCAGGAATTAGCACGTTCTATACTCACATGCAAATCATGTGAAGCATAAGATTTAATTAAAAAAATCTTCTTTTAATATTTAATACACGCAAGTAATGAAATATTTTTCGGGCGAGTTTCTGTTCCCCCTGAACTATTTATAGTAATTGCGTGTGTGTGGGCACCAGCAGGATTAATATTTGCCTGAGTACCACCAGACGTACTTCCAGTGACATTTACTCCTCCATCATCTGCACTACCACCGCCGCCCTGGGTGTGGGTGTGCTCACCGGCTGAAGCAGTGGTACCTGTGTGAGTGTGGCTCTTAAATGCCTCATTCTGCTTTCTAGCAAACTCTCCAGCAGCAGTCCCGTCAATATGTGTACCAGAACTTCTTACAAAGTGGCCTCTTAAATCAGGTAATTTAAATGTTGTAAATCCATCTCCTCGACCAAAAGAACCATAAGCACTTAAAGAAGTCCATGAAGCATCATCAATAATATTTCCACTATTGTTTGCAAAAGCCCAAAGATTGGGATATGACGATCTAGAAACAGTCTGACCATTAAGAAGTAACCAACCAGTGGGAGCTACAGTTGAAGGAAAATAAGAAACCTTACCAACATGTGATAATATTGCTGAACTTAAAGTTGCTAGCAGTGTATTCATTTCTGTAATTTTACTGTCAAAAATAAAAGAATTATTGTTAATTTTGTATAAAGAATCCCCTATGCATTCTTCTCGGTCAATGTATTCGTAAGCCATATATGTTATTTATTGTCTAAATCGTTTATTAACTTGGTGGTATTTAAATCTACTTCAACCATTTTAAAATCTGGTTTTTCCTGTACGTTGTTAAACAACCTTTGAATCATTTCTTCTCTAGAAGCTACTACTAAAGTATTGTTAATTGTAGTACTGTCATTAGTAGTTAAAGATGCAATTTCTTTTTTACCTTCAATGTCTATTTTTTTAAGTTCTTTATCATGTTTGGTTTTTTTGTTATGAAGATTAATTCGATTTAATGCTTCTATAGCTTTTGTTGTGGATGAAATTAATTCTGAAAGAGCTGCGATTTCATCTGGATTTTGTCCTTGGACTATATATTCTTTTAAATCTTCTACAGCACCTAAGCCCGCATCAATAAGATTGCCAGTTTTCTTTAAAATATAATCATTAATGTTATCTTCATTAATTTCAGTTTCTTCCTTGCGTTTAGGTGTTTTTGCTGCAGAATAGTCAAAAGAAGAAAGCTCTTCTAATAATGTGTCTAAATCTTCATTCATAAAGATATTTAGTCACCTCTTGAAAAAAATAAATAATAAATTATATTTTAATTGATATGGAAATTACAGTAAACACTATTCACGGAACTTTTATTGTTCCAAGAGAAAAAGCAGATCAACTATTAGTTTGGCTTCAACAAAATGCCATTAAAGCAGGGCAACAACCTATTAGAGAAACCACCAATGACAATCAAGGATTTACAGGGAGACAATTAATCAATGAATAATACAGTAAAAATTAAATTTGTTAAAACACATGAAGATGCAGTTCTTCCTGTTCGTAAACATGAAGACCCTTTAACTGGTGATTCTGGTTATGATTTGACTGCAGTAGAAGATTGCGTGATCCCAGCACGTAGTGGGTGTATTGTTCCTGTTGGTCTTAAATTAGGTTATATTACTCCTGGATATTGGATTCGTATTGAGTCGAGATCGGGTTTGCAATTTAAACACAATCTTTCAGCGTTTAATGGGATTATAGATTGCCAATATCGCGGAGATCTTGGAGCTAAAATTAACAATAATTCAAATACAGACTATCAGGTTAAAAAAGGAGACCGTATTGCACAGTTGGTTGTATACCCTTTAATTCACAGTGACTCTTCTTGGGTTGAAACCGCAGAAGAAACAAACAGAGGAGAAAATGGATTTGGTAGTACAGGACGATAATGTTTGAAAATTTATTAGTTGAAAAATATAGACCTAAATCTTTAGAAGATGTTGTTCTTTCACCTGAACATAAAGATTTCTTTAATTCTTTAAAAGAAAAAGAAGAAATTCCTAATCTTCTTTTTACAGGTTCTCCTGGCACTGGTAAAACTACTGTTAGTAAGATTCTTATTAAGAATGTTTTGAATTGTCAGTATCTTTACATCAATGCATCTGATGAGAACGGAATTGATACTATCCGTTCAAAGATCATGGGGTTCGCTTCTACTAAGTCTCTAGATGGTAAGTTGAAAGTGGTATTATGTGATGAAGCTGATTCCATTTCCATGGAAGCGCAGAAAGCTCTTCGTAATGTTATTGAAGAGTATTCTGATAATACTCGTTTTATTTTTACTTGTAATTATCTTTTTAAGATTATTCCACCTCTTCAATCTAGATGTCAAATTTTTAATTTGGTCCCCCCTTTAGATGGTGTTATTAATAGAGTTGTTTATATTCTTAAACAAGAAGAAATTAATGTACCCACAGAAGAGAAAAATAAACTAGTAGAATTAGTTCGCTCAGGATATCCGGATCTTCGTAGAGTTATTAATGATATTCAAAAATTTTCGCATAATGGAACTCTTCATATTAAAGAAAATAATGCTAGAGGTTTAGCAGAAAAAATAGTTAACAAAATTCTTAGTAAAGAAGACCCTATAGAATTAAGAAAATTTGTTATTGAAAGAGAATCTGAATTTTCAAATGATTACCAACAATTATTTAAAGAAATGTTTGAAGTCGTGTTTAGAAGTAATTTAGAACAAACTAAAAAGTCTTCTGTTCTTTTATCTCTTTCAGATGGTATGTATAAAGATGCTATCGTAGTAGATAAAGAAATTAATTGGTTTAGTACGTGTCTAAGATTATATTAACGACCGCAACATCTACCACCTCTAGCAACTGGTACAGGGTGATAAGAAGTTGTGTTTATAATTGTTTGGGGGTTATTACTCTGTGATGTTTTTAAATTTGTTAAGTGTTGATTAATTTCTGTAGTTACTTGTGATTGTGAAGTATAACTTTTAGTTTTATATACAACCGCATTGGTATCTGGGTCGTGTAACATTCCTACAAATTTATCATTTTCCAAATTTAAAGTAGTAAAATATTTTTTCATAAATTATTAAAATGTGGTTGGAAATTTAAGTGGAGATTCATCAAAACGATGTATTTTAATTGCAGTAATTTCATTGTAATAAATTTCTGTTTCAAATACGTGTTTTACATTAATAACAAACCACTGTCCATAAAATTTATCTTGAAATTCCCCAGAATCAACTCCTTCAGTTTTATCTATAGCTATAAACCTTCCTGGTTCTCTATTAGTCAAACCTAAAGTTCTGAAATTAATACAAGCATTTTGAAATACTCCAGTATAGAGTAATTTTTGTAATCCTGCATATTGTCTTAAAGTCAAGTCTTCATCCTCACCATACAATGAAAATACAGGTTTAAGGTTACGACCAATATCAGACCTTTTATTTTCATTTAAAGATATTAAAAATAGTCGCTCTAAATCACCTCTATTGTTTTTATACATTTTTTGTATATATTCATTAGCAATAAATTTTCTAGCAGTCTCTACTGAGTTTTGTTTAAATTCTATATTATAAAGTCTATTTTTAAGATCAAAAGAATGTACAGGGTGTGTTGTAAACTCTGAAGCATTCATTAGTGGAGAAATATCGACAAATCTATAACTAGTTATTGCACTATACTTTAAAGAACTGAAATCAACAACATCAGAGCTATTATCTGATTTTGGTGCTCTAAGAGAAGACGTTACACTTTTTTCTTTGGAATAAGATTGAACATAAAAATGTTCAGTTTGGTATTCACCAGGTGAACCTTCACCAGAACCTGCTTTATCAAAAAAAGATGATGTGGGTCTTAAAGTAAGTTGACCTACACTATTTTCATCTGGTCCTCTTTCTTTTATTATTAAACTAAAATCACATGCTCCGTCACCTCCTTGTTTCTCACTCATGTGTTTATCGTAAATGTACATTAAACTTTCATAAGCTGAAGATTGAGCAGGTGCAGTAAAAAATATTTTTGATAGTCCTGTTTCCCATTCTCCCACAGGAACACCATCTGTTGTATCTAAAGGCATACCTGATGGTTTGGTTAATGTTTTTTCTATAATTTCTTTCATTGCTAATCCTGTCTCTTTTTTTTGATCGGTATTAGAATTGGCGGTTGAATATTCAATAATATTAGTCATCATATACTGATACCATTCATCCCAAAAATATATTTTAAGGCATTTAATAGTAGCAGATGCTGCATTTTGAGCTCCTGGAGGTGAACCAATATCTTCAATATCATAGATATTAAAAATGTAAGACAACGACCAATGAACGGGGTCTGTTATGGACAATTTTTGTAATTTAATATTAGAATCCTGTAAATCTGGTTTAATTCGTATTCTTAATCTATCAAACCCGTCATTTCTAAAACTATAAAATGGTTTAGGTTCAGTAAATGCAGTATAAGAATCTTTTGAATTTTGTTGTCCTAAAAATTTATCTATCTCTGAAGTCCCAGATTCGGGGTTATAAAAAAAAGTCATGTGGCCTTTAACAACCCAATCAGACAAAGTGTCTTCTATAGTTAAATTGACAATAGAATTAGGATTGACGGGAAATTTGTAATCATCAGAATCAGAATCCCCATCACTACTATCCAAATATAATTCTACTGTGTGTTTAACTTGGTTAAATTTGGTATCAAAAACTGCTTCATTATAAACTTGCATATTATTCTAATGTAATTTTATTTAAAATTAATTTTACATATTCCATTTTTAAAATTTTTAATGTAGATCCGGGTTCTGGTAATTGCGTCGGATTTATAATGTTATTAGTGTCGACAATAATCCACCAAATATTTGGGTTATTATAAACTTTGTAAGATATAAAAGGCCACGTATCCCCATGAGTTACATTATATTCTTCATAAAAACCTTCAGGTAAATTTTGAGGCACAACAACAGTTTGTAATATATTATAAAAATACCTATTATTTTCATCAGTATAAACATTAAAAATATTTTCGTAATTTGACCGTTTAAGTCTTGGTAAATCTTTTATATTATTTTGATACATATTTTTATATTTTTTGTTTATTAAGCAAGCATTGCACCACTTTGAAGTTCTTCTATTATTTTACTGCCATTGTCTATTTTTTGTTTATTTTTTTCTTTTGTATCTGAGGACTGGATAATATTATTATCAATAGACTGAAAAAGATTTTTACTTGGCATAACCATATCGGTTAGTGTGAGATTGACTTCATAAGCATCCGGTACTACTGAAGATTTGCCATTGCCTGATTGTAACATTCTCATGTTACCTCTATTATAGATAGTTAAATTGGTCACACAGGATGCGTAACTATAGTGTTGTCCTGGAATTTCTAATTCATAGTATACAGGAGGTATACTAGTAATAAAATCTCTTTTAAGGTAAAGATTTGCATTAGTCAGCATCCAACAAAGACCTCTATTTTTTTCCCAATCATTTACATCATATGTATTAAATAAAGGAAATTTAATATTAATAGTTCTAAAGTCGTGACTTTGCCAAAGTCGAGGACGATCCATTATACCAATTTTAGGATAAGCTGCTGCCATAGCACCCATTCCTATATTACCAATTGTTGATCCGATATTACCTGCAGTTTCTGCGGCACCTTTACCAAACAAAGTACCTATTAAAGATTTACCAGCATTACCCAAATCACCTAAAGTATCTAAAGATTGCCATACTGGTGTATTAACTTCAAAATTAACATCTGAAAAATACGGAAATTTATATATGTTACCTGTTTTAGTTCTTGGAAATAAATTTTCATAAGGTGATAACATATCTGTATCTCTAGTAACTGCGTTGGATACTGCACTTGCATAGTAACTAAATTGAGTTACTATTGAAGATTCATCTACCTCATATTCAACTAAAGTAATATAAGGAACTTCATCAAATGATTTTGGTGGTGATAAAGTCCAACGATAATTTTCTACCACATCTATAGTTCCCATGTCTGTGGCATTCCATATATTGGCACCAGCAGAACCTTTTAATCCGATTGCTTTATTTACTGCTTTACCTACTTGGTTTGCTAATTTTTGAAATTCCATAATTATTTTTTTTAAACAAATTGCATCCTTATTTGTCTAATAGGGTCTATATTAGAAGCAGCAACTTGTGAAGCTGAAGGATATTGTTGTTGTTGGTTTTGACCTGCTACAATTACATTATTAGATTGTTTTTTTGCAAAAATATCTGCTAATTGTAAAATAGCTTTACTCAAATTTATAATAGTATCATTACTATTTGCGGTATTATAAGCAATTTTTTCAAGAATGTTATTACTTAATTTAAATCCTTCAGGTGACATATATTTGTCCAAAGGAATAACCGCTTCGGGGCCTGCTTCACCTACTATAGCATTTAGTGGTTTTGTGACAATACCACCAGTAGCCATTGGTGTTGGTTCATTTCCTGATTGTGTTGTTGGTTTAGATTGTACAGATTCTTCGACCCCTGGTAACATCGATGCAGGCCATTCTGTTTCTGTTGGGGCACCTTCAGGAATAGGCACCCCTAATAATTGAGCAACTTTAGCTCTAATAGGATATCCAAATAAACTTGGAGGTAAAGCATTTAAAGCGCCTTCTGTCATTTGTTTTAAAATTCCTTCTCTTACTTTTCCGAAAAGATCTGACATTGACCCCCAAATATTTCCAGATTCCATATTTTCTTGAAATTGTTCTTTTGTCGCATCTGAATCTAATAAATTACCCAACCAACCTAAACCAGGTGTTATTTTACAAAGATCTACTATACCACCATAAGCGTCACCACCTGTAAGTTTTTTTCCGATATCAATAAATTTACCAAAAACCGGTTTCATTTTTTCCATTATCCCATCTTTAATAGATTGAAAAATATTAATAGATTGGGTTCCCATTTGATTAGCAGCTTCAGTAACGGTTTCTTCTCCCCCCATTAAATCAACAACCCATTTAATACCAGGAGATACTTTAGCTAATTCACCTATAACATCCCCCCATTTACCAGAAAAAACTAATTCGCCAATTTTACCGACCCACCCTAAAGCTTTATTAAATTTATCAAAAATATAATCTTTAACACCTTTGAGAAAATTAATACTTTGACCACCCATTGCATTTCCTGCGGTTACTACAGCTTCTTCTCCCCCCATTAAATCTACAACCCAACCCATTCCAGGTACAAGTTTAGCAACTTCGACAAATGCTTCACCCCAATTACCAGCTATTACTTTTTTACCGATTTCTACAACCCAGCTAAATGCACCACTAAGTTTTTCACCGATGTAGTCATAAATTTTACCAAAGAAATCTCCAATCATTCCTGCTTTTTTTTGACTAGTTTCTCCTGTCGCTCCTCCTGCTTTAGCATCTAAAAATGCATTAAGAACATCTAAACCTATAGATATTGCTGTTCCTGCGCCTGGTATTAAAGTAGCAACACCAGATAAAACATCAATAATACCACCCACTACATCTCCTGATTTAAATCTAGTATAAGCAAAACTTAAACTAATGACTGTACCTATTAATGGTAATCTTTTTAAGAGAGGTTTAATAAATTTTACCAAACCTCCAAGCATCTTTGTAAGTAATCCAGGAGTTTTTGCTATAGCGCCAGTAAGAGTTTTAGACACACTTTTACCGAAAATACCTCTTAAAGCTTTATAAGCGGTTTGAAAAAGTTTAATAGGAGCATTTACAAAAGATTTTAAATTTTTAATAAGACTCAAAGCTCCTTTTTCTAAAAGTTTTAAACCTCCACTTATACCAACTCTACTTAAAATTTTTAAAAGACCTTTAAATGGACCGTCTGTATTAAGTCCTGTAATTAAAGCCGCTAAACCTCCTAAAAGTAATGCAACACCACCACCAGCCATTAAAGCACCGCTTAATAATTTTCCTATACCAGGTGGTAATAAACTTAAAAGACCTCCTCCTTCAGTACCTGTGTTTGCTTTTTCTTTATTTTCTTTTGTTTTAAATTTATCAAAAACACCTTTTAAAATATCAGGCATTTTTTCGGCTAAATCTCGATATCCCTTGTCAGTAAGACCATCAATTAAAATCTTTTTAGAGCCTTCTTCTTCTTTAATTAAACGTTGTTCTTTGGGTTTCTCTTTTGATGAAGATTTAAAAATTAAATCTTTTGTAAAACCTAAAAGCCCCGATTCTTTAAATTTAGCTTTTAAATTCTCATTAAAAATACTTTCTGTTTTTTTATTAGCAATTGTAACTGCTTTTTTACTAATTTCAGTAGCTAAATTTTTAGAAACATCACCAAATGTATCAATTAATATTTGAGATAATTGATTTACTATATCTGGGGTAGGTTTAACTGTAGTGGCCATCTTCTTTAATATTTAAGAAGATGGTCTAAGTTTAAGTGTTAAAAAGTGTGGCGTCGATTGGTAAATCTTTTTCTAAACCATTAATATTAACAGTAGTTAATTCTTTTACTTTTTGTCTATAATTTTCAATAAATTTCAAAACACCATTAATGGTGTATGTTGGTAGTTGTTCTACGACTTTAATTCGATTTTTAAAATCAAGTGTAAGGAGATCTAAAGCATTTGTACCAACAGTTAATTTACTAATAAATTTAGTCAATTCATTTATAAATGTTTCTCCAACAATTTCTCTTAATTCCTCCGGGTTCTGTACCTCTATTTTAATATTTTTGTGGAGTTCTGACTCTAATTTGTTTTCAGTTTCGATTGTGGGTAATTCACAAATTAAAGAATAAGAATCATTTTCTATAATTTCAGAAGGAAAATTATATTGTTTTTGTAAAAACGAATTTAAATGTTCATTTAAATTTATAATTTTTTGAGAATAATCTAAATTATTTTCTTTAATTTCATCTTCTGTAAAA
>Ga0315904_10008807_pt1 | contig 13291 bp, 12 predicted proteins | sample LakEriMetagenome_6_FD_203529 | JGI IMG/M metagenome (GOLD analysis project Ga0315904, IMG submission 203529) | Freshwater fungal communities from buoy surface, Lake Erie, Ohio, United States - Buoy 12 MA120 | ecosystem: Environmental > Aquatic > Freshwater > Lake | place: USA: Lake Erie, Ohio... | reverse complement strand
AACTCAAATGCCCTCTTTTTTTGCGTAAGAGCATGAGGGCCTCATTGGTGGCGATGCGATAAATCCAAGTGTACAAAGCACAATCACCTCTAAAGGTAGCTAAATTTTCCCAAACGCGTATAAACGCAGTTTGTGCTGCGTCATCAGCATCATCATGCTCGATAACAATTCTGCGGACATGGTGATACACTTTAACCTTAAATCGGCGCACAATTTCCATAAACACAGCCTGCCTATCGGAATAAGTTTGAATAGCTGCGGCTAGCTCGGAATCATGCAACTGAGGTAAATCCAACATGTACTTGCGAAGTTGGATTCAAAAAAACAGCTAAAGTTTAATTCGCTGTGGTCATTTTTTAAGACTGTCCAGTCTTGGGTGCATCAATGAGAACCACCAGCGTGGAATAAGGGCAGGCAGAATTAGGCTTGCATAGCCACCGGGAAGCCGGGGTGAGTGTGGGAAACTCTGAAGTTGATAATAGGGCCTAGAAGCGACGTGGTGGTGATCTGCATGTCTACTTAAATCAATTAAGAGATAGCGTGAAATCCAGGTGTCGCAATTCCAAGAATGGCCATGATTTACACGTTCTTTAGGATCACGTGTAAGTCCATAATGTTCAATATAATTGATATACTCCAACAAGAAATTAGAAAACACACAAGCGGCAAACCAGCACAAGGCAGCCGTTAGGCTTAGCGTAAAAACAAGTACCAAAAATATGAGCAACACAGTTAGGGTATCGCGGAGCAATAGATTCGACAAAGTCCATGCACTTTTATTCAGCTTTGTCAAACGCTGTGATTCCGATTGGAAGGATTCCGAAATTTGGCCTTTTACAGTTCGCAAAACAAAGACATACAAGGATTCCCCGCGTTTTGCAGTGGCAGCATCCTCTTCTGTTGCTACAAATCGATGATGCACACGCAGGTGATGAATAAAGAAATAGAAATTGCCACAGCTTAATAGCAGCAACCTTCCGAAGAACTGCTTTACAGGAGATGCTTTATGAATAAGATCATGTGCCACAATAATAGCCCCTGAACCCGCCTCAACAGCAGTGCTCAACACAGCACCCAACAAAGCAGCACCGGAGAGCAGGCCCGAATTGATTCCAGAGAAGAACGTATATAAAACACAGCCGTGGGCCAATACATGTATATAAAGAATGGCTTCTGGCAAAATGGCGTTCGTTGGACTGTGCTCGTTTCTTATATCCTTGCCTAGTAGCAATTCTGCGATAGCGAGCACGATCAAACTCAGCACAAAATTGAACCAAGCGTACATGCCACCCATTGTATTCCCATAGAGGGTAGCGATGGCTGGCAGCAGGCTAAAAAGATATTTTATGTCCCTTTTAAAAAGCATGCACAATAATAAGAAAGACGCATCAGGACTGCAACTACGCAGAAGAGAAAACAAAAAATAGTAGCTTTTTTAGGATATTTTCAAGAAATAATTGATTCATTCGTGATTTTTTGTATTTTTGCAGCCCATTTCAAAGTCATGAACCCGATTGTCAAAGCCATCACCCAAGAGTTTTTAAAAGCCGACACTCCCGAATTCAAAGCCGGAGACAGGGTTACTGTTTTCTACAAAATCAAGGAAGGCAATAAAGAACGTATTCAGCAATTTCAGGGCGATGTTATCCAACGCCGCAATGCTGGAATCGACGAAACATTCACTGTTCGCAAAATTTCAAACGGTGTAGGTGTAGAGAGAATTTTCCCTGTAAACAGTCCTTTTATCGATAAGATTGAAGTGAATCGCAAAGGTAAAGTGCGTCGTGCACGTATCTTCTACCTACGCAAAACCATTGGCAAGAAGTCACGTATCAAAGAAAGAAGATCTTAATTCTTTCGAAACAATATTCAAAGTCTTCCTCGGAAGGCTTTTTTTATGGCTTATACTTGGCTCGAATCCAATAAAATCCGTGGAAGGAGTCTTGCACTTGAAGTTGAATGGAGTCACTAACCATACCATTAAGAAGGTCGGGATGATTGGTAATAAACCCATCTGCCCCTTGTCGTACCCAACGGTTCCATTCTTCGGCCTTGTCCGTTTCCTTATACCATGGATACCCTTTTGCATGCAAATAATAAAAGTACACGCAGCCAGAAGGGTCAGGACCCACAATATAGCTGGCATTGGCAGCATTTTTTAATGCTCGGTCTCTAAATTCCTTTTTATAAAATGCCGCTGGAATGCGTCCATCGGCACCGCGCGACCAATTGTGAGATACGCGTGCAATGGCCCAAACAGGTGCTAACAGCACCAATACAGCGAATATATTTTGTAGCTTGTAATTGGAGTATTGAAGACCTGCGGCAATACATATGGCTACAAAAGGCAAAAACACAATGGTGTAATAGCCATGATGAACGAATTGTTGTTGGAGCATTACATAATACGCCAATGCGCCAAACATACTAAAAGCCGTCACGACAGGCTTGCGTCTCAAGAGGTGGTAAACACCCCAAAAAGCAGGCAACAGCAGGGTGTACCCTACCCATGTTTCCGGCACATCTGAAAGAAGATTGGAAGAAAATACCTTTGTAAAAGTGGCCCATGACTGAGGTGGACGTACTTCAGATAAGAACTCCCAAAGTCCATACATGGCAGTGAGCTGTTTTGCATACCACTGCCATAGCAGGCCAGGAATGCAGGCAAGCAAACCCAAAAGAACAAATGAAGTATTGCTTCTATTGAGGCGGAAACTATTTCGCTGCAATTGCTGCGCCGCAAGCGGGAACAAACACAGCAGGAACTGCAGTTTCATCGCCCCGGCCAAGCCCAGCAGTACAACAGTAAACGCAAAATACTTGAATGTGGGTGCATTTAGGTATTTGAGACCAAATCGCCAACCCCAGAGCATGGCTGTGAGTGCTCCCAAATCGGGCACTGCATTTATGCTGTGATAATAAAATTCCGGAATCCCCATGAAGGCAGCGGTGCCAAGCGCTGCAAATGCAGTATCCAAACCATAGTGTAGGAGAATATAAAACAAGGCTACCAGAGCAAGCAATGAAAGCCCTAAACTCAAGTATCTGTGGGCCTGCTCTGAATATCCTACCCCTTTATAGATGCATGCAAGTGTATATTCATAGGCAGGAAAAGCAGGTCCTGTAATTCCGGGTGTATTGTATCGCTTGTCAATACGGGGAAGAAAGAGATTCATACTTTCTTCCGAATAATTGCGCGCAAGGGCAAGGCTATTGCATTGGCGCCATACATGATGGCCGCTGGCGGGTTGATTTAAAAAAGGCGCATGAATCAATACCTGCACAAGGCATAAGATCAAGAGAATTCTTGAACGCTGTAATGAACCTATACGACGAATAAGATCCAGTTTCACCAAGTATGATCAATAATGATTTTGTGCCCTTGGGCTGTTTTACGCGTAATAAGGCTAAAATACCCCGAAGGAGTGTCAGATACCCTTATAAGCCTCCAAATGCCTGTAATATGCCCAAAATCATGCGTTGAATCCATAAAATAGAGGGCATCTGTGTTAAAAATCAAAGTTCCCATAGCAGTTTTGCCTGGATAATTCTTCTTGTAAGAAACCAAGGTAGCACGCCAACCCTTCCTCACCCCTTTTTTACTGATAAACTGCATACTGCTGTCATTGTGATACCCTTCCATAAATCCATCAATATCCCCTTTATTCCAAGCAGCAACCTGCTGGTCCAGCAGTTGTTTAAGTTCTGAAACTTGGGGTTTGGTTTGGCATTGGGTAAAGAGTAGCAAAAAAGAGAACGCCAAGAAAAAGCGTATGCTGGGTGAAGATAAGGAGTTAGAAAACAGCTGCATGCAATGGGATTTAATTGTTCTTATTGTTTCCAAGGTCAAAACGAAAGCCGCAGTAAATTACATTATGATAGGCACCGGTGCTATAGAATATGGAATTGGAGGCGCCAGTGGTGCGTATAGAGTTGATGCTATACTGCGATTCTATAAAAAAGCGTCCAAGGTTTCCGGTTTCATATTCTGCAAATGCAGCGCCTAATACATTCACTTTTCTTAAATCCGTATCTAGATTTAGAATGACCCCTTCTTTTTCATTTGCTTGCAGCAAATAAGAGGTTCTAAATCCCAGTCCAAAGGAGAATTTATGATAATACCGCACAATATAAATTGGGATATCAATGGATTGCATAATCATGTGAAAGGCACCATTTCCTGGATTTTCGGGATCAAAGGGTCTTCTGCTGCCGCGAACAGAAAACTCAGCGCCGCTGAGGTAGGACCAACCACCGCCAGAAGCAGCGCCCAGGCCTTGACCTACAAGATATCCTACACCCATACCAAACTTATTGTACCCCGATGCATTATCCCCATCTATTTGGCAAAAATTAGCACCAAGGCGCAGTCCGCCATAGAATTGTCCTTTATCAAATTGCGCACTGAGAGTGGGGAAGGCTGAAAAAAAAAGTGCAAAACAGCAATAGTATTTCAAAATGCTCAGTTTTCTCATCGAAATTTGCGGCAAATTACAACAAACATCTGAAAGTTGATTGTCTGATATCGGGAGGAGGAATTGCGGGAATCACCCTCTCACTGGAGTGCATTCAGTTGGGTAAAACTGTGTGTTTAATTGACAGTAATATATTTAATGGGGCCAGTAAAACCGCAGCGGGATTAATCAATCCCATTGTACCCAAACGCGTCATTCCAGGGTGGCTTGCGGAGGAAATATACCCTGCTATTTTGCCCTACTATCGCAAACTTGAAACCCTTTTGGGTGCGGAATTTTACCATGCTTACCCTATGGTTCAAATACACAAAACAGCTGAAGAACAACGTTTATGGCAACAACAAAGCCAAAAACCAGAATTACAAATGTTCTTGCAAGTTGGAGATGATGTACTGCCCACCCAGATTCAAGTGCCTTATGGCTACAGCCAAATATTGCATACAGGTCGGTTGGATACCCTGAAGTATCTAGAAGCGGGAAGGCACTACATTCAAGGCCATGGCGCTTTTTTGCAAGAGGAATTTGAGTACGATCAGTTATCCCACAGCCAAGGGCATTGGCATTATAAGGACATAGAAAGTGAAGTCGTTGTATTTTGTGAAGGCACTGGAATACAACAGAACCCCTATTTCTCTTGGATTCCGGTTAAAGGAACTGCGGGTGATATCGTGTCGGTTCGCGTTACTGGACTGCCAGACCATATGATATACAAGCAAAAACACTGGTTGGTACCGGACGGTAAAGGCAATTTTTACGCGGGCAGCAATTTCATACATGAGCCTGCGTTGCGCCAAGCTACTAATGATGTTCACGAAATTGTGGACCAGCTAAAGACTTGGGCTGCTGAGGTTCATGAACAAGACTCAAAACGGGCACAACGGCCTGTGATATCAGACAGAAGACCTATACTTGGTGAGCATCCCACGCACAGAGGACTTTTTGTATTTAATGGTATGGGAACAAAAGGCTGCAGCTTGGTGACACGATTCGCACCTGAAATGGCGATGCACATCTGGCAGAAGGCCCCTGTGCACAAAGATGTTAATTCAGACCGCTTTTTAGCTTTTTACGCGCCTCAATTAGCTCTGTAAAACCTTGAATGCTTCGGAAGATTCGGCAATTACCAGGCAATTTAGATTCATCTAAACCCATGGCTTGGCCACCCGTAACCCAGAATTGAGCATCGGGAAACATTTTAGCCACGGTTTTAACATAGTTTTCAGTAGTGCTATATTTCATAGAATTGGTAATGGAGCACATCATAATTTCACTGCGATGCACCTTATAAATCTGTGAAATATCATCTATCGGCGTGCTCTTTCCTAAAAAAACCACATGCTGTCCATGGGCTCTCAACAAATAGGAAGCAATAAGCAGGCCCAGGTCATGGTTATCGCCATCAGGAACAAAAAGCAAAAATCTATCAGCGCTGGGATGAACCATCACCCCCAATTGATCAATGGCCACATACAATTTTTGACGCAACAAATTGGAAACAAAATGCTCATGCGCCACATTGATAGAGCCCGAAGTCCAGAGGACACCAATATGATTCAAGAAAGGAAAAATAACGTCCTGTATCGTAGCTTCCATTCCTGCATTTAGAATTTGAATACTCAAGACACGATTGAACTCTCTTTCATCAAAGGAGGTCATGGCGCGACTTAAGGATTGTATAGCATGGTGAAACTCATTACATTTATCTTGATGTTCTTGGGTAAGTTTTTGAACATCTTCGCGACACATACCGGCGAGCTTGCTAATTTTAAAACCATGGGAGTTGAGCACTGCAATATTCATGATATACTTCAAGTCATCCTCTTCGTAGTAGCGAATATTGGTATCGGTGCGTTTGGGTTCTAATATGGCGTAGCGTTGTTCCCAAATCCGCAAAGTATTGGCTTTGATACCGGTGAGGGTTTCAATATCCTTAATAAAATACTTATCCTTGAAATCTTTTTTAGATCTCTTGTGTTCCTCATTTATCAAGTTATTCAATTCCATCATCTATGGCAACAATTTTAATTACAGGAGGCAGCGGACTTATCGGCAAGGCCTTACAGGAAGAGCTTTCCAGCAGAGGACATAGCATAAAGTTGCTCACTACTGGAATGAATAACAAATCAAAAAGCAAAATGGCTTTTGATTGGGACATAAAAAATTTCAACATTGATTTGAATGCCTTTGAGAACGTAGATGTAATTATACATCTGGCAGGTGCAAACATTGCGGGAAAACGTTGGACAGCCGCGTATAAAGAAGAAATAAAGCAGTCTCGTGTGCGGGGCTTAGAGTTACTAAAAAGTGCCCTAGAACGTTGTGAAAAAAAGCCAATACATTTTATTTCCATGTCGGCCAGTGGGTTTTATGCCGACCCAACCTTGGGTATGGCCAAAGAAACAGATCCTAAAGGCAAAGGATTTCTATCAGATGTTTGCGATGCATGGGAACATGGAGCACACCAAATTCAAGCCATGGGCATACCCACTACCCTATTTCGATGTGGAGTTGTGCTGGCAGCGCAAGGTGGATTTGCAGAAGCCTTTTTAAAAACCAAATTTTTAAGGGTAATTCCTACAACGGGTAGTCCTAAGAATCGGATTCCATGGATTCACATCGAAGATGTCGTGGGGGCTTTGGCTGAGGCAGCAGAAGGCAAGATTGCAGAAGGAACATACAATCTGGGTGCGCCTGAAGAAGCCACACAACACGATTTTGCACTTGCATTGGATGCAGCATTTGGGCAAAAAAGCTTGCACCCCAATGTTCCTGGATTTATGTTGAAAATCATGTTGGGTGAACTGTCTGTTTTGGCCCTGTCCGACCAAAGTATGAGTGCGCAAAAACTCCAGCAAGCAGGATATGTATTTAAATATCCAACACTTTCGGCTGCAGTAAATCATTTATTCAAGAAAAGCTAAATGACTCCAGTATATTTTTGGTTTCGGCGCGATTTGCGTTTGGAAGACAACCATGGTTTATTTCAGGCATTAAGCTCCGGGAAGCCCTGCATTCCTGTATTTATTTTTGATACCCGTATTTTATCAGAATTGCCCAAAGATGATGCTCGGGTGAGCTTTATCCATCGGCAGTTAGCTGCCATGAAAAAAAGGCTACAGGAAATGGGCACAGACCTTATTGTAGCTTACGACACACCTGAAGCTGCTTGGAACACAATGCTACAAAAACATGGCATTGGTGATGTGTTTTGTAATGAAGATTATGAGCCCTATGCTGCCGAAAGGGATTCGAGTATAAACAAGCTACTTGCACAGCATGGCGCCCAATTGCATGCGTTTAAAGACCAAGTAGTGAAGCGGTATGACGAGAATTTAAAATCCGATGGAAGTCCGTATACGGTATTCACACCCTATCATAAAAATTGGTTACATCACTTTCAATTGTCAGATATCAATCCCTACCCTTCTGAAAATTTGATGGGCCATTTCAAGCCCATGGACAGTGAGCCTATGATACGCTTAAGCGAAATGGGATTCACACAATCAACCTTAAGTATTCCAGAAGCAGATTTAAGTAAGGCAAAACTCAACAATTATGGAAATACGCGTGACATCCCATCTATTTCAGGGACAAGCCGTGCGAGCATTCACTTGCGATTTGGGACAATATCCATACGACATGCCTACAAAGTGGCCTTAGAACACAGCGACAAATGGCTGGCGGAGTTGAATTGGCGGGAGTTTTACATGCAGATTTTGGCCCACTTTCCTAGAATTGTTCATGAGAGTTTTAGGCCCATATATGACCGCATCGAATGGCGCAATAATGCACAAGAGATAGAGGCATGGAAGCAGGGTAAAACAGGATATCCAATGGTGGATGCAGGCATGCGAGAACTGAATGCAACTGGATTTATGCATAACCGGGTGCGCATGGTCGTTGCCAGTTTTCTCACCAAGCATTTATTAGTAGATTGGCGCATTGGCGAAGCTTATTTTGCAGAGAAATTGCTCGATTTCGAATTGGCAAGCAACAATGGCGGGTGGCAGTGGGCTGCGGGGAGTGGTGTAGATGCAGCTCCGTATTTCAGGGTATTCAATCCTACATTGCAAGCGCAAAAGTTTGATCCAAAGGCCTTATATATTAAAAAGTGGGTGCCTGAATTTGGCTCATTTTCTTACCAGCAGCCTATTGTTAACCATGAGTTTGCACGGAAAAGGTGCCTAGAAGTTTATACGAAAGCGATAAAGTAAAAAAGACGACTATTTTTTATGCCTATGACCCGCTTACAAAATCAAAAACACTGATTGCTGACAGTGGCATATTGCTTCCGCAACAAACCAAGTCATTGACCCATCCTGATCGTATTATTCGATATGCCAAGTACTTAAAAACCAAGTTCTATCCTAACAAGGAGGTTGAAATCCGCGGTATTGGATTTATTTAATAGCCGACCCTATTCATTGCTTATGGATAGCAAGGTTGATTTAGCCAAAGCCCCTATCACGCTTTTGCACAAATCAATAATTAAAACTGCGATTCCGGAACTCCCGCCAATAGGCAAGAGAATCTACGATGAAGAAAATGATTAGTATTTTGAGGAATCCTTAGGCTGGACGCCCACATTTATGCGCAGTTCGGCTAGTAAAGAACCTAATTATCATTGCCTTACAAAGCAACACAGAAGAAATCTTTTACTCCTCGGATTCGAAGAATATCTTATAATATTTTCGTCCGTCCTCATCGATACCTTTTTCAATGAGATTGCGGTTTCCATGGATATAAATGTGGAAGTTTTTATCCAATTTCAGGACAGATTTAAAAATTTTGGCCTGTTTTTTCACCGCTTTATTATCAATTTCAAACTCCTGAGATTGAGGCACATCATTGTGCTGACAGAAGTCTTCATCATATTTAATAAAAGAATCAATGATGCGTTCATCTTCAAAAACGGTTTCTGCAAATTCTTCCTTTACAAAGGTTTCATTTTCTTTGAAATAATCCAGTGAACGGTTGAGTAAATCTGCAGACTCTGCCTTGCTTAGCGGGAATTCTTCTGGCATTTCTTTGGTAATAAATTCCCGGGTCATTTTTAACACATTTTGTGTAAAATGAAAGGCATTTGCTACGGGGCGTATTCCCAAAAACTGATTGCGCCAATAATGGCTATCAAGGGATTTTCCTGAATCGGCTACCAATATTCGATATCCATCTTCCCCTTCCATATTGATAATGACACAGGATTTATCGGCACTACTTGCGTTTAAGCCTGTTGCTTTCGCCAAATCAATCACATTTTCTGCTGACTGGGGCATAAATACATCCACCGTATTTTCAAATTTGAAAATGGCGAGGGCATCGACTTCTTTGTTTTCGAACATGCATCCGGTGAAATACACCAAGCTAAGGTAGCCGCCTTTTAATGAGGGGTTATCTGTTTGGTCTAACAAGTGGCGTGCGATATACTCCGACTGCTCATCCAGATTCTCGGAAGATTCAAAAACGGGCGCAACCCAACGCAGCATGGGGTTGTCTTCAATTCCAACTTGTGTAAAATGATAAATTTCGTCGCTTTTTGTCGCATTGCGAATCAAGAGAGACATGGTTTCCTGCACCGCGGCAGAAGAAAGGTCCATAGGTCCTTTAGAAAGCAATACACTTTCTTCAAATGCTTTATTTCCTACAAAATGACAATAGGCTGTTTCAGCCCGGGCGACAGTAAAATCCTTCATTTAAGACTGCAAGTTTACAGATAAAATGAGGGACGAAAAACCGAAAACAGGGATAATTATGGATTCACCCACAATTTGCCCGTATGACTAAAACCGCCTCCTAGGAGTTGAACTTGGTATACACCGGGAGTCCAAGCACTCACATCAAGGAAACCCGAAAGCTTGCCTGATTCGCTGTATATGAGCTTGCCACTTGCAGTGAACACCTTCAACTCCAATGAAGAGGAAGGCACATTGGGAAGCAAATACCATACCTTAGTTTGAGCTGGATTGGGATACAAGCCCAATGATGGGTTTTTATCCAATGGATCAAGGGCATTCGTAAACACGGGTTGGGTCATGCGTACATTAGAATACAAGCGGTACTCCCCTGCCGCCAGTGTAGCAGCAATGGATTTGCTATTCAACCGTATAGAATCTCCCGTAAATACTTCATACCACACCCCCGTATCTTGGAAGCTTAGGTTCGTATTTACCGACTTTACATCCGTATTGGCGACCGTGACCACGAAATGGCCTTTAAAGCTGAGACTTGACTTTTTAACCGTTCCAGAAAGGTCGAGCACAGCGGTATCTGTGTGAAACACGGGATAGCGATTGCGCAAGTCAAACATCGTGGCATATACCTTCTTTAATCGCAAACGTTCAGGATTGGTATTATAATTCCAACGAATGGGCTTTTCACCCGTGCGGCCATTGAAATCAATATTTACATCATACCCTAGCTCTCCAAATTGCCAAATCATTTTTGGGCCTGGAATACTCAAAAACGTAACGGCTGCCATTTCGCAACGCTTCAAACCCGTTGCCAGCACTTTCGTGGAGTAGCTGCCATTTGTATTGCCAAAGGTGAGGTTTTTATACATCATTCTTTCCTCATCATGGCTTTCCATATAGCCCACCAAATTGGGTTTAGACCAATTGCGTTTTTTGTAGCTAGACCATGAAACATCGGATGCGTAGCCCATGGATGCTTGGGCATAATCATAGCTGCTGTTTCCCCAGATATAAAAGCCCTCAGCTACCAATTCCGTTTCTTCTGCATTGTCCGCAAAATGCTCAAGTATGAGCATGGCATCGGCATCATAGCTTCGGATTGCATCGCGTATGCGCTTCCAGATTGCGATTCTAGAGGCATCGTATTGCGCCATAGCGCCTGAATTCCCTAAGGTATTCTTCTGTGTGAACCCTTTGGATAAATCAAAACGAAACCCATCAAAATGAAACTCGGTCAACCAGTGTTTGAGCACCCTGTCTGTATACGTACGGGTGGCATCACTTTCGTGGTTAAAATCATAGCCTACATTGAAGTCGTGTTTCGCCACAGGGTTCAACCATGGATTGTTATCTTCAGGCCTATTTTGGGTAATATTCCAATAGAGTTGACACAAACTACTCTGACCAAAGGTATGATTTAACACTACATCATGGAGTACTGCAATGCCACGTGCATGACAGGCATCAATAAATGCTTTAAGTTGATTCTCATTCCCATAATATTTATCCAAGGCCATATGATAGGAAATGTTATAGCCCCAGCTTGAGTTGCCTTCAAATTCGCTAACGGGCATCAGTTCAATTGCGGTAACGCCCAAATTTTGGAGGTAATCCAAGGTATCGAGTAGGGTTTCAAACCTATGGTCGGCTATAAAATCGCGCACATGCAGTTCATAGATATTGAGCTTATTGGCATCTGTTATTTTAAAATTATCATGTTTCCATGCAAAAGCAGTCTTGCCAGGATGGATGACAGAAACAATCCCCGTAGTCTTTCCTGCGGGATAGGCGGGTAAATTAGGAAAATCTGATTTCTTCACATATTGGTCATTCCAAGGATCTAGGACCAATTCGGAAAGTGGATCTGCGATTTTCAGCACCCCATCTACCGCAAATTGATAGGCGTATTGCTTGGCAGCAGTAAGTCCAGAAACCACAGTCCACCAGCGGTTGCCGTCGGGAGTGCGCTTCATGAAATACTTAGGCAAGAGTTGCCAATTGCTGAAATCGCCAAAGGCATAGACAAAGTTTTTACCTGGTGCATATAACGAGAGTAATACAGAGGTGTCGGAAAGATAATTCACCCCATCTTGCATTCCCGCAGGCAGGGCTTCAGTTACTACGTCTGAATTCACTACCAATGTCAAGGTATCCGAAGTAGTTTCACTTCCTTGAGTTGCTGTTACCACATATTGGTAAGAACCCGGAGACTTGCCATAGTAATTGAATTCCCAAGATTGCCCTTTCGTTGAATCCACAAAACTCCCATTTTCAAACAACGACAAATGCGAAGACTCAGAACTTAACATTTGCAATGTTATCGTGTCCGTCTTATTAAAGATGCCAGGAATGGCAGCAGGCGCTGTAAAAGCAACTTTCAAGCCCGGTGGATATAGGTCTACAAAAATATCAGAACCATCGGCACTGCGTCCCACTTTATCCCCGGCTCGGTTGCGAAAAACGCAGGCAATTTTGGTGGCCTTTTCAGGCGCACTAATGGAATAGAATGTAGGAATATAAATTTTTATGGAATATTTATTGCTTCCCAAATAGGTCATTTTACGCGGCAAATCGTCTGTGCCCCACACGCCCTGCACGTGCTGCCAATTCGTTCCAGAGCTGCTTAAATTGGTAATTAATCCGGTGTGAATATACACCTCTGGTGGACCTAAATTCACCAATGCAGCATTGCCTTTTGTGGCGTCAAAAACAATAGTAACCGTGTCATTTTGCGTTGCAAATACAGGGTTAAGCGTCACTTGTGCGGCAAGTTTAAGAGAAAAAATTACCGACAAAATACTAATAAGATATTTTACGCGCATTGTATACAAATATATATAAAAAAAGGCAGCTTTCTTTCGAAAGCCGCCTCTATATTTGAATCGAAAAAGTGTTATTCGAAGATGATTCGAGACACTGCAGACTGGCCGCCAGCAGTAGAAACACGAACCAAATAGGTACCGCTTGCAGGCTTGCTAATTACACCTGAAGAAATACCATTTGCGAAGTTGTATTCTGCTACCATTTTACCAGCAACATCCATAACAACTACGTTATGTGATTGACCCACTTCAGAGAACATGATTGTTGCTTGAGTAGAAGCAGGGTTAGGATAGATACCTTTAA
>Ga0315904_10008805_pt1 | contig 13293 bp, 17 predicted proteins | sample LakEriMetagenome_6_FD_203529 | JGI IMG/M metagenome (GOLD analysis project Ga0315904, IMG submission 203529) | Freshwater fungal communities from buoy surface, Lake Erie, Ohio, United States - Buoy 12 MA120 | ecosystem: Environmental > Aquatic > Freshwater > Lake | place: USA: Lake Erie, Ohio... | reverse complement strand
GTCAATTTCTCACGCACCCTAAGTTGACCCTTCCATTATCTGTTTGGTGTAGGATTGGTGTATAAGACACGAAAGGAATTCCCATGTCTGAATTAAAACGTAAACCTCCACGCCACATCATTGGTTATTTGCGTGACCCAAACACCTGGGACGCAATGGCTTTTGAGACTGCCATTCGCGCAGAGATCGAAAACTCAACTGGTCCGATTTCTCCCAGTGATGAGCTTTTGATCGGGACGCTGATCATGCAAATGGAAGCCTTGCTGGAGGCCCATATGCAGATTCTTGAAAATGGTCAGACCTCGGTTTATCCGTCTGGTATCGCTACGAGCCCTTGGACAAAGATCAGGAACGAATCAACGGACAAGATCATCAAGATTCTTGGTGAGCTTGCTCTAGTTGCCCGCGGCCGCCCCAAGATGGTTAATAAGCCTACCTCAGTCGATGAACTATTCCAGCCTGCTTGAGCCTGCATTCCAATACGCAGCAGGAGTAACCCGAGGCGACATCCAGGCTTGCGAGGACGTACAACTCGCCTGCCAGCGGTTCCTCGACATGGCGGAACGCAAGGACGCGCCTTACGAGTTTGTGCCTGCCAAAGCGGAGCACATCCTCAAGTTCGTCAAGTTCTGCAACCACGTTAAGGGACCGGATGCTGGGAAGCCGATTGAGCTTCAGCCTTTCCAGATCATGTTCCTCTGTGGGCTCTATGGATTCCGAGCCAAGTCAGACCACAGTAAGCGATGGGTCACGGACGTAATCCTGTATGTCCCGCGGAAGTCGGGTAAGACCACGGTCGCGTCGATCATTGCTCTGTATGAGTTGATGTTTGGTGATGCTGGCGCTGAAGTCTTTACGCTGGCTACTAGCCGGGAGCAGGCATCCATCTGCTTTGATTCATCCAAGGCGATTGTGGAGTCTATGGACCCCAACCTCGCTGCGAAGTATCTGGTCTACCGCAACGAGATCAAGAAGCAGGGCGACTCGACTTCCACCTACCGAGCCCTGTCCCGCGAGAATAGGAAAACAGGCGACGGCAAGAACCCATCTTGCGCGATGGTAGATGAAGCGGCACAGATCACTGAAAGAGCGTCTATTGAGGTTCTTCATTCGGGCATGGGTGCTCGGAAGAATCCTCTTCGGATTTATCTGACGACTGCCAGCTTCACTAAGGAAACCAAGTTCTATGAAGACCTTAACTACTTCAAGACGATCCTTAGAGGCGCGGCGGAAGACAACGGTCGGTGGTTTGGACTTCTGTACTCCATCGATGCTGGAGACAACTGGCAAGACCAAAAGACCTGGGCGAAGGCGAACCCTATGCTCGGGGTCTCGGTGTCTACCGACCACATCCAGCATATGGCCGATGAGGCATCAGCGAAACCTGCGAGTCTCAATGAGTTCCTCTGCAAGCAGTTGAATGTTTACGTCTCTGCAAACGCTGCTTGGGTGGATCGCCGCTTCTGGGATGCATCCGTATCCGCCAAACCAACTGATAAACCAGAGTCCACCTTTGTGGCTTTTGACTTGGCGCACTCCAGAGACCTCAACGCAATTTGCACGTTACACAGGTATTCTGACGAGAAGTTCTTTGCGGAGTTTCAGTTCTTCCTGCCAGAAGAGTCGCTTGACCTCGTTCCAAATCACTACCGACCTACCTACCTACAAGCTGCGGCTAGTGGGATTCTTAAGTTCACTCCGGGTAACGTCACAGACCACGGGGAAATCGAGAAATATATCCGCAACCTATGTGAAAAGTATGAGGTGAAGCAGATCAATTACGACCCGTACAACGCGGCTAATCTGGTCGCTAACCTGTACGCGGACGGACTTCCTGTGGTCAAGGTCGGCCAGGGCATGGCAATGCTGTCAAGCCCGAGTAAGGCCACAGAAGAGTTGATTATGAAGAAGGCTATTAACCACGATGGGAATCCGTTTGTGGGTTGGCAGTTAGGAAACTGCGAGGTCTACAAAGACGTAAACGACAACATTAAGGTTAGGAAGAACGAAGCGGACCCATCCGCTAAGGTTGACGGTATCATCGCCATGATCATGGCAGTTCACGGCCACCTAGATAACGTATTTGTATCTGATTCATTTGGTTTTAGATCATTAGAGTGGTAAAGTGTAGCCAAAGGGGTCTGACATGGGCATTTTCGACGTATTTCGTAAGAAAACATCGGCAAAAGAAGCCAATACGTTGTTTGGGCAAACGGCCCTAGGCAACCAGATCACCTATGGCGCGACTAAGCAAGGCTCGGTCGTAAACAGCCAACTGCTGTATGTAACGACCAGTTCTGTCAATGATGCTGGTCGAGTTGTTGATATGTCCATGCTGTCGAGAAATTCGACGGTTATGTCATGTATTGGTGCTAAAGCTCGGTCTATTGCTCAACTTCCGCTGCGGGTGATGTGCCGCACTGAGGACGGGAAGTACGTTGACGCTATTGAAGGCAAAGGCGTAACTGAGCGCAATAAGGCCAAAGCAATCCAGGTAATGAACCTGATTCAGAACCCTAACGCCTTCCAAAGTCAATATGAGTTCTGGTATCAGTGGTTGATGTGGCATGAGTTGTCTGGTGAAGCCTTTACTCTGTGGTGGAGAAAGGATCAGGGAAATCCTAGCCAGACTCCGATTGAGATGTATATCCTAGACAGCACTCTGATTGCTGTTCAGATAACTCCTACGCGGTATCCGTCCTACAGGTTGTCTACTCCTTCGTATGGTTTCTCTAAGGAAGAACCTTTGGCCTCACATCAGGTCATGCACATCAAGGACATGGCATGGCAGGGCTCCGCGGGCTTTAACAAGGGCATCCTGGCGACGGAATTGGTGTCACTTGATCAAGACATCGACCTGTACGCCAACTACGTCATGCTCAATGGGGCCAAACCCTCGGGCATGTTCGTAACCGAGTCGGTTATCCCTGATGGCAAGTACAAGGAAATAGCTGCTCGGCTGAAGGAAGCCTGGGCGAACATGACAGGCTCCCAAAGGACTGATGCTTCCAAGCCGGGTCAGGGCATGTTGCTTGATCAAGGCATGAAGTACATGCCGCTAGAGATGCTGACTCTTCAGGACGCTGATGCGCGAGAGTTGAAACTCCAGACGATGAAGCGGATTTGCGGCATCTTTGGTGTGCCTCCGTCCATGATCGGAATCGGAGAATCCAAGTACAACAATACTCAGACCATGCTGGATGAGTATTACAAGTCGGCCATTTACCCCATCATTGTCAACATCCAACAAAAGCTGAAGCAGCATCTGCTGTCTCAATACCCTAGCCTTTGCATAGAGTTTGACACTCGGGACTTCCTGAAGGGCGCTCCGCTGGATCAGATGAACTTTGCCAAGGCCGGTGTTACTGGTGGCATCCTGACGCCTAACGAAGCCCGCGAGTATCTTGGCATGTCCAACATCGAGGGCGGCGATGAGTTGGTGCAGGACAAGAAGGACGAAACCATCCCAGGCTCAAGCCCTCAAGACACTGGAGGCGGTGGCGGGAATCAGCGGTCTAGGATGAACATCGGCTCTACGGAACAGGTTATTGCTCTTCAACCAGAGTTCACGATGAATCCCAACATCACTGTGAAAAGTGAGCCGATGGAAATCAAGATGAACCTGAAGCAAGAGGACAAGCCCTCAAAACCCAAGACAATCAAGCTGATCCGCAACGAGGAAGGTGTGGTTGTTGGCGCGGAGTCCTTCGAGCATGATTAACTCTGCTACTTGCAGAAGTTTCATCATGGAATTGATGGATGGAATCCATTCATCAAAGGACGAATACCGCATGGCACTTTATAAGGCCGATGCGAAGCTAAACAAAGACACAAAAGCATATGATCCTATGGGAGAATGCTCTGGTCAGGGTTATGCGCCCGGTGGAGTAGTCCTAAAGGACATGCAGTTAACTCCTACGCAGCACGGTGTCGCGGTCAAGTTTGCTGATGTGGTTATGGAGAATTGCAGCATTCAGGCCCAAGGCTGTCTTGTGTATAACGCAAGCAAGGAAAATCGTGCTGTTGCGGTGTTTGCTTTCCCAAATGCAACAAAGAGCATCAACGGCAAGTTCTCTGTGTCCTACCCAACACACTGGTTTAGCATTGGCTAAGGAGTAAGAAATGGCAAACGCGATTTATCCCAAGTACAAGGAAACCACCCTTGGCGCAGCTACCAATACCAATCTTTTGACCGGCACGGTTAAGGTTGCTTTGGTAGACACTGGAACGTACACCTACAACGCAGCGCACCAGTTTCTTACCTCGCTGACCGGCGTGGTTGGCACTGCTCAGACTATCGGTGCTACGAAGTCGGTGACCAACGGTGTGTTTGACGGTGGTGACGTAACCTATACCGCTGTCACTGGTAACTCCGTGGAAGCGCTGGTCATCTATGTAGATACCGGTACGGCAGGCACTTCGCCTCTGGTGGCCTACATCGATTCTGGTGTTGCTGGTCTTCCAGTTACGCCAAACGGCGGCGATATTAGTGTGACTTGGAACGCAAGCGGCATCTTTGCACTGTAAGGTAATTTATGGCGCTGCCAAACGACTCAATCAACGTCACTCCAGGTACGGGAGCGACGGTTGCCACGCAGTTGGTTTCGGGCAAAGAGTATCAAGTCATCATGGTGGCAATGCCGGATGGAAACATCCAAGGCAGCTTGCCTCAATACCGTCTGATTTGCCCTAGCCAAGCTGTAGGCGCAAACAAGGTATTTCTTGACCTGTTCAATGCCACTGGTAGCGGCGTATCGCTGCGCATCCTATCGGCGTTCTGCTACGTTGACAACGACACAGCAGTCACCGGTACGTTGGGTGTTGAAGTCAGCCTGACGCGCACTTCAGCAGTTGGCACAGGTGGCACCGCTGCGACGACAAACGGTACTGCGCTAAATGCCATCACACTTAGTGCAATGGATACCGCAAATGCAGCATTGTCGGCCAGCGTAACGGCAAGGTCGGCCCCCGCTGGTGGCGCTACTGCTGGCGCAATGATTGGTCAGCGCTGGGTGTTCACCGAGGAGACATCCGCACCATCCGGTATCGCTGGCACATTGGGTGCGGAGTTCATTCGCAATGAGGGCGCGGACCTGATCGTGCGTGAGAACTCGGGATTGCGGTTTGTTCAAGGCACCGTGGCCTCGGTTGGTAACTTGGCGTTCGAGATCACTTTCGAGGTGTTCTAAACCGTGCTGCTGCCACTTCTTCTTGGGCAAGGAGAGGTAGGCCCGACTACACAAGCGCTTAATCCATCTCTGGTCGTTAACGATCAGACTTTTTTTGCGCCTACGGTTACAAGAGGGTCGGTCAATCTTTCGCCGACTCTCTATACCAACACTACATCGTTCTTTGCGCCGACACTGACACGCGGCACAGTTACGCTCTCTCCTGAGCTTGTAACAAACTCACAATCGTTTTTTAGTCAGGAAGTAAGTGCAAGTTATGCGCTTGCTCCATCACTTTATACAAATAGTCAAACTTTCTACAGTCCAACAGTTGCAAATGTCAGTGGCCCAACTCAAACATTAACGGCCACAAGATATGACAACGCGCAAGATTTTTATAACGCAACAATAACTCAAAGCGTTCCATCACAGACGCTTCTGCCTAGTCTTTATAGTAATTCTCAGTCTTTTTATTCCGCTAATGTTAGTGATACTTATGTCTTAACACCTACATTATTTACAAATACGCAAAACTTTTTTGCTGCGTCAGTTTCAGTCTCGTATGCGTTGAATCCTGCGCGATATGAAAACACCAATGCGTTTTATTCTGGAAGCGTAGCATCTAGTGTTAATTTATCCGCAAACAGATACGATAACGTAAATCAATTTTATTTCGCATCAATCACAGGTGCTGGAACAAATCTCTTACCAAGTCTACTTGTTAATACACAGTCGTTCTTTGACGCAGCGATCACTGAATCAAGTATTGTTGTTCCTTCACTGGTCAGCAATACAAATGCTTTCTACCAACCACTTGTTGAATCTGATTCTTATCTGATTACAAAAGCGCAAGCGATTGAGCTTTACAACGTATATTTATTGCATGGATTGCAGAATCCTTTGGTGGTTGGACCATCTTCTCGCGTAGCTGGTTTGGTAAATCAAACAGTTACTCAAGAAGGCAATCAGGTAAACATTGAAACAACGTCTTCTGCAACATCACTTGGAAGTGATATTGCAACCATGATTACAGAACTTGCAGCGCTTTACGGAATTGGTTCAAACCTTATCGTTACTGACTCATCTCGCTCTAGCGGACCTGTCGTTCAATCGTTGACTTCTGTTGCAGGCATAACGACGGTGACCCGGCAATGATTGATCCTCGCGCAATAGCAGTACAAGGTATCGGTTATGTTGCGATTGTTGTCGCTACGACAGGCCTGCTATTTCAAGGTGCCCCATCTGTTTCTTCTGGTGGTGGTTCGTACAGTTTTATTGAGCCTTACACTAAAACCAAGAAAAAGGAAGAGCAACAAGACGCTAGCGTTTTGCTTCGACCTATCAAAACGAAGGCAAGCATTGGCAAGCCTTCGGCACTCGGAGCAATTCGGATAGATGCCGAATGCAGGCTATACGCAAACAGTCTTGCGTCAGATGTAGGGGAAGTGATGACATCTTCCACTAAGAATCTACATGACGAAGAGTTTGCTATATTGTTGGCAATGGTGTAAAAGGTGTATGATGCAATCAGTGAACTATCTTCGCATCTTGGCAGCGTCAGTTGCGAACAGGTCCAAAATTGTTGCCCACAAGATAAAAGACGATAATCAAGCTATCAAGTTAGGGGCAATCAATGAAGCAAGTCCAACTGGTCTGCGAAGCAAGTCTAAACCTGCCGGAAAAAAAGTCCGAGGAGCAGACCGGAAAGATTGAGGCCCGCGTCACTACGTGGGGAGCCCGAGAGGGTGCAGACGGTCGTAAGTTTTACTACCGTCCTGAAGGCTTTTCCGCCTGGGCTCAAGAGTTTCAGAAGATGGGCAAGCCTTTGCCTATGTTCCTGAACCACAACAGCGACAGCATGCCTGTTGGCGAGTGGACCAACTTCGAGTTTGATGATGAGGGCATGAACGCTAGTGGCAGGTTGTTCGTCAACACCACCAGTGGCTCTGACCTGTATCAGATCATGACCGAAAGCCCCAATATGTTTGGTGGCGTGTCTGTCGGGGCTTATGCAGATGAATACTGCATGGTCAAGGAAGACGGTTCCATGTGCAGTCAAGACGACATTGGCGAAGGGTACTTCCAGATCACCAACGGTGGTTTGCGGGAGGTGTCCGTAGTGATGTACCCAAATAACCCGATGGCAGAAGTCAAAAAGCTGGAGTTCTTCCGGCCTGACGGTTCTGCTGATCTCAAGGTTCTGGAGTCGGCTCTGCGTGAGGCAGGGCTATCCCGAAAAGATGCGGTCACTGCCGCGTCTACTTTTAAGCAAGTCTTGGAACAGCGTGATGCTGTGAAAGAGGAGCTTACTGCGCCGCACCAGAGTGAGTCTGACGCGGAAGTGACCAATGAAGCGGAAATCCTCCAGGCTCTTGAAGAGCGTGAGTTGCTCCGCGTCCTGTCCCAAAAACTGAAAGGTTGAAGATGTCTACCGTTATCCTCGAAAAGCTGGATCAGATCGAAGCCCAGCAAACCGCCAAGCTCGAAAGCGCCGTTGAGTCGGTGAAGGCTGAAGTCAGCGAGAAGATTGCTGCACTGGAAGCCAAAGTCGCCTCTGTTCAGGCACCCGGCATCATCAAGGCCCCTGCCAAGACGATCCGCCAGGATGTGAACCGGATGGTGCGTGAGCAACTGAAGACCATCGCCAACGGCAAGAGCCAGTTTGAAAAAGAACTGGTGATGTTCCAGAGCGAAGAGCAGATGAATGCCTACCTGAAGGAAGCATCTGCGCTGACCGCTGGTGGCGACGGCAAGGGCGGCCGCACCGCTTACGACCCGGTGTTTGCTGCTCTGCGTCTGGCTAACCCCATGCGCGGCCTGTCTCGCACGGTTACGACTGATGGTTCGTCCTATCAGTTCCGCGTGAAGACCGGCAATGCTGGCGTTCAGTGGGGCTACGGAATCCAGAACAACGGCGCTTCCACTACGGAAGATACGTCCATTTGGCAGATCGTGCTGAAGGACATCAACGTCCAATTCCCCATCAGAACCTCCGCATTGGACGACATCGATGGTCTGGAAGCGGTTGTCGTTGACGACATGCTGATGGAGTTCGCCCAGGCTGAAGCTCAGTCGATGGTGCAGAACAACGACCAAAGCGGCACTGGCACCTCGGTGACCACTGGTGGCGCTGACGGTCTGCGTGGTCTGGACCAGTACGCTGGTGCGAATGCAACCTTCACGGGTGGTACGACCTCGGCGGCAGGCTTCGGTACGTCTGGTACGGGTTCGACCTCTGGTCTGCACAACCTCGCTACCTACGACCAGTTGACCTCCAACGTCAATACGGTTGGCGCTAACAGCGTCATCTATACCGACGTCATCAACATGATCTACGCACTGCCCCAGGAATACTGGACCCCGGCTTGCAAGATCATGGTCAACCCGATCCTTCTGAACGGCATTCGCGCTCTGCGTGATACCAACGGTGCCCCGATCTTCAATCGCAATGAAGGTCTGAGCGTTGACGGTATCGTGGGCCAGTTGCTGGGCTTTGATGTGGTGGTCAACAAGTACCTCGACAATCCAAGCCAACCGACGACCGCTGCCGCGGGTACGGTCTCTCGCTACCCGATGTACTTCGGCGATTGGCAGAAGTCCCACACCATCATTGATCGTCTGAGCATGGTGGTTCGCCGCTACGACCAGACTCTCCCAGGTTCGATCACATTCTTCGGTGAGAAGCGCTTGGGCACCTCGGTGCGTGACCCCAACGCACTGATCCGTTATCGCTCGACTGCCACCGCAGCGGCCTAATGGGAAGGGGGCTTAGGCCCCCGTTAAAAGGAAAAACCATGATCGAAAAAGTCCTAGACGGAATCAAGAAATCCATCCATGAGCAACGGAGGGTCAAGATTGACATCTCTGAAGCCTCGGCACTTACTGGTTCTGGCACCGGCAAAGGTGGACGGACAACTTTCGATGATGCTTTTGCAGCGGCTCGGTATGTCAATCCTTTTCGGATGGCATACCGGCCCCTTCCGATTGTGGGCTCAGATGCCTTGTTTGCCGCTAAGGTAGGCAATGCGCTGAGTTCAACCCCTTGGGGCTATACCCCAGGCTCCAATGCTGGCAGTCCTAACGTGGATACCAGCATTTGGCAACTTCCTGTTCGGTCTGTATCGGCCACTCTTCCCATCCGGTCTGCTGTCTTGAGTGATGTGAACGCTCTAGAAGCGGCTCTGGTTGAAGACCTGATGATGGAATGGAGTCAGGTAGAAGCCGCGTCGATGGCAGTCAACAACGACCAAGCAGGATCGACCACAACGGCCACAGGAGCCACTGCTGGACTGCGTGGGTTGGATATGTATACCAGTGCCGCCACGGCGGCTTTTGGAACGTCTGGGACGGCCATTACGAACGGCATTCACTCCTTGTCCACCCAGGCTCAGACTGCTGGTGGCGTTGTCTACAACGACATCGCGTCCCTGACGACTCGCCTGCCGGGACAGTACTGGGCTATGCCTGGGACTGCATGGCACATCCGGCCTTCAATGATTGAGTCTCTGCGCGAGATGAAAGACTTGCAGGGTCTTCCTGTCCTGCTGGAGGTGGGTGAAGATGACGGCGGCGCTGTTGGTCGCATTTTTGGTTGGCCTGTTATTCCTAATCCTTACCTGTCAGCCGCATTCCCGATCTACCTAGCCAACTGGCCGAGGTTCCTGTGTATTGGCGACTCCAACGAGTTCTCCGTACAGATGATGGAACAAAGCGCCCCAGGCTTCATTACGATGTACGCGGAGAAGAAGGTTGTCTCCACGGTGCGTGATCCGTTTGCTGGCGTTCGGATGAGTGCGTAATGGAATACCAAACTGGCGGGAATCGAAATCCGTTCAACTATCAAAAGGTTGAGCAGATTGGTCGGGATGTCTCGACCACATGGATTCCTTTGACCACTGTTGCTGACCAGCTTAACCTGTACGGTGATACGTCCCAGGACGATCTTCTGTATGGGTTGGAGTTGGCTTCAAGGATGGTCATTGAGGACTACATCGGTCAATCGATGTTTCCCTGCCAGTATCGGGTCTACTACAACGCTGGCAGTCTGTCAGGGACTCCGCTGACGCTTGATCTTCCCGAGGTATCGCAGTCTGTTACCGTTGATGCGGTGAAGTACTGGGATGCCTCAAACACGTTGCAAACCGTAGCAAGCAATCAGTATTACTACGATGATTCTGGTAACAAGGTAGTTGTTGCGACTCTGCCGACTGACCTGAATACTGGACGGACTAGTCCGGTCTACTGCGAGTACACCGTAGCTGCGAGTCACTTAGCGGACTATCCTGTTGTTCAGCAGGCGAGTCTTCTGATGCTGATGCACCTGTATAACAACAGGTCAAACACTACCGAGAAGATCATGCGAGAGATTCCGTTCGGAGTTTCTTCTTTGCTCAGGCCTTACAAGGACTTGGTGCTTTGATAGTTCGTTTTGAAACCATCAGTATCAATACGCTTTCCTTCACCAAGTCGGCATTTGGTGAGCAAGGCGTAACGCAAACTCTATGGTTCAAGACCAGAGCAAAGATTCACGAAGTCAACAGTGCAATTAAGATTTCAGACAAGTATCGTGACTATCACGACATCACTGAGTTTGAAATTAACTACTCTCCAAACGCCAGAACTATCGTTGAAGACCCAGGTAACTATTCCATCACCTATGATGGAGATTCTTGGCGGATTGAAGACGCAAAGTCAGACAACAGCAGGCAGCATGTCCGGTTGATGTGCTTCCGCAATGATCCTCAAACGGCAGTCTGATGGCAGCACAAAAGAATCCGGTTGACTACGCTAGGGCAATTCAGGCGCACCTGACTAGCATTGTCACGCCGGTTCCTGTCTATTCTGCTTTCAACCGTAACTTTGCCTTAGAGCCCAAGTTTCTCACTTGGCAACTTAGAAACGTCCACCAAGAAGTCTATACAGGTGGAAACCAAGCGAACAAAGGTATTGATCGACCTGTCTTCCAAATCTCTATTTTCACTCAGGGAATGGAAGACGGTTTCACAATCAGTAACCAGATACTACAATCGTTGCATGGCTACACCGGGGTTTTCGGTGGGCCGACATATGGGTTTTGGATTGCCAAGGCGGATGTGTTTTGGCTATACAATTCCTATGACGACAAAGAAAAGATGGCCCAGGTATTTCTGGACTGCACACTAGACATCCCAACTTGAAAGGAAAATCATGGCTCTGCCAAACAAAATTCTGCCTGGGTTCAGTGTTGCGATGTACGCACAACCTGGGGCTACTCCAACTCCGTTGACCACTGCACAGCTTGCTCTAGTTGCAAGCGTTAGCCCTCTGGCGGTATCTGGTAACTTGATGAACGTCGAGGCAGTGCCTGCGTTTGGTCAAGATGACGCTGTGGCGAACTTCTCGGTTGCCGGTGCGCGTCAGTCCGACAAGGTTCCTGTCCAGAGTGCTCCGACCTCGCTCACGATCACTGCCGCGTGGAACCCGACTGACTCGGTTCTGCTGTTGCTTCGTGCTGATGCGTACAACGGCACGATTGACCGCACGTTCGTGATCTCCGCTACTGAAGGCGCAAACATCGTTTATTACGCCTTCAACGGTCGCGTATCTCAGTGGCAGATCGACGCTCAACCCGGTGCAGAAGCCAAGGCTGTTTTCACGATTCATCCCCGTGGAAATCAGTACGGTTGGTCTAACAACGCCTAAAGGAAAATCATGGCTCTGCCAAACAAGGTTTTGCCGGGTTTCTCGGCATCCATGTATTTTCAGTACAACCAAGTTACTGGTAGCGGTACTGTTGCTGCGTCAGTAATTACTTTGCCGGCAACTTTTACTGACGGCACTACCGCCAGCGCAGTAACCAATTTCTACACTGGCGCAATTTTTATTGCTGGCACCTCATACCCCATCGTTTCATACAACGGTGGCACTCGCGCATTGACTGTCACTGGAACTCCTCCTGCTGGCACTCAATCATTTGTGCTGTATACGTCTGCTGGAGGTACGCCTACTGCATTGACCGCAGCGCAGATGGGAACGCTGGCACAAGTACAGGCAATTACATTTGCTACTAATCTTTTGAACATCCAGACTATTCCAGCATTTGGTCAAGATGATGCGTCAGTTTCATTCCCTGTTGCTGGGGCAAGGCAATCAGACAAGATGCCTACTCAAGCGGCTGGAACATCAATGACCATTACTGCCACTTGGAATCCTTCTGATGCCGGTTTGTTGCAAATGAGGGCAGATGCCTATAGCGGTACGATTGATCGCACCTATGTGATTGCCGCCACAGAAGGAAGCAACACTGTATATTATTCATTTACTGGTCGGGCTTCTAATTTCCAGATTGATTCTCAGCCTGGAGCAGAAGCAAAAGCTATGTTCACGATCCATCCGAGGGCTGGTCTCTACAACTGGGTGAACAACTAAAGTGACAGTAATACAAAACACGAATGATCTGCTTGGGTTCTTAATCGCCCAAGCAGAGACAAGAAAAGATTGGTTTGGTTTTACTCAGCAAAGGCTTACCGCGGTGAGCCTTGCCCATGAGATTGCAAAGAACCACGCCAATACGATGAGCCCCGAGGAAGTGGTGGACTTCGCGGTTCGTGTCAACGATTCCATCTATCAACACATCATAAAGCCAAGATAATATGAAGCTCTCCCAAGCATTCGGGGATACGTCATCCCTTCGCATCAAGTCGTTTGTCCTAGCGAACAAGACCTTCAAGGTTCGTGTTCCTCTGTCCAAAGAGATGGAGGACATGCAAGCCAGGATTGAACAGGTTGATGAGTCCAAGTTCCAAACCCGCTACGAGAAGGCCGTAAAGGGCCTACAAGGCGAGGAAAAAGACGGGGACGTATATGTGGATGGTCGGTCCACAAAAGAGCTTGTACGCACTGCTATGCAGGTCGAGAACCGCATTGTCGAGATGTTCCGGCTCTTGGTTCCCATCGAAGGGAATCTTGATGATCTGACCTATGAGCAGATTGAAGAGGAAATGCCCTTCACTGTTCAACTGGAGATGATCAAGGGCATCCAAGAGGCTATCCAGCCTTCCTACGGGGACTCCCGAAAAAACTCTTAAGGGACACTTACTCACAGGCTCGGGCTTACGTCTGGGCTCACGGTGGGTGTCCTGACAAC
>Ga0315904_10008803_pt1 | contig 13296 bp, 11 predicted proteins | sample LakEriMetagenome_6_FD_203529 | JGI IMG/M metagenome (GOLD analysis project Ga0315904, IMG submission 203529) | Freshwater fungal communities from buoy surface, Lake Erie, Ohio, United States - Buoy 12 MA120 | ecosystem: Environmental > Aquatic > Freshwater > Lake | place: USA: Lake Erie, Ohio... | reverse complement strand
TAAAATCTCTCCATCACCATAGGTTGAATTCGTGTCTTCGGCTGTAGCCAAAAAATAAATGGTATCTTCCACTAAAATAGCATCTGTAAATGTGGTTGAAACCGAATGGATAGTTGGTAAATCAAAAGTCACAAATTCATATTTTGGTTTTCCAATACTATCTTTAGTGAAGAAAATTCCGTTTTTGCCTTGCGCTCCATTTCCACGTTGAAAGTAATATACCGTTTCATTATCGACAATACATCCTTCGATATTTAATTCAGAATCCGTAATAGCATGTTGGGATTTGATTTGAGAATAAACAGCATCAAGGCTTTGAACTGTTACTTCTTTTGATTTTAAATCGAATGCAATCATTGCGTTTCTAGTTGCAGTTGAACCAGAACCAAGAAGTAATAATTTTTCGTCTTTTAGTGTAATAGATTCAAAATCAGGTTTGTCTTTTTTTTCAATATTTTCCTTAGCATTTTCAACCAAAGCAATCTTGTTCAGTTTTTCTGCAGCAATATCATATTCATAAAGATAACTACTGCTGTCTGAAATTATATAGAGTTTATTGTCTTGATAAACTAATCCAGAAGCAGCACTAATTCCTTCTATGTTGAAGAGTGGTAAAAGTTCAAATTTTTCCATAAGTTTACAAATATAAATACTAAAAAATGGAAAGCCTACATCCCGAAGATTTTAAAGTAACCACCGCTATAAATTTAGCTACAATTCCAACAAAATTGGATTTGGATACCAGCAAAGAGCAAGAGGTAATCGCTCTTGATAAGATTCAGCAGAAGTTAAGTAAGAAACAAGACGCTATGTATGCACACAATCGACATGCCTTTCTTATTTGTTTGCAAGGAATGGATACTAGCGGAAAGGACAGTTTGATTCGTGAAGTGTTTAAAGAATTCAATCCACGTGGCGTAGTAGTGCATAGTTTTAAAACTCCAAATTCAACGGAATTAGAACACGATTATTTGTGGCGACATTATTTGGCATTGCCAGAGAAAGGAAAGTTTGCTGTTTTTAATAGAACGCATTACGAGAATGTTTTGGTTACTCGCGTACATCCTGAATATATTCTATTTGAAAATCTACCAGGCATAGAAACCGTTGAGGATATAACGCCGCAGTTTTGGGAAAACAGAATGGAGCAAATAAATAATTTCGAAAAGCATATTGCTCAAAATGGAACTACGGTATTAAAGTTTTATTTTCATATGAGTAAGGAAGAGCAGCGCAAACGGTTGTTAAACCGCCTAGAAACTCCAGAAGACAATTGGAAATTCTCTACAGGAGATTTGAAAGAGCGAGAGCGTTGGGATGATTATATGAACTATTATGAGGAAGCGATTAATAAAACCGCTACATCTTATGCACCTTGGTATATTATTCCTGCCGATGACAAAGGTGTGGCTCGTTATATTGTAGCTAAAATTATTTGGGAAGAAATGCAAAAACTAACCGATATCAATGAACCAGAATTAGACCCAAAGGTTAAGGCAAATATTGATTTGTATAAAGAGCAATTGAAAAAGTAGCAATAATCAATATCAATTTCAATAGCATTAATCAACAGTAAAATCTAAAAGGTAAATAAATCAATCAATCTAAAAACACATTTCTTCATGAATATAAACGGAAATAAATGTTTCTAATTAATTATTATCATTACCATTTTATTGAAATTTATAATTGAAATTACCATTGTTATTGTCATTTCCATTGAAATTGATTATTGCGATTGAATCGGTTATCTTTACCGACTGAAATTTGCAAAATGAATCTACTACACTATACCAAAGAGTTTTCCTATAACTTAAAATTAGCTTATCCCGTAATTTTAGGAATGTTGGGGCATACGCTAATTGGGATTGTAGATAATTTCATGGTTGGAAACTTAGGTTCAACCGAATTGGCAGCTGTTTCCCTTGGGAACAGTTTTATCTTTATAGCGATGTCGGTAGGAATTGGTTTCTCGACTGCAATTACTCCATTAACCGCAGAAGCCGATGCAGAAAAAGAGGACAAGAAAATTCGTTCCACTTTTTATCATGGATTATTTTTATGTTCTTTTTTAGGAGTTACCTTGTTTATTTTGACGGTGTTGTCTAAGCAAATCATGTATTTCATGCATCAGCCAAAAGAAGTTGTTGACTTAGCTTCGCCCTATATTGATTGGGTGGCATTTTCTCTAATTCCTGTGATTGTGTACCAAGGGTATAAGCAATTTGCAGATGGATTGTCCAAAACAAAATATTCCATGTATGCTATTTTTATGGCCAATGTGGTTCATGTTTTTTTTAACTATGTTTTGATTTACGGGATATGGATTTTTCCTAAGTTGGGCATTTTAGGTGCAGCTCTAGGAACAGTGATCTCAAGAATTATGATGGTAGTTTTCATGCATTTTCTCTTGAAAAATGATGAACTTTTGAAAAAGTACCTCAATACATTTAGTTTTAAAGAAATTCGTAAATCGATGCTTAAAAAAATTATAAATCTTGGTTTTCCTTCGGCTATGCAAATGTTATTTGAGGTTGCTTTATTCACTACTGCGATATGGCTTTCAGGGTCATTAGGGAAAAATAGTCAGGCAGCCAATCAAATAGCACTTATTTTGTCTTCTTCAACTTTCATGGTGGCGATGGGATTAAGTGTTGCTTCTATGATTAGAGTAGGATATGCCAAAGGGTTAAATAATTATAGAGAATTAATTACTATTGCTCGATCTTTATTTTTGCTTACTATAATTATTGAATCGGTTTTTGCCTTGTTATTTTTAGTATTCCATAATTTCTTGCCTCATTTATTTTTAAACATGACTGATGTTACTGAACTAGTTGACAACAATGAAATCATTTGGATCGCTTCAAGATTGCTTCTGGTTGCGGCCGTTTTTCAACTATTTGATGGTATTCAAGTGGTCGTTTTAGGAGCACTAAGAGGTTTGCAAGATGTAAAAATCCCTATGTATATTACTTTTATTGCCTATTGGGTTATAGGATTTCCAATATCTTTTTATTTAGGAAAATATACCGATTTGAAAGCGATTGGAATATGGATTGGACTTTTGGCAGGATTGTCATCAGCCGCTTTATTTTTGTATATTCGCTTTGCGAGATTAACTAAAAGATTAGTTTTAGAAAACCCGATAAAATAGTTATAACATAGTTTAAATTCAATTAACGATTAAAAGCATTAACACTAATGGAACTACCAAAATTTTTACTTGGCGACAATACTGATTTTCCAGAAGATATTTTTATTATCCATCTAGATTATCCGCGATTTATTATCAATCTAAAAGATGATGAAGTTGAGTTTATGGAAGAAGCTGAAGACTTAGATGAAGCTGAATTAAATGCTGAAATGGAAGGCTTGATTGTGCTTGCTAATGAATTTTATGATAGGGAAATGGAACGCTATGAAAAAGAATAAGGCTATTTTTTAAAATAGTTTTCTAGTATCAGCTGAGCAGCTACAAAGGGTGAAATTTCATCATTTTGCACTGCTTTTTTTATTTTGTTTAATGCTGTTTGGATTGTAGGATTGTTGTAAAAGTTAGACTTTAATTGCTCATTTATAGTTTCTAGCAACCAATATTGATTTTGTGCTGCCCGATTTTCATAGAAATAATTATTTTTTTGAGTAATTTCTATGAACTGTACAATCATTTCCCAAGCCTCAGGAATCCCTTCATGAGTAATAGAACTGCAAGTGGAAACTTTAGGGATCCATCCTGATTTCTTTGCAGGAAATAAATGAAGTGCTCGATTGAATTCTGTTTTGGCTAAATTCGCTTTTTTAAGATTATCCCCATCCGCTTTGTTAATGATTATAGCATCTGCCATTTCCATGATTCCTCGTTTAATACCTTGTAATTCATCTCCAGCTCCAGAAATTTTAAGTAACAAAAAGAAATCCACCATACTGTGAACAGCGGTTTCACTTTGACCCACTCCAACAGTTTCAACCAGAATAGTATCAAAACCAGCTGCTTCGCAAAGGGTAATAGTTTCTCTGGTTTTTCTAGCGACACCTCCTAATGTATCACCAGAAGCGGAAGGTCTTATGTAAGCATTTTGATCTTTTACTAACTCTTCCATTCTGGTCTTATCGCCCAAAATACTTCCTTTATTAATAGCGCTGCTTGGATCAATAGCTAGAACAGCTACTTTTTTTCCTAAACCAGTCAATTGTTTCCCAAAAGCTTCTATAAAAGTGCTTTTTCCAACCCCTGGTACACCAGTAATTCCAATTCGAATCGATTTGTTGGCATAGGGAAGACAGGCATTTATTATTTCGTTTGCCTTATTTAAATGGTTTTCGTTAGTGCTTTCAATCAAGGTAATGGCACGACTTAAAGCAGTAACATTTCCATTTAAAATGCCATCAATCAACTCTTGTGAGCTCGGTTGTACTTTTCTAAATTGTTGAATTTGCGCTACAGCATTGGTACTAATAATTTCAGGCGGTGAAATTCCAGCTTTTTCATGAAGTGCCGAGCTATTTTTGTTTTTTGAATTCAAGAAAACACATTTTTGTAAAATTACTAAAATATTGATTGTACTACTGTTTCTTGAATCTTTTTTTAATTTCACACTTGCGTTTCATATCATTGGTTTCATTTTTTTAATGTTCCTTTGCATTAAAATAGTATACTTCATGGACAACATTATTTTAGTGTTCCTTTGTTTATTTATTGGTTTTGGATTACAATTTGTAAAAGCATTTCCTAAAAATGGATACCTTGCTTTAAACCAATTTATCATTTACCTTGCTTTGCCAGCTTTGACCTTATTTTATATTCCTAAAATTGAAATTAATGCTACTTTATTTTTTCCTTTAGGAATTGCTTGGTTAGGATTTGTTATGGCTTTTCTTTTTTTCTATTTTCTCGGAAAAAGATTAGGTTGGTCGAATAAATTAATAGGTTGTCTAATTCTCACAGCGGGTTTAGGAAATACGTCCTTTGTTGGGTTTCCCATCATCAATGCTTTATATGGAGAAGAAGGTCTGAAAACTGCGATTATTGTGGATCAACCCGGAACATTCACCGTTTTAACGACTTTCGGGATTATAACCGCCTCACTTTTTTCTAAGGGAAAACCGAGTGTAAAGTATATTTTTTTTAAAATGATAACTTTCCCGCCCTTCATCGCTTTTGTATTTGCATTTATAATGAATCTTTTTAAAATAAATTTTCCAATGGATGCGCAATCCGTTTTTCAAAAATTAGGAAGTACTATTACACCCATAGCCTTAGTTTCAGTAGGATTGCAAATAACGATTGACAAAAAGAGCCAGCATTGGGGATTTTTAACATTGGGATTATTTTATAAACTCATGATTACTCCTGCACTTTTTTATCTTTTATACAAGGTTGTGCTACATGGAAAAGGACTCGCAGTGGATGTTTCTATTACTGAAGCCGCTATGGCACCTATGATTACAGGTTGTATTTTAGCCGCAACTTATGGATTGAAACCTAAATTGGGTGGTATGATGATAGGTATTGGTATCCCATTATCCTTCATTACAGTGGCTTTCTGGTATTGGATTTTGACTACTTTTTAGTACTCTTTACCATTTGTGATACTCTCAAAAAAATACTAATTTTGCGATTCTAAAACAACACCAATGAATATTGAAATCTCGCCTGAAATTCATAACAAACTCATCGAAATTGTTGGCAATTCGTATGTCTTTTTAGACCTAGAAACTAGAAATCACTACGGTCATGATGAGACAGAAGATTATGTTTTTCCTCCTAATGTAGTTGTGAAACCTGCAAATGCTCTGGAGATTTCTGAAATCATGAAATTGGCAAACGAATATAAAATCCCAGTAACACCCATTGGTGGTAGAACGGGTTTAAGCGGTGGCGCTTTGAGTATTCATAAAGGAATTGGTTTGTCTACCGAACGATTGAATACCATTTTACAAATAGACGAACAAAATCTGCAAGTTATTACAGAACCTGCAGTCATTACTCAAGTTTTACGAGAGGCTGTGGCTGAGAAAAATTTATTTTATCCACCCGATCCAAGTAGCCAAGGAAGTTGCTGGATAGGAGGGAATGTAGCGGAAAATGCCGGAGGAGCAAGGGCAGTAAAATATGGAGTTACTAAGGATTATGTGTTGAATTTAGAAGTGGTGTTACCCAATGGAGAAATCATTTGGACTGGCGCTAATACTTTGAAAAATTCTACTGGATATAATTTAACCCAGTTGATGGTGGGAAGTGAGGGAACCCTTGGGATTATCACCAAAATCGTGATGAAATTATTACCTAAAAACACTCATAATGTATTAATGTTGGTTCCATTTTATAAAGCGGATGAGGCTTGTGAGGCAGTTTCTGCCATTTTCAGAGCAGGAATTGTTCCGAGCGCTTTGGAATTTATGGAACGCGATGCCATTGATTGGGTTTTGCAATTTGTAGATGGATTGAATGTTCAAGTATCCGATGAAATTCAGGCTCATTTATTGATTGAAGTGGATGGGAATTATCCCGATATTCTTTTTCAAGAAGCCGAAAAAATAATGAATGTCGTAGAGCAATTCAAAATAGATGAAGTGCTTTTTGCTGATACAGAAGATCAAAAAAATGCCCTCTGGAAGATGCGACGTAGTGTAGCTGAGGCAGTAAAAGCGAATTCTATTTATAAAGAAGAAGATACCGTGGTACCCAGATATGAATTGCCAAAATTGCTCAAAGGGATAAAAACCATAGGGAATAAGTACGGTTTTAAATCGGTTTGTTATGGTCATGCAGGCGATGGCAATCTTCATGTCAATATTATAAAAGGGGACATGACAGACGAAAATTGGAATACTGAAGTGACTAAAGGAATTCGCGAAATTTTTGAATTGACAGTTTCTCTAAACGGAACATTATCGGGTGAACACGGTATAGGATTTGTTCAAAAAAATTATATGGATATTGCTTTCAATTCCACACAATTACAACTAATGAAAGGCATAAAAGCTATTTTTGATCCTAATGGAATATTAAATCCGGGTAAAATTTTTCCTGATAGTCTATAAAAAAAGCGTTTTGATTTCAAATGCATGAGTTGTATCAAATACAGACCATTGGTAAATAATTAAACCATTAAGAGAATTAAGATTCAGTATGCAATTGTAACTTAAATCTTCTTAATTTTCTTAATGGTTTAGCGTTTTAAATTTAAAAAGAAAATCGTTTTAAAACCATAAAAAAAGTACCAGTTCGGTACTTTTTTTAATCTCTTTTAGGTGTATTTTTCTTTTCTCTTTTTTCCGCTTTTTTTTCCTTTGCTGTTTTCAGAGGTTCTTTTTTTACGGTTTTCTTTGCGTCTTGACTTTTAGACATACTATTAGTTTTTAGGTTATCTATTTAATTAAAGATAGGTTATATATTTAAGGTATTTTAGAATCCTAATTCTTTTTTTATAGTTTCATTAAAAAAAGTTTTGAAAATTGCTCTTTGTTCAGCATCATCAAAATTAAAGAACTTCCATTCATTGCTTGTAGTTTCGTCAGCAATAGCAATCAATTTAGAAACTCGTTTTACATTAATGCTATTGCGTTTGGGTTCGAAAATAACTTCACTCGTGTTATTGTTTTCTTTGAGCCAAGCTACTTTTTTTGCGGATGAATCAGAGTTGAGTTTGTTTTCAAAAAAATAGCGAATAGGATTTCTATAAGTAATAACACAAAATGTTTTTCCGTCTATTTTTTTTAGCTCTGAATATTGAAAAACTGGTGTTACGAGTTCCAATCGCATACGGTATTCTTCATTTTGATAGTCTAAATCTAGTTTTTCAAGGAAGCTATCTTTGTTTCCAATGGATTCTATAATTTTTGGATACGTAAGCTGTGCGATTACATCAAAATCCATGGTATAATTAGCATCGTAGATTTTTTTGGTTTCCAACTTTAATTGTTCTACGGTTTGAGAAATACCGTTTAAACAACAAAGTAGAAATAGAAAAATAAGTTTTGTTTTCATTGCAATTGATTTATTCAAATATAAAAAATCCCCAACTACTTTCGCAATTGAGGATTGAATTTTATAAAAATGTAAACTTAATCATTCACAATAACCCATTCGCCAGAATTAATCATACTTTCGGCTTTTTTGTATTTTAGGGTATCCGTTTTACCGCTCAAAACATGTTTGATAGTTACCGTATCGTTACGATTAATTTTAGGCATTTCACGCACTATCGTTTCTGTCACCTGACGTTGTTGCGTTTGACCAGCTTCACGATTTTGTTCAGCAAGTGTGTCACTATTAGGCACTTCGTCTTTACTGGTTTTATAATTTTCTTTTACCTTAATTTGTTTAGCTTCTTGAATAGCTGGAGCATTTTGTTGCGGTAAATCGCCTTTAAACAAAAATGAAATGACTTCTTTATTTACTCCATTCAACATAGCACTAAACAAATTGAAGGCTTCAAATTTATAGATAAGCAATGGGTCTTTTTGTTCGTGTACTGCCAATTGAACGGATTGTTTTAGCTCATCCATCTTACGCAAGTGCTTTTTCCATGCCTCATCCACAATGGCTAACGTAATGTTTTTTTCAAAATCGGCTATCAATTGTTTTCCTTGCGATTCGTAGGCTTTCTTTAAATCAGTAACGACATTTAATGTTTTTATTCCATCAGTAAACGGAACTACGATACGCTCGAATTGATTGTTCTTATCCTCAAATACATTTTTGATAATAGGGAAAGCTTCTCTGGCACTTCGTTCTGTTTTTTCAGTATAGAATTCTAAAGTTGCTTTGTACACTTTTCCTGTTAATTCAGATTCGGACATTTTTTCAAATTCGCTTTCAGAAACGGGAGAGGTTATAGAGAAATAACGAATTAACTCAAATTCGAAATTTTTAAAGTCGTTTCTTGGCTTGTTAGCCTCAACAATGACTTCGCAAGTATCATACATCATGTTGGCGATATCAACTTTAAGACGTTCTCCGTGTAAGGCGTGACGACGACGTTTGTACACAACTTCACGTTGCGCGTTCATGACATCATCATATTCTAATAAACGTTTACGAACACCAAAATTGTTTTCCTCTACTTTTTTCTGAGCACGTTCAATCGATTTGGTCATCATCGAGTGCTGAATCACTTCACCTTCTTTCAATCCCATTCGGTCCATTACCTTGGCTACTCTTTCGGATCCAAATAAACGCATCAAATTATCTTCCAAGGAAACATAAAACTGAGAACTTCCCACATCACCTTGTCGACCTGCACGACCACGCAACTGACGGTCCACACGACGTGAATCATGACGCTCTGTTCCTACAATAGCTAATCCACCAGCGGCTTTTACTTCTGGAGATAATTTAATATCTGTTCCACGACCTGCCATGTTAGTTGCTATGGTTACCACTCCAGATTTTCCGGCTTCTTCAACAATTTGTGCTTCCTGTTTGTGCATTTTTGCATTCAATACGTTGTGAGTAATACCCCGCATTTTCAACATTCGGCTTAATAATTCTGAAATTTCTACCGAAGTGGTTCCAATTAAAACAGGTCTTCCAGCCTTAGATAGTTCGGTAACATCTTCAATAACTGCATTGAATTTCTCACGAGTAGTTTTGTATATGAAATCTTCTTTATCAATTCTAGCCATAGGTCGATTGGTTGGGATTTCTACCACATCCAATTTGTAGATTTCCCAAAGTTCACCTGCTTCAGTAACGGCTGTTCCTGTCATACCAGCTAATTTGCTATACATTCTAAAATAATTTTGAAGTGTAATCGTTGCAAAAGTCTGTGTGGCAGCCTCAATTTTTACATTTTCTTTAGCTTCAATAGCTTGGTGCAAACCGTCTGAATACCGTCGACCATCCATGATACGACCTGTTTGTTCGTCAACAATAAGGATTTTATTGTCGATGATAACATACTCAACATCTTTTTCGAATAGGGTATAGGCTTTTAGTAATTGTGTCAGTGTATGAATTCGTTCACTTTTTACGGAGAAGTCTTGGAATAATTTTTCTTTTTGTTCTGCTTCGGCATCTTTGTCTAAATTTAACTTCTCAATTCGGGCAATTTCAGTTCCAATGTCTGGAAGAACAAAGAAGTTGCCGTCTGTATCGGTAGACAAGAATTTGATTCCGTTATCGGTTAATTCTACTTGATTGTTTTTTTCTTCAATGACAAAATACAACGCTTCATCAATAATATGCATGTCACGATTGTTATCTTGCATGTATTGATTTTCCGTTTTTTGAAGCAATTGTTTGATTCCTTCTTCGCTTAGAAATTTGATTAGAGCTTTGTTTTTTGGTAAGGCTCTGTAAGCTCTCAACAAATTAAATCCTCCATCTTTTGTATTTCCTTCTTTAACTAAACGTTTTGCTTCGGCTAAAAATCCGTTAGCCAATTGTCTCTGCAGTGTTACCAAATTTTCGATTTTTGGTTTCAACTCATTAAACTCATGACGATCTCCTTGTGGTACGGGACCAGAAATAATCAAAGGAGTACGCGCATCATCAATCAAGACAGAGTCGACCTCATCTACAATGGCAAAATTGTGTTTTCTTTGAACCAAATCTTCTGGTGAATGCGCCATATTATCTCTCAGATAATCAAAACCAAATTCGTTATTGGTTCCGTAGGTAATGTCTGCTTCGTATGCTTTTCTTCTGGCATCAGAATTCGGTTGATGATTGTCGATACAATCCACAGTTAAACCATGAAATTCAAACAATGGTGCTTTCCAAGTACTATCACGCTTTGCCAAATAATCATTAACCGTTACCAAATGTACACCGTTTCCAGTTAAGGCATTTAAATATAATGGTAATGTAGCCACCAAAGTTTTTCCTTCACCTGTTTGCATTTCTGCAACTTTCCCTGAGTGCAATACCATACCTCCAATCAACTGAACATCATAGTGAACCATGTCCCAAGTAATTTGTTTACCAGCAGCATTCCATGAGTTAGCCCAAATAGCTTTGTCTCCATCCAACGTGATGTAGGATTTTGTAGCAGAAAGTTCTCTATCCTTTGCTGTAGCAGTTACAACAATTTCTGTATTTTCTTTAAAACGTCTTGCCGTTTCTTTGATGACAGCAAATGCTTCAGGAAGAATTTCATTCAGCGTTTTTTCAGAGATTTCGTAGGCTTCTTTTTCAAGAGCATCAATTGCAAGGTAAATATCCTCTCTTTTATCAATATCCTCGATAGATTCAACTTCAAGTTGAAGTGCACTTATTTTAGCATCTTTTTCAGCGCGCACCTCTTTTATTTTTTCTTTGAAGGCAATCGTTTTTGCTCTCAAATCATCATTTGATAAACTTTCTAAGGTAACACCAATTGCTTTGATTTTAGCGACATTTCCTTGTAACGCTTTAACGTCTTTTTCAGATTTATCTCCTACAAAAATTTTCAGGATACTATTTATGAAACTCATAGTGTTTGTGTGATTTCTTACATTTATAAAGTGTGCAAATTTAAGCAAAAAAAAAGCCTCAACTGAGACTTTTTATTGGTTTTATCATTTTTTTAATATTCATCCTCGTTCCAAAGATAATCTTCGTCTGTTGGATAGTCGGGCCAAATTTCCTCCATTGATTCATAAATTTCGCCTTCGTCTTCTATAGATTGCAAGTTCTCCACTACTTCTAGCGGCGCTCCTGCTCTAATTGCGTAGTCGATAAGCTCATCTTTATTAGCCGGCCAAGGCGCATCGCTTAAATAGGATGCTAATTCTAATGTCCAATACATCTTATTTCGATTTTAATTTATGCAAAAATAAATTTTTTACTCAAAAAGTCAAGTAAAATTTAATTTATTTTAAAAAAAAGTTAAGAACGTATTTTTTTTATAACTGATTCCTTGTTTTTAATCTGAATTTTGCAATAAAAACTAAGATTTGTATGCCAAAAAAGTCAAAATTTTAATTACGATTTATTTTCGTGGAACCCACTTTACTTCAACAGCGTTTAAATCTTGAGACAACTTTCGTGCCAGTACAAAAAGATAGTCAGAAAGTCGGTTGAGGTATTTAATTGCATTCTCAGCAACAGGTTCATTATGGTCGAGGTGAACGGCTAATCGCTCAGCACGGCGACAAACGCAACGCGCTATATGACAATATGACACTGTAGTGTGCCCTCCTGGCAAAATAAAATGAGTCATTGGTGGTAAAGCATCTTCCATGGCATCCATTTCTTTCTCTAACAATTCGATATCACTATCAATGATTCCAAGTTTTTTAAGACGCAATTCTCCATTTTTTTTTACTTCTTTTTCTGGTGGAGTAGCAAGGATAGCACCAATGGTGAATAGCCTATCTTGAACTTCGATAAGAATTTCCTTGTGATGCGTTTCTATCTCTTGATCTCGTATTAAGCCAATATGAGAATTTAGTTCATCAACAGTTCCATAACTTTCAATGCGAATATGGTCTTTAGGAACTCTTGTTCCTCCAAAAAGTGCCGTAGTTCCAGTGTCTCCAGTTTTTGTATATATTTTCATTATAGATTTAGCAATTGGGATTTAGGATTATAGGATTTTTAGCTGTAATCAAAATCAAATTTAATTTTCAAATATAGTATTTATTCGAATGGGTTTTAGTAGGTTTTTTCAAATAAATGGGGGAGAAATTTTATGATGTTTTATAACTGTTTCCAAATGCATATCATTAATACTTTTGTGTAATTTTTTTAATAATATTTTTTCTGCATCCACAAGCTTACTCTAACCAACAAAATTAAAACTGGAACTTCTACCAATGGGCCAATGACACCCACAAATGCTTGTGGTGAGTGTAAACCAAAAACTGCAATAGCAACCGCAATAGCTAATTCAAAATTGTTTCCTGTGGCCGTAAATGCAATAGATACATTTTTGTCGTAAGGTACTTTTAGTGCTTTGCTTATGAAGAAACTAACGAAAAATGTCAATACAAAATAAATGACAAGTGGAAGAGCAACTTTTACAACATCCAAGGGTAATTCTAAAATTTTATCGCCTTTTAGGCTGAACATTAATACAATGGTAAAGAGCAAAGCATATAAAGTTATTGGCGAAATGGCTGGAATAAATTTTCTATTAAACCATTCAAGTCCTTTTGTTTTTATAAAAAAATAACGGCTTATAAAACCTGTAAAAAACGGAATGCCCAAATAGATAAAAACACTTTCGGCTACATCATTCAGGGGAACGGAAATATTGAAGTGTCCTAAACCTAATTTTTGTGGTAATATATTAATGAAAAGCCAGGCATAAAAACTATAAAACAGTAGCTGGAAAATACTGTTTAATGCGACCAACAATGCTG
>Ga0315904_10008802_pt1 | contig 13297 bp, 9 predicted proteins | sample LakEriMetagenome_6_FD_203529 | JGI IMG/M metagenome (GOLD analysis project Ga0315904, IMG submission 203529) | Freshwater fungal communities from buoy surface, Lake Erie, Ohio, United States - Buoy 12 MA120 | ecosystem: Environmental > Aquatic > Freshwater > Lake | place: USA: Lake Erie, Ohio... | reverse complement strand
AGGAAAGACTAGCAATTTATATTTTGATATGAGATTAATAATGAGTTATCCAAATATATTTAATCATATTATGCAATATTTTTTATTGAAAAATCCTGATTTTTTAAATGATATTGATATAGTATCCGGTATTCATTTTGGAGGTCTACCACTAGCCAATTATATATCACATAAATGGAATATACCGCAAATATACATACGTGATAATATAAAAAATTATGGATTATCTAAAGTAATTGAAGGTAATTATAATGAAGGTAATAGATTATTATTGATAGATGATGTAATAACATCAGGTGGTTCAATAAAAGAGAAGATGCCAATAATAAATGAAAATAAAATAAATTTATGTAAAATATTAGTAATATTAGATAGAAGTGAAAATGTAGAAATGGATAATTTATATAGTATATTGACACTAGATGATATAAATAGGTATATGACTAATATATATGGAAATAAATATTATAATAATTTATTATCAAATAGACTATATAATTTGGCTTTATTAAAAAAGACAAATATAATATTGTCGTGTGATCTAGATGATATAGAAAAAATATTTGAATTAGTTGATAGAGTGCACGAAAATATAATAGGAATTAAAATACATATTGATTTGATAAAAAATATTAAGGATGAACATTTAGAAAGATTACGTTGTATTAAAGAGGAATATCAATTAATAATAATTGAAGATCGTAAAGTAGCAGATATAGGTTTTATAGTTATAAAACAATTAGAAGGTACACATAAAATATGTGAGTGGGCCGATTATATAACTGCACATCCAATTACTGGTTATGATATGTTTAAAGCAGTAGCGGATGTATATCCTAATATAGGAATAATAATGGTGAGTGAGTTATCAACTAAAAATAATTTAATATCACCGGAATATGTTGCAAATAGTGCTAAAATGTTAAAAAATGTAGCAGGTATAGTATCGCAATCGAAGATATATGATTATATGCATCCTTATGAATGTCCAACTTTATCACCGGGAATAAATTTAGATGTAGTAGATGATAATTATGGACAACAATATAAGAAAGTGAATAATAGAGAATTATATAAAATGGGATTATTTCATATAGTAGGACGTGGTATATATAGTAATAATAATCCTATAGAATCGTCGATGAGATATAAGAAGAGTGGTTGGGAATATTTTAAAAATTTTTAAAATATGATCTATTATAAAATGGAAATAGATGGTATTTTATTTAAAAACCCTGTATTAAATAGTTCAGGATGTTGGTGTAATACGAAAGAGCAGATAGAGAAGTTATATAATAGTAATTTAGGTGGAATAGTATTAAAAACGTGTTCGCTATATCCAAATGATGGAAATGGCGAACCAAACTTTTATCATAATAAAAAGGATGATATTAAATTAAATTGTAAAGGATTACCAAATAAGGGTTATGAATATTATAGAAATATTGTATTAGAATATGATAAAAAACCATTAATTTTATCAGTAACAATAAAGAATGAAGATGAATTATTATTTATGTTGGTTGATTATGACTTTAATTTAAAGAGTAAAGTAATGGTTGAAATAAATATGAGTTGTCCAAATGTTGAATATAGAATACCGGGATATCATTGTAAAGATATAGAAAAATTGATAAATTTTTTAAGAAGTGTTGATACACAAAATATAGTATATGGTATTAAGCTACCTCCAATATTAGAAATAGAAAAGTGTATGAAAATAGCTAAATTATTGAATGATAATAAAGATATTATACGTTTTATTGTATGTTCTAATACTATACCTAATGGATATACACGTGATATAAGATTATCAAATGAATATGGTGGTATTTCTGGTAGAGTTAATAAATATATTGCATTATCTAATGTACGAACTTTTAATAAATTATTAAAAGATGTACATATTATTGGATGTGGTGGAATATATGAGATGGATGATATAGTTGATTATATGAATGAGGGTGCTTCACTAGTCGAGATAGGAAGTTCATTATATAATGAAAATAGTAATGAATTAGATATAGAAGAAATAAATAAGATAATAGACAAATTATACAATAGTACTCATAGTTAAGGTACCACTTCTATTTTGAATATATCTTTTAGGTAAATTTGTAAGATCGCGATCAGTTAATCTTAATGATGTTGTGTTTAATCGTGAAGGTTTACTATTATTAGCACAAGTGCAGGTTAATATATTATTATTTTTTCTTTGATTAAAGCGACAATTTTCACAAGTGTTAGTAAAGTCACCTCTAAATATTTTATTATTCATTTCTAAGTCAAATTGTTCGTTCATATCAATAGATAATGATATGAATATAGTAATTAGGAATATGAATGCAATAAAATAGAGTGTTTTAGTTCGTTTCATTTATATAATATAATAATATTATTATTTATTGATAATTATAATAAATAGTGGTATATAAATTATTCTTGATAAAATTATTAAGACATATAGTTGCGTAAAAAATAAAAATCAAAAACAATAATGAATTAATTGAAAATGTTATGAAGAATAGTAATATAGTTTATTAAAAAAAATATGAATGCAAAATGAGTAAGGTGCGTTTTTTTGTAAAAAATATAAGAAGGAGTTAATTTTAGAAATGTCGGGTAGTTCTTTAATCGTTGATACAAAAAAGTTTCATTATGTGTGTAACAAACTTCGTGAATTTTTTATTTCTAAAGGTTTTTTAGAATGTCACCCTCAAAATCGTCTATCAATTCTTGCTGCGTGTGAAAATCCGTTCTCAATTACATCATTTGACTATTTAGGTGAAAGATGGCCTCTTCCACAAACCGGTCAAATGTGGCTTGAATATGAATTATTAACAAAGCCTGATGTACCTGGTTATTTCTGTGTATCGACTAGTTATCGCCAAGAACAGAATCCATTACCGGGACGTCACGATCATATTTTTCCAATGTTCGAATTTGAATTAAAAGGAGATTTAGCAGAAATGGAAAAATTGGAACGTGAATTATTAGAACATTTAGGTTATGGTAAAAAGGAAAGTTTTCCTGGAGATGATTATGTAAGTGTTGCTGAAAAGTATGATACAAAAGAAATTGAACACGAACACGAACAAAGATTATATAAAGAACATGGTCCTGCATTTTTCTTACGTAATTTCCCTGAATATACAAGTCCATTTTGGAATATGAAACGTCATGATGATGGAAATACTGCAAAGAAGATAGATGTTATTTTAAGTGGTATGGAAACAATAGGTAGTGCGGAACGTAGTTGTGATGTAGAACAAATGAAGGAACGTTTTGCAACAATAATGGAAGGTACTTATGCACAAACTATATATGATAAGTTTGGTAAAGAACGTGTGGATAAAGAAATGGATGATTTTATGAAACATAGTTTCTTTACACGTTCAGGAGGTGGTATAGGTATAACTCGTTTAATATCATCAATGTCAAAGGAAGGATTGATTCCGGAAGATGTAATAGCACCATTTCAAAAGTAAATAATAATAATTATCATATAAAAATTAAATATGATAATGATTAAATTAGTTTAGATAAATGATTATCTCATTATTATTTTTAATATTATGTTGGAAATTACTATATTCTATATTATTATTAATATTTATAGAGTATAAAATAGCAAATAATATAAGATGTTTTATAAATAATATATTATTTATAACATTATATAATATTGTACCGAGTGTATCAATAATTTATATACCTTTATCGTCGTATATATTTGATACATATTTGATATACAAGGATAGTAAGACATTAATAAGATTTATAAAAGATCCAATGACTATACACCATATAATAGCAATAATAATAGGATTTTATATAATAAATGATTATTTAAGATATGAAAATTTTGCATTATATTATATAACGTATTTATCGAATATATTCATATATATATCATATCATTTTATAAAACGGTTTCCAAATTACAAATTATTGAATAATATACTTTTAATAATACAGACGATAGTATATTCTTATTTTCGTGTTTATATATTAACATTATTTTTATATAATAATTTGAATACGCTTTTATCTGCATCAGTAGTAGATAAAATAATGATGGGATTAATATATATGTTAGGAATAGTATGGTCAGGTAAATTATATTATAAAGTATTTAATTTAATTTATAATTTATTAGAAGTAATGGATCATTCTCGTATAGTTGGTGAATGGGAAGATAGAGTATATGAAAAATAAATGATTTTATAAAAAGTTTTATAAATCCATTTTTTTAATTTTCGTGTTGAGTAAAACCCCATTTTATATGATTTTTAAAAATAGAATTATGTAAAAAAGAATACTGAAACTCAGGGGGATAATATTCACCATAATCCCAATGCTCGCTTCGCGAGAAAGTCGGCCTACATACCCTTTAGAGTCCTATAAATACCTATAATATAGGGTCATCGCGCTATCTTTTTTGGTTAGGCTTTTTTCTAAAAAGCCCGAGCACACGGTTTCACATTATTTTTTACATAATTCTATTTTCTTATGTAATTTGTTATGTATTTATTTGTGCAACAATGAATATCCAATATAAGTTATATCAAAAAAATTATATTTCTTTGATATAAAATATATAAATTTTTCATAAAATAATTTTATAAATTCCATTTTTAAATTTTCATGTTCAATAAAATATGAATTTACATATTTTTTTTCTTGACCACCATTTTTTTATTCTATATATCTTATCATTAATTCTATAAAATTATTCTTACTACACGTATATTTACTATCTTTTAAATATACAAATTGTCTACCCGTATTTGCATAAAATTTATTATAAAAACTCCAATCTATTTCATATATTTGTCTCTTATATTTTACCTCATAACATTGTTTATCATCACTATATTTATCACATACCGTTCTATTTTCACCTGCTATACTTTTTATAGATCTTATCATATTTTTATCACAATTTCCACTTTTACTATATAATACTTCGTGTGAACATGGTATTATTACAATCTTATTAGGCTTATCATTTTTTATTTTTGAACATATTACTGACATTGTCTGTCTTGTTCTTTTTAAATCACTACAAAATATATGGTCTATTTTAGTATCTTTTAAATATTTGTTTAAAAATATACCGGCATTTTCACATTGTTTTATACCATCATCAGTTATTGAAGTATCTAATTTAATAGGACTCATAATTTTCTCAAAAAAATTATATAAGTTATGAACGGACTGTGCGTGTCTAATTAAATAAAATATATATTTTACATTATTCATTAACATTTTAGGCATTATATTCAACATATTTTCATCTTTACATTTTCTATGAGGAAATGATATTCTTTTTTCGGTATCTATACCTGATTTAGATGTATAATATCTACCTGATTTATGTGTTTCTCCATCATATATCATAGATATATCATAATCAATTTTGTTAGATGTTTTTTCAATCACTAGTTTTATGATACAACAATTCATATAATGATGTGCAGTTCCAATTAAATCTTTCATAATACATCTTAAACGATTTTCGTGTGTAACAATTAGAGATACAATTTCTTTCATTTTATTATAGTATTATAAAGAAATGGCATCCATTTTTCCAATTTTCAAATTTGCGTGGTCTCTATTTTATAAAAAACTAATCAAAGATATTCAAAATGATCCCAATCAAATATTAGAACCATTATCAACGGTTCTTAAATTATCATTAATATCATTTGAAGAAGAAGGTATTAAAATTGCAGTCTCGAATAACTCGGTATTTATTCAAAAGCCTACTTTACTACAAGGTACAATTAGATCAGTATATGGTAATAATCGTGAAGAAATACATTATCTATTAAAACCTATTATTCGATGTGTAGAAATGTATCCTAGTAATAATAATCTTAATATTCGTTATATATATGATTTAGCGATTGATGGACTTAAGAAACTTAAGCGTAGTTATGGTAATCAATCATCTAACGTATGTTATACAATCGATCTATATATAACTATATTAAAAGGTAAGAAGATAGAGGATGACCGTTTAGGAGATAATGATATCACATTATTTAAAGAGTTATGGGATGATACTGATATTGTGTTAGTAAGTAATTTATTCAAGTCGAATTATTTGCAAAGTATATATAATATAATTCATACGAAAGAAGAATCATTTTCACAACGATTAGAAACATCGATTTTTTAAAAAAAAAGATATTTATAATACAATTATATAAATATCATTTTTTTTATTAGTTATATTATTTTTTATAATATTTATATTCATCATTCTTATCCATATAAATATTTTGGACTATTTTATTATCAATTATATAGTTTATATTATGTAATAATTCAGTATGCCAATCATATCTATCATTCCATACATCTAATTGTAATATACGAATAACTGAAAATCCATTATCATTAGCACACTTCATCTTATATAAATCTCTTTCTTGTTGTTCTTCCGGTGATAACCAATTAGAAACTTGTATAAAATGTTGTTTTCCATCTAATTCAATTATAATATTATAGTCATTTATAACAAAGTCAAATGGAAAATATTTTTTAGTTATAATATTTTTACACCAATCTACTCTATATTGTTTAGATATATTATACTTTTTGTTAAGTATATCATATAATTTTTTTTCAGTTTTATAAATACAGTATTTACACCAATAGCCATAATTCACATTATGAGGACTAATATAAAGTTCATTATTACATTCATTACAATAATAATAATATTTTTTATGAGAATTTTTAAAAATATTTCGTGGAATAATATTTTTATTTTTGCTACTCCAATATTTTGATTTAATATTTGAAGCAGCTGATTTATTAAAGCAATAATCACAATTATCATCATTACATAATAATTTATTAGCACAGTAAGAACACCATTTACCTAAATAACAATTATCTAATGATAATTGAAAATTATGATTACAATCACCACATTTAAACCAATATTTTTTATCACTTTTAGAAAAAACATTACGCGGCATTATTTTATCATTTATATCACTCCAATATTTTGATTTTTCTTGTGAAGCAAATGAATTATCATAACAAAATTTACAATCATCATTTATACATAATTGTTGATGTGCACAATAACTACACCAATTTCCCTTACTAATTGAACTTAATTTTAAATATAATTCGTGATTACAGTCATTACATTTAAACCAATATTTTTTATCACTTTTAAGAAATACATCACGTGGTGTTATATTGCCATTTTTCTGGCTCCAGTATTTTGATTTGTCGTGTGATGCGAAAGATTTATTAATACATATTTTACAATTTTCAATTTGACATAATATTTTATTACTACAATAATGGCACCATCTACCTATACTAACTTTATATAATGCTATTTCAAAATCATGATTACATATATCACAAGTAAACCAATATTTATTATTACTTGATTTATAAACATCCGTAGGTAATATGTTATTATTTTTAGTACTCCAATATTTAGCTTTTGGATGTATAGCAAAAGAACTCATTATTATTTATTTACCGGTATTTATAATTATTTAAAAATATTAAATCAAAAAAAAAGATATTTATAATACAATTATATAAATATCATTTATTTAGTATTGTTTTGTTACTACTCTTGGTGCTATTGACATTGTCTCTAATTCCTGTATAAATAGTTTCATCGCATATGGAATACGAACTTCACTAAATTCTGTTGTATTAGCACAATTTTTACATAGAAATACGTTATTACATTTATTAACGGCTGCTACAAGACCACATTTTTTACAAGTGAACATTCGATAATTATCACTTCTATCTTGTAATGTTTCTTTTAAGAATGATGATGCACCGTGTGATAGTATAGCATCACGCTCCATTTCCGTTTATACCTCACTCCGCTAATCATTTACTATTAGCATCATAGTTATTCATAGCTCATATATAATATACTATGTATGGATTATATTATATACTCATTATGAACTCTCTCACGAGAGGGACTGGACTATATCTTAAGCATCAAATAATGACGCCCACTCCTATTTAGTCTCTGCGCCTTCTCCATAGAACATTAATGTTCCTTAGGAGCTTGGTTCAGGATTATCTCTAATCTAATATTATACCTATACTCACAAGTTTTCCCTGTGACCATCACACACTTTCGTAGTGTAACTTAGGAATTAGATATCTATCAAGATTTTCCCTGAGTTTAAGAGTGTTGCCCTATCCATATAGGACTAGCACGATTTATTTAATCGCACTTTGGCAAATAATTTACCAAAACGTAGACCGCCATCACGACTTCTTCCTTCACAATAATACCTCACTCAGTTAATCATTTCCTATTAACATCATAGTTATTCATAACTCATATATAATATACAATGTATGGATTATATTATATACTTATTATAAAATCTCTCACGAGATGGTTTGGACTATACCTTAAGCATACTAACTATGCCTACCTCCGTCTAGTCTCTGCGCCTTCTCCGTAGAATATAAATATTCCTTAGGAGCTTGGTTCAGGATTGTCTCTAATCTAATATTTTAACTATACCTACAAGTTTTCCCTGTAGCCACTATAACCTTTCGGTATATAGTTTAGTAATTAGACTTTAGCAAGACTTTCCCTGAGTTTGAAGGTATTGCCTTATCCATATAAGACTAGCACGATTTATTAAATCGTACTTTGGCTAAATTAACCGGTTGTCGTGTCAATATAACATTTGGACCCGTAGACCTACTGTGTTGCTTGTCATCAACCATATGTTTCAATCTTTGATAATAAGTAGGACCAATAAATATTGGAACTTTTAATTGTTCTCCCGTTCTACCATTATACATAACTTCATCACAATGACGTTGAAAACCTAATTGTTCTAATAAATCACCTAATTTCTTTTCATCAAACCTTGTAAATGCGGTAGCATCACCATACATACCTATATTAACACCGACCTTACCCATCAAACATTCTATAACTTGAGCTATAGTCATACGTGATGGAACCGCGTGAGGGTTCATTATTAAGTCTGGTTTAATACCGTGTTTAGTAAATGGCATATCTTCTTGCCTATAAATAATACCAACCGTTCCTTTTTGCGTTTATACCTCGCTCAACTAAGCATTTATTCTTAGTATCATTGCTATCCACAACTTATTTATAATATACAATGTATGAATTATATTATAAACTCATTATAGACACCCTCTCAGGTGGGACTGGACTATACTTTAAGCATACTAAGTATGCCTATCTCCATCTAGTCTCTGCGCCTTCTCCATAGAATATGAATATTCCTTAGGAGCTTGGTTCAGGATTGTCTCTACTATCAATATTATACCTATACCCATAAGTTTTCCCTATGGCCATCATATCCTTTCGGTATATGATTTAGGAATTGATATCTAACGAGAGTTTCCCTGAGTTTGAAGATATTGCCCTATTCATATAGGACTAGCATAATTTTTATATTACACTATGGCACAAGGTACCATGTCTGGACGCGTGTTTGTCCCCTACAGTTGGTATTCTACTATTACGTATTCTTATTTTTGCAAATCTATAACCATCACCATTACGTGATACCATTACTTTATCTACAAAGCCTTCTTCACCTTCATTTACTATAGTGCTACAACATCTATACATTTCTTGGTCATCTGTCTTTGAATGAATTGGATGAACTTTCCCAATAATAGCATCATTGGCACGAACATATATATTTTCTACCGGAAATCCTTCAGGTGTTAATGTTTCATAATTATTACCACGTGTTCCTAATGTATTCTTTGTATTTGGTTTAGCAAACTTTTCTTGCATCTTTATACTTGTTGATTGTCTCTTCTTTTCTTCATCTTTATATGTATGATAATGGTCGCTTATAAATAAACCTCTTTGACAAGCACTATGGTTCATAATAATGGAATCTTCCTGATTATATCCTGAAAAAGATGCTATAGCAACAACTACATTAATACCTGATGGTAAATCATTGGATGGTAAATATTTAATAACACGACTATTTACTAATGGTAATTGTGGATATCTCAATAAATGTGCGACGGTATCCATTCTATAACGAAAGTTAGTAGCATAGATACCCATTGCTTGTTTGCCCATCGCCGACTGATAACAGTTACGAGGAGATTGATTATGGTCTGAAAATGGAATAATAGATGCTAATACTCCTTGTATAAATGAAGGATGTATTTCACAATGTGAATAACTGTAATATATCGTTTTTGAACCATTTTCATCAATTCGATTATTAGTTACTGCAATCATACAATTATCCTGCTCTTGTACATCTATAAATTCGATAACACCTTCAGTTATATCAGCAGTATTAGTATCACGAGAATGTAAAGTTCCAACTAATAAATTATTCCAATTCAATTCACCTTTTTCAATCTTTTTAACCATTTCATTAGTCATACGAAATTGACCATTGTTTAATATATATAATGGTCTTGTACATCTACCCGAATCAGTATATATTTCTATCATATTATCAGCTATTTTCCATACAATTGATGTATGAACATGTATAATACCAGTTCGTCTTAAATGTATTAATGTATCATAAATCTTTTTTGGATAAACGGTTATAAATAACCAATTACCATTTACAAATATTTGGGATTTACCATACATTTGATCAGGTTCTATTTTTATAATAGGTTCCGTATCTAAACTTTCTAAAATATCTATTATTGGATTAATATCTGCATAACTTGTAATATGACACGACAATGCTAAGTTTTTTACAACACCAACTGAACCACCTTCAGGAGTTTCAGCACCACACATATACATCATTTGTGTACCATGTAATTTACGAGGTGCAACTAGTTTAGAAGTTTTTTCCATAGGAGTATTAACACGTCTTAGATGTGATAATGTTGAATTATAAGTTAAACGACTTAATACTTGTGCTATACCTTGCTTATTATTATTATTTTTAATACCCCAATTACCCGTTGCTAATGCAAATTTTAAACCGGTAGTAATAGTTGAATATTTAATTACTTTATAGATATTGGATATATTCAATATATTTTCAAAATCTTTTGATGATCTCCAAGATCCACTAGTATATTCTTTATTTATATTGGTTTTCATATCTTTTACTAATTTAGTAAAATATTGACGAAACAAGTTAGCCATTAATATACCTGCAGTATCTATACGTTTATTAACATAACTATCTCTATCATCTGGATCTCTCTTCTTCAAAAATACATCTAATAATAATTTTACCATATGACCCAAATAGAATGCCTTTGATTTATATTCGCTACCAACATGCGGTAAGAAATCATTATTTATAATATCATTTAAATATGTTAAACGTCTTTCTTTTTCACTCTTATCACGATCGTATCCCATCATATTCACATATTTACACATATATTCTTTTGCCATTAAATCAGTAGTAATAGTAGATGCTTCTTCTAATGAAGCTAATAAGAATTGTGTATATTCTCTCCATTCATCTTTAGGTACATTATATAATATCATATTAACTATATCATAATCACTAATAACACCTAATGCTTTAAAGACAACAAATAATGGTAAATCTTGTTTAATATGTGGAATAGATACTTTAATATTTTTACCGTGTATAGTTTCTTTTGATGTAATTTTAACTTGAATATTTTTAGGTGTAACGATCTTCTTATCAGGTAATGATTTAACTTCACATATATATGAATATTTTCCTTGAGATTTCGAATTTTTAAATACATAAATTTTATTTTCAGCTTGTCTTTCTTGTCCTATAATAACTTTTTCGGTACCATTAACTATAAAATAGCCACCTTCATCATATTCACATTCTTCATAATCTATCATACGATTACCGGTTTTATTTGATAAAATACATGCTTTTGATCCTAACATTACCGGAATTTTACCACAATTAACTTTACCAATAGTTTTAATTTGCGATTCCTTAATATTGATAAATCCGGGACCATATCTTTCACGTGTTTTAAAGTTTACATCAATATATAGGTTAGATGCATATGTAAAATTACGGATACGTGCATCATTTGGATACATAAGTTTTTGACTACCATTATTTTCAAATATTGTAGGTGGTGTTAAAGAATGAAATACCATATCTATTTCAAGATCATATCTATGCTTATTAATATCAATATTATAATATTCAATATGTTCATCTATAAATGATTGAAATTCACTTTGTAATAATCTTTCTTTTTCAACGGTAGCGGTATTATGATCCGATAAACTAATTGTTATAGTTTTATTCGAATTTATAAAATATTTATCTTTAAATGTTTGATATATATCACTAACTTCATTATATTCCGTCCATTGAATATCTCCTTGTAATGCATATAATGAAGTGCTCTTAATACGATAGAACTTTTGTTTAACAACGTAATCATAATTTAGTATTATCGTATTGAATTGTGCAATAACATTTTTTATACCTTTATCTAAAAATTCATTGAATGAAGAAACTTGATGTTGAATTAAAAATTTAGATTCATTCATCATTAATTTTAATATTTGCCACGCACCTCTTTCCCAATTATAACTATCTTTATTTGCTAATATTATTTGTGTATCAGTATTTGAAATATAATCTGCATTATTTTTTGATAATAAAGATGATGACGAATTTTGTTCATCTGTTTCTACAACTTTACGACGTGTATATTTTCTTTTAGGTTTTTCTACTTCTTTAATAGATGTTTCTAAACTATTAATAACTTTTTTAGTATATTTACGTTTAGGTTTTTCATCTATATTAATATTTTGATTTTGTGTCTGTATAGTGGACATTTTGTATATCGTAATTGATTATAAATAAAAAATATTTAATTATCAATTTTAAGCATATTAAAAATTTATTATAATATTAATAAATTATAACAATGAAGGATTTATCCATTAAATATTACTATCGGTATGACTATTATACAAGAATACCTGAATATTTGAAAATATGTAAAGTATCAACAAATGACTTATTAAATAGTCTATCATTTAAACATCGGCACCGATATAGATATTATAATACACCTACTATTCATAATTCAGTAATAGATAATTTAGAAACTCAAATGGATGATATTGAAGAATACAAGTCACCTGCATCATCTACACTTAAAATAGACACAATGAAAGATATATCAAGTAATGATGATCTAGTTATTCCCGTTATAGAATTGAAATTTAATTTTAAAGATGATAGTACTGAAATTAATCAAGATTCACAAGATGATCATATTAGTGGTTCACCTAAATCAGGTAATAATCAAATGATTG
>Ga0315904_10008801_pt1 | contig 13297 bp, 12 predicted proteins | sample LakEriMetagenome_6_FD_203529 | JGI IMG/M metagenome (GOLD analysis project Ga0315904, IMG submission 203529) | Freshwater fungal communities from buoy surface, Lake Erie, Ohio, United States - Buoy 12 MA120 | ecosystem: Environmental > Aquatic > Freshwater > Lake | place: USA: Lake Erie, Ohio... | reverse complement strand
TTTTCAATATAAAAGTCTAATTATTATAAAATCATGTCCTCCATAGTTATCATCACTTGGTAATCAGATTATCCTAATCACCCAAACGACTGCAATCTGACCTCGCATGGACTTCCCTTCGCGTTTCAGTCGTTCAGACCGGTGATCCCGGCCTCGACGGCTCTTCGGAGCCGAGTTTTTGCAGGTTTGCCTGCTCCGCAGCCCTCTCCAACAGCCGGATCAGATCCCGACGCACCTTCAAGCTGCCGAAAAGCAGCGTTGCGAAGGTCAGGCCCAACCCCGTCCAGCCGAGCCAGTTCACCGGCGGTGCCCAGGCGGACAGAAGCCCGGTAAAGGCGATCCAGAGCAGCACATTCCACACCGCCGCGCGGCTCAGCCGCAGCAGGCAGCGCACCCGCGTGAGGCAGCGACCGCTCCCATGATATTCGGTGGCGGTGAGAAAGGCCCGCGAGACCTCTTTTTGAGGCGAAACTTCGATGTCATGCCAGCGCCAGCCGTCATCTAGGCGGATCACGCGGCGCTGACGTTCGAGCTCTCTCACCAGCGCATCCAGCAAGGCGTGACGGTCCCCATTTTCAGAGCTCCAGAAAGCACGCGTGGCCAGACAGAGACTGTGTTTACGCGGTTTCAGCGGCGGAATGATCTCCGGCAGCACTGGCTGCCAGGTCGGGCGGGCCGCGTGGGCGATCATGCCGCGCACTCGGGCTGTCTCACGCACGACCGGCTGCAAAAAGCAGAGCCAGCCGAGCACCATGAAATCCAAACCACTCTGAAGGCCGCAAAGACGGCCGTTTCGGGCCGCGACACGCCAGGCTGCGGCCATCGCAAACAGTGGGAGTAAAAGAGCGCTCCATCCTGCTCCCAACAGCAGCGCCGCCAGCGTGAGCAGCAGCCAAATCAGGCCGGTGAGCCAGTCCCACCAGCGAAAGGCACCTTGCGCGGCATAAATCGTCTGAAACGCGCCCAAACCGAGCGCGCCGTGAAAAATGCTGCCCTCTCGCGGATCATCCGCAGGCAGATGATCGCCGTAAATGCCCCCCAGCCAGCGCGCGCCGCCCAGCGGACCAAATCGAGCCGGATGCGCGGCCATCAGCAGTGCCTCCGCATCTCCGTAGCCAGCCTGCTGGCGCAAATACGCTCGCACGGTGAAGCGCCGGTGATGCCAGACCATCGCCGCAGGCACAAACCTCAAGCTCCCGCGCCCGCCGTGCTCACGCAGGCGCCAGCAAAAATCCACATCATCCCCCGCCGCGGTGAAATCCACGTCGAATCCACCGATGGCCGCCATCGCGCTCTTGCGCACGGCTAAGTTGCAGCCTGGCAGATGCTCCGCCTCCGTGTCATTCATCAAGACATGTGCGGGTGCGCCCGGAGCGGCCGCCACCACGCGCTCCACGCGATTTCGCGGCGTTGGCGGAATGTTCGGCCCGCCCGCGGCCAAAACGACGGCATCCGCAAACGCATGGCTCAAATGCAGCAGCCAGTCCGGATGCGCCTGGCAGTCATCATCGGTGAAGGCGAGGATTTCACCGTCTGCCAGCTCTGCGCCGCGATTGCGCGCCGCGCTGAGGCCAGCGTGCGCCTTTTTGTGATACCGCACCTCCGGGAATGCCTGCGCGATCTGCGCCGTCGCGTCTGTGGAGCCGTCATCGACCACGATCACCTCGTAATCCGGGTAATTCAGCCGCTGTAGCGATTGCAGGCAGGTTTGCAGCGTCCGTGCGCCATTGCGCGTGCACACGATGACGGAGAATCGCGGCGCTGGCGATGGCGGCACCCGTTTCGCCGGCAAATCACGTGACACGGCACACGCGGCCTTTTCCTGGCGGCTGCTCGTGGTGAGTCCAAACTGCCAGCGCGTCACCGCACTGCCTCCGCGGAACCATTCATCCGTGAAACTGAACCACACCGCGCCAGCCACTCCGGCCGCAAGGTTCTCCGCATGCCACCACCGCATCGTCGCCGCCTGCTCCGCTTCGCCTTGCGCAGCGGTATCCACGCCGAACTCACTGATCACCAGCGGTTTGTTGCCTGCGAGGTTGTGCAGCCGCGCGAGGTAGCGCGCGTAATCTTCGCGGCGCTCCAGATACACATTCACCGCGAGGAAATCGGCGTTCCGCGGCACCAGATACTCCGTGGAAGGATACGTGGCGTAACTCACGAGCAGCTGCGGGGCCTCCGCGCGGGCTAGTGCGATCAATTCCTCCAGCGCCGCGCGCACCCGCTGTGGCCGCATCCAGCGCACGAGCGTTTTTTCGATCTCATTGCCCACCAGCAGCGCCGCCACGCAGGGGAAGGCCGCCAAAAAACGCGCCGCCTCCACCACCGCACGCCTCACCACCTGCCAGACCGCCGCATCGCCCAAAAAATCCACATGTTCAGCCCACGGCACGCCGCAGATGAGACGCAGGCTGTGCTTTTCCGCCGCCGCCAGCATCGCCGCGTCCGGCAGCTCATGCACGCGCACCGCGTTGAAGCCCAATGAGGCCATCCTCGCGAAATCCGCGTCCACATCCGCCGCTGAGTCCGGCGAAAACGGGCCGTAACTCACCCCGCGCAGCCAAAAAGCCTCCTCACGGCCTTCCAGATGGAAAAACTTGCCGCAGGCCACTAGTCGCCGCCGGTCGGCGGGAGCAGCAGGGGCTGGAACTGGCAGTTCAGCGTTCACGGGAGAAAAAACAACGTCATCCAGAGACGCAGTCCGCGCGAGCAGGATTCACTCCGGCCTCATTCACCCTTCGGATTGCCTTCCGCAGGGGGCACCTCGGTCTTCACCTCCATCTCCACCCAGCCGTCCCCTTCCCTCGCCAAACGCAGATTGTTGATGATCATCACCACGCCGAAACCCGTGAGCGCCGCCGAGGCCTCCAGGATGAACGGTGTGCTGAAAAAGCCCAGCAGATAGCCCACACCCTCGCCGATCACTTCGCGCGCCTCTTCGCTCATCACGCAGGCCGTTATGAGACCGCCCAAAAACACCAAGGACCACAGCAAGGGGCCCAACCACCAACGACGATGTTCTGCTTGTGCCGTCATGGGTTGCATCAGAGGCCTTTCACCGGGATCGCGGGTTGGATTTGCTCCACGGCCTCTGGCTGGGCCGAGGGCGCTGGTATGGCACTGGCAGGCGCTGTCTGCTCCATCACCGCCACATCCGGCTTCGTCGCGGTCGGTGTCACTGGAGCGGGAAGGACCACCTGTTCAGCCGTTGGCGCGCTTTCCGGCACGTTGTTGTTCACCACGTATGAGCCGTAAAGTCCGGCCACGGCCAAAACGCACACAAAAACCGCGATCGCAGCCGGCAGCGGCGATTTGATCGCCTGCACGCGTGATGACGGTGCCGCGTCTGAGAGCCTTACCGGGCTGCGCGCACGCTCCCGCAGCCACGTGCCGTGGGATTCGGTCAGGTAACGATAATCCTGCGCCCCACCCAGCACCGGCGGCGGCAGATCGACGAGCACCTCATCCGCATCCACATCCAGGTAAGTGCTGTACAGCTTCAAAAACGCCCGCGCGTAAGCCATACTGCCAAAGGCGGCGATGTTGTCATTTTCCAAGTGCTGCAGTCGCTGCGCTGGAACGCGCGTCTCATGCGCGGCATCGGCCAGCGACAGACCGCGGGCTTCGCGGGCGGCTTTCAGGCGTTGTCCGAGGGTGAGGAGCATCTGGAGGGCGGGGAATCGGCAGAACTGTGACACTAAGAACACCAGATGCGATGAAAATCTTGCCTCCAGCCGCCTGACCGGGCCTCCCAAGCCCCCTCCTTGACCCTTTGACCTCGGTCAAATCACGCTTACCACAAGCGCCCGCCTTTCCGCCCCATGCTCTCTGTTTCCAACGTCAGTAAAACCTACGCCGGCCGCACCCTCTTCAGCCAGGTGTCGTTTCACATCAACCGAGGCGAAAAGATCGGCCTCATCGGCCCGAATGGCGCGGGCAAATCGACGCTCTTCTCGCTGCTGCTTCAAGAATCGACGCCAGATGATGGCCGCGTGATGATGGAGCGTGGCATCACCTTCGGCTTCCTGCCGCAGGAAAGTGCGCCAGTGGATGACGTGACCGTTTTGGAGCTGGCGACGGGTCACGTCGATGAGCATCACCGCTGGGAAGTGGAGCCCAAGGCGAAGCGCATCCTCAACGGGTTGGCGTTTCGCGAATCGGACTTCGAGCGGAATGCCCGCACGCTCAGCGGTGGCTGGGTCATGCGTGCGCACCTCGCCCGCTTGCTCGTGCAGGAGCCGGAAATGCTGCTGCTGGATGAGCCGACGAACCATCTCGACCTCGAATCGCTCATCTGGTTCCAAAATTACCTCCAGGGCTATCCGGGTGCCATTTTGATGATTTCGCATGACCGCGAGTTTTTGAACGCGCTGTGTGATAGCATGCTCGAGATCGCCCACAGCAAGATCACGCGCTACACCGGCAACTACGACGATTATCTCCGCGAAAAGGCCGCCCGCATGGAGCAGCTCCAGGGCGCTTACGAGAACCAGCAGCGTGAACTCGCGAAGATGCAGGCCTGGGTGGATAAATTCAAAGCGAAGGCCAACTTCGCTTCCCGCGCCCAAGACAAGGCGAAGATGATTGACCGCATCGAAAAGATCGACGCCCCCATGGCGGATGCCAAAACGGTCAAATTCCGCTTCCCCCAGCCTCCGCGCAGCGGCCAGCGTGTCATCCGCATGACCGGCATCGACTTCGCGTATGGCCAGACGCCCGTTTACAACGGCCTCGACCTCGAAATGGAGCGCGGCCAGCGCACGGTGCTCGTCGGCCCGAACGGCGCGGGCAAATCCACGCTGCTCAAACTCCTCGCGGGCGCTTTGACCCCGCAGGCGGGCAACCGCGAGCTCGGTCACAACGTCAAACTCGGCTACTTTGCCCAGTATCGCGGTGATGTGCTCAACATGCGCCACACCGTGCTGCAATCCGCGATGGATCTCCCGAGCCGTCCCGGTGAAAACCTTTGCCGCACCCTGCTCGGCTCCTTCCTGTTTCACGGCGACGATGTCTTCAAGCCCGTCGGCGTGCTCAGCGGCGGTGAAAAGAGCCGCCTCGTGCTCGTGCGCCTGCTGCTCGATCCGCCGAACTTCCTCCTCATGGACGAGCCCACGACGCATCTCGACATGGGCAGCATCGACGCCCTCATCGGCGCTCTCGATCAATACGAAGGCACGCTCGTCTTCATCAGCCATGACGTGCATTTCATCCGCCAGATGGCCAAGCAGGTCCTGCACGTCAGCGCCGGCGTGATCACGCCCTACGCCGGGGATTACCAATACTACCTGGACAAATCCAAGGCCGGCAGCGCCCGCGAAGCCCTCACCGCCACGCTGCACAACGCCCAGCCCACCACTTTCACCGCCCCCGCCGTCCGCGAACCGCCGAAGACGAAAGAGCAAAAACGCCTCGAAGCCGAAGCTCGCAACGCCCGCAGCAAAGGCAAAAAAGACGCCGAACAACGCGTCACCAAGATCGAAGCCGAACTCGCCGCCCTCGACAAACGCAAGCACGAGATCGTCGAGCTTCTCCAAGACGAAGCCACCTACGCCGATGCCGTCAAATTCCGCGACCTCAGCGCCGAACTCGAAGCCATCGAGCCGAAGATCGCCAAACTGACCACGGAATGGGAAAAAGCGGCCGAAGAGGTGGAGAAGCTGGCGGCGGTTTGATCACCCCACGAGCTCACGCAGCCGCGTGAAGCGTTTGCGGCTTTCCTGGCGAGCGATGGCCAGGGCGAGGGCTTTTTCATCGCCGACGAGGATGCAGAGGCGCTTCGCGCGCGTGATGGCGGTGTAGATGAGGCTGCGCTCCAGCAGGACGTAATGCTGCGTGCTCACCGGGATGATGACGCAGGGGAATTCACTGCCCTGGCTTTTGTGAATGGTGAGCGCGTAGGCGGGCTGCAACTCGTCGAGCTCCGGCGGGTCGTAGGCGACGAGGCGCTGCGCGTCGAAACGCACGTGCACTTTGAGCGGATCGGCGTCGATGGCCGCGATGTGGCCGATGTCGCCGTTGAAGACGTCCTTGTCGTAGTTGTTGTGCGTCTGGATGACCTTGTCGCCGACGCGGAAGGTGTTCTGAAAGCGCTCAATCTCGAATTTGAGCTCGTTCGGCGGATTGAGCGCGAGTTGCAGCGCCTCGTTGAGCGACTGCGTGCCGAGCAGGTGGCGATTCATCGGCGTGAGCACCTGAATGTCGTGAATCGGATCCAGCCGGTAACGCGCGGGCAGCCGCGTGTGCGCGAGTTGCACGATGGTGTCACGGATTTCATCCGCATCCGCGGCATGGATGAAGAAAAAGTCGCTGTCGCGCGTGGCTTTGAGGTCCGGAAGCTGGCCGCGATTGATGGCATGGGCGCTGGTGATGATGCGGCTGCTGGCGGCCTGGCGGAAGATCTCGGTGAGCTTCACGCATGGCACTGTGCCGCTGGCGATGAGGTCATTCAAGACCATGCCGGGGCCCACGGAGGGGAGCTGATCCGCATCGCCGACGATGAGCAAATGCGCGCCGGGCGGCAGCGCGGACAAAAACTGCGCCATGAGCGGCGCGTCGATCATGCTGGCCTCGTCGAGCACGAAAAGCTGCCCGGTGAGCGGTTTGCCGCGATGCCGGCCCCACTGGCCCTCGCCTTGATACTCGAGGAGGCGGTGCATGGTCTTCGCGTCCATGCCGGTGCTTTCGCTGAGGCGTTTCGCGGCGCGGCCGGTCGGCGCGGCGAGCACAAGCTTCACGCCCTTGCTGTCCAAAATCATGAGGATGCTGCGCAGGATGGTCGTCTTGCCGACGCCGGGGCCGCCGGTGATGATGAGCAGGCGCTGTTTCAAAGCCTCGCGCACGGCTTGCTGCTGACTGGTGGCGAGCTCTTTGCCGGTTTTTTTCATCACCCAGGTCAAAGCGGCCTCCACATCGATGCTCGGATGCTCCGCAGGTAGATTCGCGAGGGATTTCACGCTGGTGGCGATGCTCTGCTCCGCGGCGCGGAGGTGCGGAAGGCTCAAAAAGCCGTCGTGACGCTCAATTTGGCCATCAGCGATCAAAGCGTCGATTTGCGGCGGAACGAGCGCATCGGCCTGCAGCAGCTCGATGGCCTTTTCGGCCGTTTTGGCCTCGGGAAAGCAACAATGGCCGTTTTGAGCCGCGGTTTCCAACACATGCAAAATGCCGGCTTTGATGCGCTGCGGCGCGTCCGCGGCCACTCCGAGCCGGTAGGCGATGTCATCGGCCGTTTTGAAGCCGATGCCGCGAATATCCTGCGCGAGGCGATAGGGATCGCTCTTCAGCACCGCCTCGGCCTCCGCGCCGTAGGTCTTGAAGATGCGCTGCGCGCGCGAGGAGCTGATGCCGTGCTGATGCAGGAACAGCATGATGCCGTGCACGGACTTTTGCTTCATCCACGACTCGCGGATCTCCACGCGGCGTTTTTTGCCGACGCCCTCGACCTCCTCCAGCCGCCGCGATTCGTTTTCGATGATCTCAAACACCTTCGGGCCGAATTTTTCGACGATGCGCTTCGCGTATTTGCCGCCGATGCCTTCGATAAGGCCGCTGCCGAGGTAGCGTTCGATGCCATCGAGCGTGTCCGGCCGGCGGAGCTTCAAATCATCCGCCTTGAACTGCGGTCCAAAGTCGCGATTCGGCTCCCACACGCCGCGCGCCTCGAATTCCTCGCCTGCGACGACCCGCGGGGCCTTGCCGATGAGGCTGACGCCGTCCTGCTTCCCCTGCGGGATGACTTTGAGGATGCAGTAGCCATTGTCCTCATTGTGAAACACGACGCGCTCCACCTGTCCGCGAAGGACTTCGGTGTTGGCGTTGGGTTTTCGCATCATGGTTCGCGGTTCCCGTTTTAACGCCCGGGATGGGGCTGGTGAAACGAAAACGCCGGGAAAATGGCCAACGGAGAACGACTACGCGCTCTCGATCATGGCCCAGGCGTTGTGATTGTGGATGGACTCGAAGTTTTCGGCCTCCACGCGGAACCAGGTGATGCGCGCATCGGCCTTGGCCTTTTGCGCGACGTTGCGGACGAGGTCCTCGACGAAGACGGGATTGTCGTAGGCAGCCTCGGTGACAAATTTTTCGTCCGGGCGCTTCAGCAAGCTGTAGAGCTGCGCGCTGGCAGAGGCCTCGACGAGCTCGATGAGGTCCTCGATCCACACGAGTTCATTGAAACGCACGGCGAGGGTGACGTTGCCACGCTGGTTGTGCGCGCCGCGGGCGCTGATGGCCTTCGAGCAGGGGCAGAGCGTGGTGACGGGGACCTCGACGGTCAAAACGAAGTCCGTGGCGGCCTTGTCGGCGTTCACTTCAAAGATGACGCCGTAATCGAGCAGGCCCTCGGCGCCGGAGACGGGCGCTTTTTTCGCGCGGAAGTAAGGAAAGCGGAATTCGACGTGCGCTTTGTCCGCGTGGAGCTTCTTGATGAGCTCCTTCGGCATGCCGGCGATGGTGCTGACGGTGAGTTCGCCGCCGTGGGCGTGCAGAACCTCGACAAAGCGGCTCATGTGAGTGCCTTTGAACTGGTGCGGCAGATCGACGGCGAGCGAGACCGTGGCGACAGTGTGCTGCACGGCGCTGTCACGATCGCGGATGCTCAGAGGGAAGCGCAAACTGCGCACGCCGACGCGGTCGATGGGCAGCTGGCGGTCGTCGCGTTCGTTCTGGGTGTCAGTGAGGGACATGGGCGGGGATTCCGAGGAGACAAAAATCCCACTGCCGCGGTTGCAACAGTGGGATCGTGTTAAAAACGGGGCTGGCCGGCCGGATCAGGGCAGGAGGTTCACAGCGCGGGCGCGCTTCACCTCACGGACCACCTTGCGGTGGAGCCAGGCGGGCAGGCCGGTGACACGACGGGGGATGAGCTTGCCGGACTCCGTGGTGAAGCGGGCAAGGATTTCCGGGTTGGTGTACACCACTTTTTCCACAGGGATGTCCACGCGGCGGCGGGGCATCTTGCGGTTGTGACGGCGCAGGCTGATGAGGCGCTCTTTGGTCTTGGGTTGCATGATGGAAACGAGGTGCGGGTTAGCGGATTTCGCGGTGCAGCGTGCGCTTCTTCATGAAGTGATTGAACTTCACTTTCTCGAGGCGGTTCGGCGTGCGGACGCTCTTCTTGTTGCGCGTGGTCACGTAGCGTGAGGTCGGCATTCCTGCGGCCTTCGCTTCGGTGCATTCAAGGATGATGATATCTCGCGGCATAAATTTGGGGCGCGGAGGCTAGGTTACTCTTTACTAAAGTCAAGCGACTCTCCGGAGTTGTTCGAATTCGAGGAGTTGGTGGTGGTTTCCTCCTCGTCTTTGTCGTCGTCTTTGTCGTCATCGGCACCGTCATCGAGGCCGAAGAGGCTGTGGACGGGGCGGTTCCAGGAGTTCCGGCGGCCTTCGCGCTCGATTTTCTCCTGCCATTTGATGCCGTAGCGGGCAAAAGGCATGGCCTCGAGGCGCTCCTCCATGATTTTCTCCCCGGTGCCTTCGCAGATGCCGTAGGTGCCGTTGTCGATGCGCTTGATGGCCTCGTTGATTTCATAAAGGGCGTCCTGCTCTTTGCCGAGGAGGCTCAGGGCGAAATCGCGGTCATAGGCGTCGCTACCGGCGTCCGCCTGGTGCATGCCGAAGGCAGAAGCGTCTGCTCCCTGGGAGAAGGTTTCGCTGGCCACGCCTTCGATGGAGCTCAGGTAGGCGTCACGCAGCTCGATGAGGCGCTGCTTCTGCTTTTTGAGGAAAGGGGTCATCTTCACCGGGCCTTTGGCGACCTCGATGGTGGCGCCTTCTTCCTCGACCAGGCGGGAGCGCGGCGTGCCGGACTTGGGACCGCTGCTGAGGTTGCGGGAGGGAGCGGGAGCCACGGAGGTCTTCGACGAGGACTTCGCGGGAGCTTTAGCCGGGGCGGGCTTCGCGGCAGGAGCCGGTTTCGGCGCGGGGGCCGGGGCAGCGGCCTTCGGAGCCGGCGCTGGGGCGGGGGCAGGGGCAGGCTTCGCGGCCGGTTTCGGCGCGGGGGCCTCTTTCTTCACCGGGGCGGGAGCAGGCTTCTTCAACGGAGCCGGGGCTTTTTTCGCCGGAGCAGGCTTTCTGGCTGGCGCGGCGGCTTTCTTGGCCGGGGCGGGCTTCTTGGCGGGCGCTGGCTTTTTAGCGGGGGCCTTGGGAGCCGGTTTTTTCGGAGCAGGTTTTTTGGCGGGGGATTTTTTCACAGGTTTGGAAACGGGTTTCTTCGCCGGAGCAGGTTTGCTCTTGGGCTTTGGTTTCCCTGCCGATTTGGAAGGCGCTTTTTTCGCGGGTTTCGCAGCTGGCTTCTTGGCTGCGGGCTTCGTTTTCTTCGCAGGCATGGTCTCGGCAGGGTTGGAGTTGATGAGGATGGGGATTTTTTCGCGGTGTCCTGATGTGGGACCGGAAAAAGAGGCGCGGATTTTGGGCGGGCTTGCGAGAAAGCGCAACCGGTATTCCGGGAGCAAAAATGCTTCGGAAGCCCGTATTTTGGCCGGTTGCCGCGCCATCGGCCCCGTCGTAGTTTATCCACATGAGCACTGAATCCTCCTCCAGCACGCCCGTTGGCCGACTTTGGACCTTCATCCGCGCCATCCTCGATCTGGTGCTCGATTTGAGCTTCAAACGCCTCGTCACCCCAAAGCTCATCCGCCTGCTCTATGCGCTGAGTTTGGTCGGCGCGGTGTTCTTTGCGTGGACCACCCTCTGGAACAGCGGCTGGTGGGGCCCTTTCCTAGCTCCGCTCGCTTTTCTCGCCTACGCCGTCGTCTCACGCGTCTCCGTGGAGCTCATCCTGGTCATCTTCCGCATCGCGGAAAAGATCGCTCCCGCAGACGGATCCGCTGCCGCAGGCGAAGATGTGCTCTCCAAGCTCAAAAAGCAGTCATGATCCGCCTGCTGCTCATTCTGGCTCTTGCCACCCAGGTCATCGCGCAGGAAAAACTGTCGAAACCCGGCATTCGTGGCCAAATCACCTTTTCCGAGTCACCGCCGCATTCCGATGCCTTGGAGGTCAAACTCCGCCTCAGCGCCGCCGAGACGCCTCCGGCCTACGATGTGAAAAAGGAGGTCTTCGACATCCTCCTGCCGAAAAACTACCGCGAGAGCGATCCTCACGGCCTTTTCATCTGGATCAGCGCCAGTGATAAACCGGCCATCCCAGCCGACTGGGAGGCCGTTTTGGCCGAAAAGAAGCTCATTTTCATCGGCGCTCACCAATCCGGCAACCCGCGCAGCGTCTTCGACCGCATGCGCCTCGCCATCGATGCGAACTTCAACGTGCGAAAGCTCGCCAACGTCGATCCCGCCCGCGTCATCGTTTCCGGCTTCTCCGGCGGCTCCCGCGTCGCCAGCATGCTCGGCGTTTGTTATGCCGACATCTTCCCCGCCACCCTCTGCTGCATGGGCGTGAATTTTTACACCGATGTCGCGACCCTCGACGGCAAACAAACCTTCCGCCTCGGCTACCTGCCGCACGATGACTTCGTCAAAATGGCGAAGCAGGAATGCCGCTACGTCCTCATCACCGGCGAAAAAGACTTCAACCTGCCCAACACCCAAGCCGTCTTCACCCACGGCTTCCAAAAAGAAGGCTTCAAGTCCGTCGAGATGCTGATCATCCCCGCCCAAGGCCACTCCCCGCCGAAAGCCGAGTGGCTCAGGAAAGCCATCGAGTTCATCGACAAGAAGTGATCACCTCGGATCACTTACCCGGCCGAAAAACAAGCACGCACCGCTCCCCGCATGCTGGATGGCAAAGAGGAACGGACGGTCGGCTTTGAGTTCGATGGGTTTTTCTGGCGGAGGCGGAGCCATTGACCTTTTACCCATCACCACAGCCGTTGCGGCGGCGGCCTCGGTGCCCTTTTCATCGAGTTCGATGAAGGTCTTGTGGAAGACCTCGGAGATCGCGAGGTAGTCATCTGGCTTCTTGGGAGCCATCGCATCGAAATCCGCGCGTCCTGCCGGTTTGTCGAAGGCCGTCATCATGCCCATCTTTTGCAGCACCTCGCCCAGCGGCACCGTCGGCGGCGTGATCTTGAATTTCGGCAGGTGCAGGATCACCTCGCGATGCTCGGCCTTGGCGCAGGCCAGCAGCGTTTCCGGCGTCAGCTTCTTCTCCACGTCTGACACGCCGTTGATGTCATCCGGCACGATGAGCAGGAAATGCAGGTCATTGCCCGCATACAGCAGCGTCACCGCCTGAAAGCCGCTGCCATTGAAATACCGCAGGTGTTCTTGTTTGCCCATCGTTGGCACTTGGACCGTCGATTTGGCTCCGTTCGCATGAAACGGCTTCGGAGCCGTCGCCTGCACGTTGAAGTCATCTGACCACGCCGCTTTGAAATAGAGCGCATTCACCAAAACGAGCCGCGTGTCCGCGCTGAGGCCGCCTTCGGGGATCAAATCGCGAATCCGCTTCTGCGTCTGCTTTTCCACCCAGCCATTGATCTCTTGCCGCTCTCCATCGTGGTCCTTCATGAAGTTCATGAGCTCCATCGGCGCTCCAAAATGGCTCTTCACGCCTGAGAGGAACGTTTCGCGGAATTCATAGCCCTTCTGCCCGAAAAGTCGGTTCGCCACATGCAGCTTCAGCGCTTCTGAAGGGCCGCCATACTTCTTCGACTGCGCTACCTGCTTCTCCGATTTCTCCTGCGCTTCCATCAGCGCGGCATTCAGCGCCGCGAATGATTCCGCGAGAGCCGTCTTGTTCGCCGGGAGGTGCAGCACCCGAGCCATCTCTTCATGCGTCACGCCACTTGCTCCAAGATAGGTCATGCCGAGCGCTGACTGGATCGAGTACGGCGAAAGACACACATTTCCCGTCTTCGGCATCTGCCGGTGCAGATCGAGTCCGAGGCTGTTCACGGCCCGCGCTGCCGTTTCAGACTCAGCAGCGGATGCAGAGACGGCGAGTGACGACAACAGGGCGAAGGTGAGGCGCTTCATGCCTCGCATCTTGTCAGAACACGCGGGTGACGACCAGTTGATTCTAGACTGTGTTTGAAAACCACCTGGGGCACTCGAATGATGCGTCAGCACGGTAGCCATCTCGCTCCGTCGAGATGAGCTGGACGCTTCTCAAAGCCCCCCGGTTTACGAGGAATCGGAATCCAACATGCTCGCGAAAGCCTTTTGCTCATCTCGCGGAGCGAGATGGCCACTTTGCTTCGCCTGACCGAAGCTGGCACGTTTTCAGACACTGCCTAGTCCTTCCGCTTCAACTGCGGGAAGAGGATCACATCGCGGATGCTTTCTGCGCCGGTGAGCATCATGATGAGGCGGTCGATGCCGATGCCGATGCCGCCGGCGG
>Ga0315904_10008797_pt1 | contig 13301 bp, 25 predicted proteins | sample LakEriMetagenome_6_FD_203529 | JGI IMG/M metagenome (GOLD analysis project Ga0315904, IMG submission 203529) | Freshwater fungal communities from buoy surface, Lake Erie, Ohio, United States - Buoy 12 MA120 | ecosystem: Environmental > Aquatic > Freshwater > Lake | place: USA: Lake Erie, Ohio... | reverse complement strand
CGTTATACTCAACACCCTGTACAATAATTTTACGTCCTGTTGGAACCGCTCCTGATGCACCACAGAATGCGAAAGACCCCTGGTGAATCTGTAATACTTTTTCAAGTTTTGCTTCTTTTACTTCCTCAGTTTTTGTGCTACATCCAAATAACATGGTGACAGCAACAATCATTAATAATAAATTTTTCATTTCTTTTTTATTTTTAAATTTAAGTATACCAAAATGTTTGTAAATAAACCAATTTGTCTTATCTACAATTTTTAATTTCCGAATAGTATTTTTCGCTTAAATCAACATAAACCATATTAAGGATAACCTCAAACAATAACTCATAATCAAAATTATCAATTAAATAAAATTGTGGATGAAGTCCATCCATAATCTGATGTATCACCCTATTAACATACCTTTCACTATTATCATGATTACAAGGGTTAACGTCTTCAAGTGACTCATTATATTCACGCATGAATAACTCTTGTCTTCTTAAGAGCCATTGTTTCATTCGTAATTTATTGTGTTGGGATTCTGTTATAATAATCTTCATTAACTATAAATACAAAGTTAAATAAAAAACCCCCAACATAAGAAGGGGGTTAAAGATTACTTGTTAGATTCTTTTGCTTGTTTTAGAACCTCATTGTTTTGTTTAATTCTCAAAGCAAATTTCTTGCTCATTTTTCTACTTTTTGAATACGTACTCTTTGAACTTTTCATAATGGATAAATATTATATTTTTGATATTTGTTCTTGTAAGTTCATTATGGTTCAATTACTTCTGTATCTACAAATTGTTCTTGCCAAGATTTTATGTGTCCTTCACCTATGAAATAAATTCCACAAACAAGATTGTTTTTAATGTATTCTCTTCTTTTTTGTGTTGCAATTTCTGCCATGTTAGTCAACAAATTTTTACCATCTTGGTATCCAAAATTATCTGTTTTTGAATCAAAATTTCCCCACATAACATCAAACCCACTTTGAATAAATTTTCTTATATTTTCAGGTGTCGGTGCACTTTGTAGTAATGCCATTATATTTTGTGTGTTGGGTGTATTTTTTATTTGTTCAATAAACCATTTTTTATCATTTTCATCAAAAGATAAACTACCCTCCCAAAATAACTTTGACCCATCACCTAACATAATTAAATCATAAATTGAATTTATTTTCTGACCACTATTTTTTAATATGGAAAGTTGATTCAATAAAATTTTATCTTGGTTGATTCCATCCAACGAAGCTTTGGTTTTCTCATCAACAGCATTCCCATTAGAAAAGAATGTATACATAAAATACTTTTTATCCGGGTTAGTATCTTCAAGTTTTGGTTCGTAACTTCCATGCTTCGTGATATTATTTAACCCCAATTCTTCTTTGAAGAATCTTTCAATGTTTATTAAATCAGGTCCACCTATTCCTTCATAGTAATATCCACAGTTAGTGGCAACCTGTTTTATTTCTTCAATTTCTGAAGGATTGATATCATCCTTTTTTAAATAAACTGGATTTTTTTCATCAAAATGTGTAACTCCAATTATAAAACTATTAAATTGTTTTCCTTCTTGACCTTCTTGATATGGCTGTTTAATTACAAATCCGTGATTAGCCCCTTTTACTGCAGGTTGATTTTCATCTTCAGTAAGAAGTCCCATCATTTCTTTAATCCTATGTATGTTCTCTTGTAGGTTCATATTACTATAGCTCTAATTTGTTTACTTCTTATTCCTTCAGTGGTGTGACCAGAATAAAATGACTCACCCATAATAAATATCCTTTTTCCTTTATGTTCTTCCAAGAATGATAAAATGAATTCCATTGCCGTTAATATTGTATCTACCATTTCGTATTGAAAATCATCTTGGTCAATTAATTCTTTTCTTATTGAATTAAATTTTGAGGTCAACTGGTGTTCTATAATTCGAGACACCGTATTTGTTCTTGCTATAAACTGTTTTCCATCAATGTTACTCAAAGAAGTTTCAATTATTTCAAATTCATATGTTGTATCTCTCCTTATTATTTTTTCAATTTGATACTCCAATATTTCGTTAAGTTCTTTTTGTAGGTTCATATTTTTATAATAAGTTGTATATATTTCTTAATTCACCTGTAATTTCAAAAGGTTGGGTATCTTCCCAATCTTCAATCTTATTACTCATGAATGGTTTCCCACCTTCAGGGTTTACTGCTAATGTTACATGTGGTATTTTGTTCTGAGATGGAAAGCCTTCAACCCTAACCGCAATTGCCATGTCACTCTTACCTAATTGGGTAACCACAAGTGTTTGAACACTACCTAATAAATTTTCATCTTCGATTCCCCTACCCATGGCTATTGTCATGTGGTGCGCATATTTTTTCCATCCATCAGGAATTTCACCTCTGAATCTATCTAATAATAGTTCACTTGATTCATGGTCTAAGACGACTGCAGAATAACTTATTGTTTTTTTTTCTTCATTAAGAAGTCCCATCATTGATTTAATTCTTGATATGTTTTCTTGTAGGTTCATATTGTATAATAATCTATTTCTCCACCTTTCATTTCTATTGAGTCAATTACTTGTTGGTATTTTTCTTCATCCCAATTACTTTGTGTATATTGAACATATGGAATACATTCAATAAATGGTCGGTTGATGGCTTCTTTTCTCCACGGATTGAGTTTTAATTGTTCATCTGTAAGGTTGAGAAGTGTTATTACACTACAATCACCCTCCCAATTTGGTTTTGTGACTCCTCCTTGTCCGTCACCTGGTTCTGTGACAAATATAATTCCATCATCCACAAGTTTTTGTATATCAAATGTTAAACGAGAATCATCCATTCCCATCATTTCTCTAATCCTTAATATGTTTTCATGAAGGTTCATAATGGATAAATATATCAATCCATATTTTCCATTTCTCTATTTGTTCGTTCCATTTCCTCAGGTGTTACTTCATTTAGTAATTCTTCTATCAAAGGTGATGTATACTCACGTGCTTTATTGTTGGTCATTCTTTTTTCTTCTAACCAATTGGTTAAACTATGACTTGTTTCATTACTTAATGATTCATCAAGTTTTTGTTCAAGTTTATTCAGGTCTAAACCATTTTGATTATTGTTGCTCATCTTTCATTTCGTTGTAGTTTTCCATTTCCCATTCCTCTTCCATTTTATTGTAGTCAATTATAGATTGCTCATGGTTATATTCGTAGGTTTGTTTGTAATGCTGATGGGCTTTATTCATTGCCTCTCTTATTGTTTCCTCACTATACTTTCCTTCCCACTTTTCTGCAATTTCTTTAATCATTTTTTCTTTCTGTAGTTCTTCATTTACATATCGACCGGTAACCACATCAAAATTATATAGTACTATTATGGCTTGTCTGATTTCCTCTTTTAACATTTTTTCAATGTCACCGGATTTAATGATTCTATCGTTGCTCATTTGCTATTTCAATTAGTTTTTTAAGACAAGCAAGTTCCGCTTCCTCGTAGGACTCAATTAGTATATCAAAAATATAATCACCACCCCTTATTGCAATATCTTTAACATCGGTAATGTACCATAAATATTTTTTCGGTAAATCAATTCTAAAACTAATCCAACTTACTAATCCACGTTTATCTCTAAACCATCTAAACGCTTGTGAGAATGTTGGTGCGTTTATCCATCCGGGTCTTAACCATGTCTGGTCAGTTGTCAGAACCATTCTAATTTCGTGTTTTGGTTCCGGTGACCAACTCTCTTCCCAATTGCAAAAACACTTTTCATCAAATCCAAGTTCTTTAAGTGCCAATGCTTCTTCGTAGGGGATAAAGTCTTTTTCCATATTATTTGTTTTTAGAGATTTCAATTAATTGTTTAAGACAAGCAAGTTCGGATTCATCATAAGATTTTAATCCTTCTTCTTTATGATATGTTTGAGTACTGTAGTTAGCGATATACTCTCCCGTTTTAGAATCAAGTGTTTTAGAAGTAGAGAGTTGCATTACTATTTGAAAACTATCACATAAAATTAATGCGGTGTACCAATACTTATACCTAAACCAACGGAAGGCTTGGGAGAATGTTGGTCTTGAAACTATATACCCACTTGTATTATAGTTTTTATAATCAAATGCATTTACACCATGTGTCGCAACCATTTCTAACTTATCATAACAGGTATTACAAGGTTCATCAAAACCAAGTTTTTTAAGCACCAATGCTTCTTCGTAGGGGACAAATTCTTTTTCTAACATAACGATACAAAGATAAAATAAATAAATGAAACAAACAACCTTTTTTTGGGATGGACATAATATGACCCATTAAATAAGAACCCATATAACGGACGAAGTCCGTCGGACGGAAAAATTTCCGGCATCAGAAAGAAAGGGGGTAGGGGGATTTTGGACGGTTTCCGGCATCATTCAATCTTCCTTATCCATTAATGTATAATAATCAATAAGACAATACCCAACATACAAAATTACCGTTATATACCACCACAAATCACCAATAAATGGGTCCGCCTTTTTTAATATAGTATTCAAAGCTACGATAATCATCGCACCAATGCACAACTTAAGAACATATTTTATATAATTCCACATAACTTATTCATTTTCCAAATATTTCCAATGTGTAGGTTCTGGCCATTTTGGCATACCCTCCACCAATTTTACACTCCAAGTTCCACTTTCCAATAACCAACCCTCGCTAACCCAATCATCACATACTGCAGCACCAGTCCTTAACAATCCATAAGATAATTTCACCTTAGTTTTTGGTGGGGGTAACTCCTGTTCAACATCTATCCAATCCATAGTTATTTCTTTACTGATTTATGAAATCTTAGAAATGTGAGTTCAGTGCTTTCATCAAATGATTTTCCCAATTCTTCTTTTAAGTTTTTCAAATCTTCATATTGACCAAGAGCAACTCTACTAACGAAGAATGGAGTTGACATAAGAACCTCAATGTTCATATTACGCATATTTTCAAACGCAGTTGCTTCGTCATATTCAGATTTTGTTTGGTACCACAACTCCTGATAGATTTCAATTCGTTGTGATTCGGTCTTGCTGTATTTCCTTAACAGGAATAAAAATAGTCTTTTCATATTATTTTTTTTGTAGTCAGGACAGGATTCGAACCTGTATACGTGGATATGGTATCTACGGTGGATTACCCGCCTCACCTCACCACTTATCCTTGCGTCTACCATTCCGCCACCTAACTATTTCTTTAATTTTTAAAGTATGATTTAATTTTCAACCATACTATTTCAGGACAATTGTATAACCACCAAAAAAACCAATATATCTTTTTCATATCTTTTATTTTGTTTTTTGTAGTCAGGACAGGATTCGAACCTGTATGTCAACCTCTACGACAGAGCTGTTCTTATTAACCGTGGCCAGCGGGTTTATTACAGTTGTAGTTGACTATCTATGTAGCGTCTAACCAATTCCGCCACCTGACTATATTTCTTTTGATTTTAAGTAATCTTTAACAACCTTTTCTACTGTTGGGTCTAATTCATCACCAGAATCACATATTTCTAAATGACCATAACCATCAACATGTACTTCTTTAACATACTTGAGAAAATCTATCAATTCTTTTTCCATCTTATTTTAATTTTAGTAGTCAGGACAGGATTCGAACCTGTGTAAAGTTTACAAGCTTTAACTACCACATTCATTAGTGGTATGCGTTATACCAATTCCGCCACCTGACTATTTTTCATTTATAAACGGATTGTCCCCATCTTTATCAAATGCTCCAAATAACCCTAAGGTCAAAAAGATTACGTAGATAAAACTTAAAACATATCCTATTGTTTCCATACAACAAAGATAATAATTTCAATTCAAATAAACAAGGGATATATAATTTACTTATGACACAGGACACTTACATCCTGGTCTACAATAAGGTAAACTGAAATTAACACCTAACACCTTAACCAAGTCCCCCCACTTTAATAGATACTCATCAGTCATCCATGTATATAAATCCTCATTGTTGTATTTCCAATTCTTAATCAAGGCAGATAATTTTGGTTTGGTGTTAATATCCTTAAACAAATTAACAATATCACCTGAACCAATACCCTCCATCGCTGATTTCATTTTCTCACCAATTGGTTTAACCATGTTCCAATCATTTGACGTTGATGTCCATGTCTTGGATTGGATAAATAATTGTTCAACCCTTTCTTGGTTATCATACTCACAAGGTAATTCATCAACGGGACTATCCTCAGGAAACCCAATATTACGACCCCCTGAACTCTTAGGTGCCTTACTTAAGTTAAATCTACCCACAGGTGGTCTTGATGCCATTGTACCAATAATTGACTGTTCAGAATATATCTTAGCCAATTGTTCCTCAGTGATAATGATTTTCATATTCAATAAATACCCCCAACTAAGAAAACGTTGGGGAATCAAGTTCATTCATCTTTTCCCAATGTAACATAATTTTGAACCTGAACAAATACTTCATAATTGGAATTAACTCATTGACCCTTTTATAATATTCATTATGTACAACACAATCATGTTCATAAGTTTGAACAAACCATTCAGATAGATTACGAGATGACATATTCAAATATTCTTCCTTGTGTTGTGAAACAAGATAGAATGGATGATTATTTAAATGATAAGTCAAATAAGAATCAATATTAGATACCCTTCTCTTAATTGACGTTGAAATCTCCATATTACAAAGATACCAAATTAATGGGAAATAAAAAACCCCCACACTCGGTAGGGGTTATTAATCTTACAAATTACACCATCCAAGACAAACTTTACCAAATGTAATTTTCTTAACAAATAAACAGATAATTTTTTTCATAATTAATATATTTTTTAGTCTCCGTATATGTTAGAAAGTTTTCCTAAAGAAATCATTGATATAATATAAGTTACTATACCAACAACTTCAAAACCCATTCCATAAGACACAAATGTTGCCAACAATCCTCCAATGAAAACCTTCTGTAAAATTTGTGAAAGTTTGTGTTTGTCTTTTTTTACTTCCTCATCATCCATATCCTCATTCATTGACGACATTTGTTCACCATTATCAGCATCTGGTCTACCAGGTTTTTCAACTCCCATACCCCCACCTGAAACTATTTCGTTTGCAACATCAATCATCATATCTTTTAATTGTGTTTTACCATACTTGTCCAACATCATTTTCAAAACTCTTAAATCTCTACGACTCAAAGAACCCTTAATCATTTCTTTTTGCTCTTGGGATAGTCCTTTTTCAGATGCTTGGCTGTTTTCAGTCATAACCCTTTTTATAATTCTGTATAAATCGGATTCAGTAAGTTTTATAATCTTTGTCATAATAATATTTTTAATTATAAATATATTGAAAAACAAAAAACCCCACCTGATTAGGATGGGGTTGAAACTTTTTAAATGTGTTTTTTTATCTATCCCATTGACCCATCAGGATATCATCATATTCCATACGAAGGTCATCAATATCAAATCCCATATCTTCAAGTTTATCTTCAACAGGTGAAAATACATCTTGCATCCAATCGTATACGTCATCATAATCCTCTTGTGGGGTTGATTCGGCTTCCTTCATTAACATATCAATAATCATCTCAGGTGTAACCTCAGATTCTTCTTTAATAACTCGTCTAACAATACGAGCTAAATCTGATTCAGTAAGTCTTATAACTTTTTTCATAATTGTCTTTTATATTAAATATTCCAAAAATTTTTTTTTACACTTTGACCCCTTCACTTGAATAGGGGGTCATGTTTTAAAACCCCCCCTCCCACCATTTACAAATATAGGAAAAATTTCCCAAAAATTCTATTTCACATATAGGGGTCCCTTTTAAGAAGGGGGGTCATGTTCCCGAACGGTATTTTTTATAACCATATGTTCCCCATCCATATAGTATATTCCCGAACGGGAAATTAAGAATGTTTAACGATTATACAAATCATTTAAACTTCCCATATTGGTAATGTGTACTTCTTTAGGGGTCATACCAAACTTATCTGAAAACCATTTTTTAAAAAAGTCATAGAAAAGAAGATTATCAGTTACCGATGGAAAAATTTTTTTCATTCTAATGTACACCCTTGAGTCAATCCATAATTCATCTTTATCTAATACAAACTGCATTATGTAATTATTATTATTTCTTGAGTAACGAACTAATTTATAACCATAATACACATAAACCCAATCTCCTATCCTTTTTGTTTTTAGTTTGGGGTATGAAACCTCAAATACATTATCAAGGACATCAAAAAATTGTTCCTCTGTTATTATATAATCCATATGGTATAAATACACCCGACTCAGGAAAGGGGGGTTCCAACTTCCCAATAATTTTTTCCCAAAATTTCTTTGACGGGATTGTCCCCCCTTTTTTTATCCACAACCCCTATATAAGGGGGGATACGGGAGGGGGGACCCCCACCCACAGGGGGTAATAGGGGGGTCAATGGTCCATTATGATGGGGTCCCTCCCCATTTTAGAGGTCCATTAGAATACCCCTCCTCTAATGGGTTATAAAGGGGGGTTAGGTATATGGGGTGTGTATAACTTTATTTTTTTATTAACTATTTTTAACAGTATGGTAGGGGGATTTGTTTATGTCAACTATATTGTGTATCTTTGTATTGTGATAATGATTAGGTTCAGTCACGGGCGGGGAACAGATTGTTTCGTGGGGTGTTCTAAGGGACTCTGCTTTTTACGTAAGTAAAAAGGAGCAAGGGAACCTGCCTTATATATTATATAACCCCTTACTATGGTGGGGGCGAGCTACCTCTGATTCCTTCAGGTAATGTATTCCCCGCCCGTAGTCCTCTACCCGATTTCCTACAATACAAAGGTACGGATAATATCTAAGACCACAAAATTTATTTAACATTTTTTTATTCCCCTTCCCTGTTGTATCTTTGTGTCTATGTATGATGACTTGTTATTGATGAGAGATATCCTGAGTGATATAGCGTCAGAGCTATATGGTGAACTCTATGTGTGTAATGATAACTTTTGGGGTTCCCCTACCGAAAGGGAAATGTATAAGGTTGAAGAGTCACTCTCTAACTTGGGGTTTAAATATATCCCCTCACCTGACATGATGTCCCTTGTTGATATGATGGCACAAGAGAAGGGGATGAAACGTAGGGACTAATATACGGTGGGATAAAGTGGGGGACATTAATGTGGGGTTATCATACCCACAATTTATCCACCTGACACCATGTCATATGTGGATAACTATACTGTGAGGGGGAAATATGTTGAAAACTTTTCATTGGAATATTTGGAAATGTCAAAATGTCAGTCACGCTTTCGCGACAACACAATCCCTTTGGGGGTTTATGGTTATCCCACTTTTCCCCACCCTTACGTAATACTGTAGTAACAATTCCCCTTCCTGATAGTGCCATAGAGGATATGGGTAAAAAATCCCCTCTGATGATAGTGATATTAAGGGTTTTTTTACTACTAACAATTTCCAGCAAATAATAGGTGCACTAAACACTAGGCGGGTGAGACGTAGTCTTTTGTCCTTTTGTTAATCCCCTTCAACGTATAAGTTGTTATATAAGACACAAATACCCCACTAATTGTCCCTTATATGACCCATTATAATATGACACTTCAATCGGTCAGTATATACTGTGGGATTAAATGGGACATAATATATAGGACCAACTAAACCTGTGGGTTTATTTTATCAGGAACATATTGGTCCCTGTTAGAACACCCCCTCACAATGGTCCACAAAATTATATCCCTTTACATATAATCTTATTAAACCGAAGGTTTCTATATTCATTTACATATAGGATATCTTACATGGACCATAGTATCTAACCATTATATGTCATCCCACATGGTGGGGACATTATTAGGATGTTCTACAAGGTGGGGGACTTATTGCCATACAGATTACCGTAATGGGGGTTGCGATATCCGATTAGTTTACAGTAGTTAGTTTATAGTAAACATGAACTATAAACAGAATGAAGTAAAATTATGAACGAATGTGTGGAACGGAGTGAAACACCATGAGTGAGTAAATTTACTTCATTCTGCCAAACACCCACCCATTTGACAAGTAGTTATCTAACAAATCACCTTTAGCCGTAATTGATTTAACACCATTGTTAATCCATTTACGACCTTTACCACTTTCACTGATTTTTTTTGATGCTTCTACTGAATGTGTTTTACCGAAGAAAGGGTTTTTCTCTCCATCCATTTTACCAATCTTTTGGTCTCTCATCTTTTGTTTGGAAGAGTCTTTGTGGTGTTTACCAAATAAAGGATGCTTATCACCTGTTCGGCTTTCACTCATTTTGACACAAGTTTGTTCGGGTAACTTTCTACCTGTCAAAGTTTTGGAGATTTTTTCACAGGTATCTTTAGGTGTTGGTTTACCATACTTGTGATTTTTTTCTCCTTTACGAGATTCACTGAGTTTCATTCTTGTTTCTTGAGATGGGTTTTCCATACCCTCACCTCCATCGGTAAGATTAACCAAAGTACCAAAACCCAAATCTTTTCTCCCGTATTTTTTAATCAATTCTTTTTCCTTTTGAAATGCTTTGTCTTCGGAATCAAAAGTATTGACAATCTTGATTTCATATTCTGTTTTGTTAACAATATTTTTCCACCACTTATTTCTTTCGGTTGCTTTACTTCTTTCAAAAATCAAATTTCCTTCATCGGTGCCTTTACCAACATAAAATACAACACCGTTGTCTTTTCTAACGTGGAGATAGATGTAATATGATTTTTTCATATAACAAAATAAATAAAAAAACTTGACAATTCCAAATAATTAAAAATAAAAAAACCCCCACTTTTGGTGAGGGTTCTTAATAAATCATTAAATAAATTATGCGGTTGTACTTGGTATTGTATTTGTTTTAGCAAAATCAGCGTTTGGTTTTTTACACCAACCATTAGATATTGATAACAATTTATCTGTAAATTGTTTATTATATCTTACCTGACTAATACCTGTACTTGATGGTATATAATGTAGTGCCGACTCTAACCTATCAGGATTTGCCAAACAACCTATTTCATATTTAGAACCATATAAATCCAAAACAACACGACCTGAGTTTAATTCAGGGTCTCTAAATTCAATACCATCAATTCTTGACATTGTATATAAATCTTGTTGGTCTCTGTCGTTATATAAATTTATAGTTTTACCTAAAAAATTGTTTCTTAGTATTGTGGTTTTTTCTTTATCTAATCCCTCACTTACCAATCCATATGATTGTCTGATATATGTTTTTTCTTCTTCTGTAATTATTAAACGTTTTCCCATGTTTAATAAATATATTGTTAAATAAAAAACCCCCACCATTAGATGAGGGTTTATTATTAACTTATTTGAACAAGTTCACACGTAACTTCTGTCAATCCATATCGTTTAATCATGTTATTGATTACGTCACATTTTCTTTTATTAGAAATTCCTGTCCAAATATAGTGTCCATCAAATTCTTTAATTACACCATCTGAATAACCTGACCAATTTTTATACGCCTCAATCAATTCCTCTTTATTGTTAGTCATATAAGCCTCATCTCTATCAACAATATCAAATCCAACTTTGTTAGATATATACGAAAAAGCGTTTTTCATTGTTTCAGATGCCAAGTCTTCAGAAACATCCTCACCATTAATGAATAGGTTTAATCTGAATTTTTTCTTACCTTCTTGTAGGTTATTGATAACAACCGTTTTTTGATTAGTAGTGGTGCCAGTATCAGATTGAAGTTGTTTAATCAAGTCAACCTCAGAAGTCATAGGAAAATTTTTAACAACAGTATCAATTTTATAAGATAATAAATCTTCATCAGAAACATCAAACCATTCAGTAGTGATATTTCGTCTCCAACCATATTCTTTTATAACACGATATTCATCAAAACAAGCATGAAGAATTTTTTCTAAACCCGACATCATTTCAGTTTCAAACACACGTATAAACTGAACATCCAACGGCATATGTGTAGAATTCAAGTTTACTTCACGAACTTTAAAATCACTTGTTTTACCCAATTTATGGAAATTTGTAACAAAGTTACCTTTTGGGTCAACCAATCTACCTATATATACATATCCCTTATCCATACTACAAAGTTCGTTAAAAAACTTGACAATTCCAATTAAAGTTTATTTAAAAATTTCTTCAAAGAATCTAATGAGGTGTCCTTAAGTAAGTTAGACTTTTTAATAATCTTCATATGCTCAGAGTTGTTGTTGATGGTGATACGAAATTCTACATTATGGTTATCACTGTTGGCATCAGGTGTACCATTCATATAACCAAGTTTCATCTTGTGAATCACATGTTTATTTAAAAGATAGTAGTTAGGTCTGAAGTTATCTTTACAATCAACAAAACACAATAAGTAATAGTTAAACCGTTGCCATTGACGAATGTGTGTAATACAATAGGAGTTGGTCTTACTTGAAAGGAAACTAACCTTAACTTCTAAATACTTTCTTGAGTACTCATAATCCCCCATCCCAAGTGATGCTGATACTCGTGTTGCATTTAACTCCTGTCTGAGTCTCTCTTCTATACTTGTCCCATACGTATTGGGGGTTAACTTGACGTAACATTGACAGATGAAGTCTTCAATAGATAGTGAGTAATCAACAGACCTATCGGACTTAAACTTATCGAGGGCGGAAAGGAGATGTGGTGACATATTACAAAGTACGTGATTATATTTGACATTTCCAAATAGAATGAAGTAAAATTATGAACGAATGTGTGAAACACCATGAGTGAATAAATTTACTTTATGATGTAAATAAAAAACCCCCACTTTGTAGTGAGGGTCTGAAACATTAATTAAAGTTTAGGTGTGAAACGATATGCCGCTTCCTGAAGAATTGATAACTGAACCATTAACATGTGGTCATATACACCACCACCGACAATCTCGTGAACCATTCTACACTTATCACGAATAACACCATCCATACGTATAATACCTTGTGGACTATCCTCTTTAATCTCAGTGATAACTTGAGACAACTCCATGTCTGTCATGTCTGTGAATATTTTTGTTACTTGATTGTTCATACCACAAATATACATCAGTTACTTGACAATACCAAATCTTAATGATGCCGGTAACTGATTATCCCCCTACCCCTTTTTACTAACAGTTTCCTTCTCCCCATGCTTGACGAATCTTCTCATCAAAATACTTAGTGACAAAATCATTTAATTCATCTGTTGTTGTATTTTGTAAGTCGTCAGCTTCATAGAA
>Ga0315904_10008796_pt1 | contig 13304 bp, 10 predicted proteins | sample LakEriMetagenome_6_FD_203529 | JGI IMG/M metagenome (GOLD analysis project Ga0315904, IMG submission 203529) | Freshwater fungal communities from buoy surface, Lake Erie, Ohio, United States - Buoy 12 MA120 | ecosystem: Environmental > Aquatic > Freshwater > Lake | place: USA: Lake Erie, Ohio... | reverse complement strand
GCATTCCTGGTCCACCGAAGTTTCCTGGAGGTGGTGGAGGCATTCCTGGTCCACCGAAGTTTCCTGGAGGTGGTGGAGGCATTCCTGGTCCACCGAAGTTTCCTGGAGGTGGTGGAGGCATTCCTGGACCACCAGTGCCGCCGCCGAAATCTGCTGGAGGAGCAGGAGGTGGCGGTGGAGGAGGTGCAATGTTTGTTGGAGGAGGAGGAGGAGGAGGAGGAGGAGGAGGAGGCGGTGGGGGTGCGCCGGCTCCTGGATTTTGAGGTGGAGGTGCTTCTGTCATTGATACTCCAAATTAATCGTTGGGGTTCTGCTGACGAGAGTGTATTCCTCCGAGAAAAAGGCCTACAAGTAGCAAGTCTCGGCGATTCCCCAAATGTGCAGTGAAATATGGGGTAACCCCAACTCAATAAAAAAAATGTTGGTTTTGGGGAAAGTTGCGGGAAGGGTAGATTGGCCTCTCCCGACGTCACTTCCCTGCGTCTGGTAATTGCGTCGTTAGCTCAGTTGGTAGAGCAGGTGACTCTTAATCACCGGGTCGGCGGTTCGAGCCCGTCACGACGCACTTTTGAATATAAAAGCGCACTCGAATCGTTGAAAAAATCACTAATGACTTGGTGATTTACTATCGAAAAGTCTTTCCTCGGCAAAAAAGGTTGATTGCGCAGCCGTCGGTCATTTCACTTTATATCCCGCAGGACATTTGGGGGCTAATCCGGTTACCCTCTTAGCAGTTTTGCCTTTGATGCAGATAACCGAAATCATTTTTGATTTTTCAACTGATCTTTCAGTTTTGGAATTCACCAAATTTGATAATTCCGTTATGGATTTGTCTATCTGGTCATTTTCAAAAACAAACTGCTCAAAAGTATCTTTCATAGATTCAGGAATTCGAGAAATGCCTATATTGTGATTTTGCCATAATGAATCCAATTGATTCACTTTATCTGGATTTGATTTCTTTGCCTTACTTATCAGAACGTAGAGACTATTGACTTTTGCTAATTTGGCTTTATTTGCTTCTTCCCATTCTGGAAGTTGTATATCTTTTTCTGCGACCCACGCAAGAGACCCCTTCTTATAAATGCAGTAGGATCTAATTCCTGAAACTAATTTGACTGAATATAGTTTGGCACACAGTTCTAATTCCTTAGATTTTTCAATAGACTGATTTTTCATCCAAGTTAGGGTATTTCCACGTTCTGTATTTGAATTGCAGAATAATTCTTCATCATTTAATTGATTTGTCTTGGTCATTATGGAACTGCCTTTAGCTTCACATGGAAAATTCGGATATGTGGGTTGTAACACAGCCATCGAAGTTACGTGCCCATTAATACCTATGACTTGTCTTTGTCCAGATGAATTGCACATCCCACTTACCACCGCGCGGGCAATCGCACCATAGTAGTATTGGAAGGCTTGTGTATAGGTAATTGTTGCCTCGTAAATCTTTAAATCGGTTCCACTTTGCCCAACCAATCGTGTTTGAATTAACCTTTTGCTTTCTGAGTCGGTTAGTTCAATTATTGGACTCAAATTTGCAACCGGAGAAATAATCTTAAAGCCAACCTTAAAAGACTCTCCAATTTTTACAGAGTAATCAGCGACCTGTAAATCTTCGATTGTGCAGGTTGGAATTGAAGAGTCAGAAGCTATCGTGATCTGCGGGCCATAGGTGATTGCTCGCGTGGCGCCTTCGCAGGAAGGATAAATTAATACTGCTTGAAGGTTTTGATTACCTACAAAGTTGGCAGGTATTTGAAAGGTCGCCCGGTATTTCGCCCAATTATTTGAATCTAAGCCCGAAAAAATCATGCGTTGTTGGAGGTAGGCCACTGAACTTGAGAAATTTACTTCGGGTGCAATTTTCGGGTCAGCGTAGTTAATGTCTGAATCATATTGAATCATTGAAAAGTCGACGTGAAAGGACTGACCAGGTTTTATAAACGTAGAAGATGACGAGGGTGTTGAAATTCCACATCCTCCACCAGCGTGCGCTGAAGGCGTAGCTAAATTCATAGATGCCAGTAATAAACTCACAACTGCTAAAAAGGTTTGCGTTCGCTTCACCTAAAAATCCTACTCAACTCTTGCACCATTGCCCACAATCTTCCCGTGACATTTTTACGAACCAAGCAGCAACAGAGGGTTTCGCCCAAGCGAAATGGTCTTGTCCGACTCTTAATCACCGGGTCAGGGGTTCGAGCCCGTCACGACGCACAGATCGTGTGTTGTAGCGACTCAAATTCCCGACAACTCAGTCAAAGACTGAGTGAGTTCTAATCAGTCGGTCACTTCTTCAACTTATAACCACTTGGACATTTCGGCTTTACCGCAATGACATTCTTAGTGAGTTTTCCCTTGCGGCATGTGATAGTTACTTTTTTTGTTGCAGCAGACTTTGCTTCTGCTTGCTTGTCTTTTAGTTCTACAACTGCTTTTGCCTCAGCATTTTGTTTGGCTTGATAATCAAGATTTGCAAGTACCTTGAATGTTGCTCTCTGTTTAGTAACTTCTTCTGCAAATACAACTAGGTCTTTCACTTTTACGGATTGACCACTCGAAAGTGGAGCTTTCGAGTACATCTCTACATCATCACGGGGATTGACTACAAGGTCTTGCTCAGAAGGCTGGATGCTTATTGGGCCCTTCAAGGAAGCCACCTTCATATCAATTAAATAGACAAGAAGTCCATCATTTCCCTCTAATGCATCGAATTCAGATTCAGTTCTAAGCTCGACAACTAAAGCCAAAGTGCCATCGAATGGATGTACATATATTTTTTTTCCGGAAATCTGATTAAGAGGGGTCAGGCTATGCGAAATAGAAGAGTTAATTGTGTAATCACAAATGACATCACTATCTTCAATCCAACCTTGAACCCACCTCTGAAATCCAAAAAATGAATTGGCATTCCCAGACGTGTTTCCCATAAAGTCAAAAGGCCCTGGAGATTTTCCTGATGTCCCGGTTCCTGGAATGTAATAGTCATACATGCCTAGGAAATGTCCGTACTCGTGCGCAAAAACTTTCCAAGACGGTACTGGAGAATTCATTGTTCCAACTTGCCCCACGAGTTGAGAATTAATTAGAGTTTTTCCACCGACGTCTATAGGCAAATCGAGAAAGGCAGAACCGTAATATCCTAAAGACTTCGAGGTAGGGGCAAAAACATTAATACTTGAATAACCGTTAAGTTGTCCCTTCAACTTAGCAAGACTCACTGCTTCCTTCACCATCCGGTGATCCTGTTGAACACCATTATTGAAGTAACGACCCGTTGAAAACGGAGCAAAACTACTGTCGAGACTATTTAAAGTGACAACAGAGGAGAAGATTGAAAACTTTGGAGAGAATTTTCCATTCGAGCTAGCACTAAAAAATTTTTCGACAGTTGCCGGTGATAAGGTGTTGTTTACGACAGATTCAAGACTCTCAGTCAATCGTGCATCCGGAAAATCAATAACAAGGATTAAGTTCTGAGTGGTTCCAAATTGTTGAACTCGGTCGGAGTTTCGAGGAAAGCCAAGTCGAGTAGAACCTAATTTAGAATCTTTGACTTTGCAGTCTGTTGGCTTAACAAGGATCTCGTCGAGCTTGAAACCCAATCCTGGTTTGTAATACAAGGAGCCAGGAAGAGTCTCGAGCGTCACGCCATCTGAAGAGAGTGAAAGTCTCCAAATTACACCTGCAGCGTTCTTAAAGTAATAGCCCTTTGCGTCGCGACTCAGAGAACCAATCTGCCACTCCGGTGATGAACTTTGATTACTGACTGCATCTTCGATTACATAGCATCCAATTATTGATTGTGGCTGAGTCACTGGGTCAACAGAATTCGTAGCAAGTAATGTGAACTCTTGTCCAGAATTTAGAAATCTTAAATGCTTGGTTTTTTTGGTTTCAATATTTGGAGTTAAATCGATAACTTCAGGACAACTAGCTAACCAACTTGGCTTCTTTCGCTCTTCAGCATTTGCTGGCTGAAGATAACTTACAGACAGACTAAAAATAAGTATTGCTGCGACGGTGCGAGAAGCTTGCTTAGCAACCCTTGTTGAAACCATTCACTAATTATGGCCACAGCCAATCGTTAATTCTAATTCCTGACTTGTTAGAAGAATCCCTGAAGGCCCAGTTGGCAGACAGTTGACTGACTCAGCACGCATAAGCGGTCTTTTCGGGCTGGTTACGAGGCTCGTGAGTGCAAAATGTTATTACTTTTTACTTCATTTGTTCATTAAATAATAAAGAGGGTTACTCAACTCAAATTTGAGTGAAGTAACCCTCTTTAGGGCGCCCCGACTTAGATTAGAAAGGGAGTGCGAGCAGCATTACGTAATCGATTCCGTCAGAAACTCCATTCGCTGTACAAGTTCCCAAGTACATGAATGTTTTCCCGCCGTTCTCTTTCGCGCAGATAGCTTGCTTTTGATACGGATCAAATGAGCCTGACGGACCTGCAGGACCTTGCGGACCAATCGGACCCTGTGCACCCGTGTCACCCTTCACCCCTTGCGGACCTGCTGGGCCAGTTGCTCCTTGCGCGCCAGGAATACCTTGCGTTCCGGTATCTCCCTTATCGCCTTGTGGGCCAGGAATGCCTTGCAAACCTTGCGGACCTTGCAAGCCCTGTGTTCCGGTGTCGCCCTTATCGCCCTTATCGCCTTGTGGTCCAGGAATTCCTTGCAGACCCTGCGGACCCTGTGGACCCTGTTCACCCTGCGGTCCAATCGGACCCACCGCGCCTGTTGCGCCAGTTAGCCCTTGAGTGCCTTGTTCACCTTGCGGTCCAGGAATACCTTGCAAACCTTGCGGACCTTGTAAACCCTGTAGGCCATCTACACCGTCTAGACCGTCTACACCGGGAAGTCCTGGCAGACCAGGATCACCCTTCTCGCCTTTTTCACCCTGAGGGCCTTGCAACCCTTGCGGGCCAGTTAATCCCTGAATGCCTTGCACTCCTTGTGCACCTTGATCGCCTGTCAAACCTTTCTCACCTTGTGCACCTTGATCCCCTGTCAAACCTTTCTCACCTTGTGCACCTTGATCGCCTGTCAAACCTTTCTCACCTTGTGCACCCGTTGCACCCGTTGCACCTGTTGCACCTGTTGCACCACCAGGACCTTGTGGACCTTGTGCGCCGGTTGCACCAGTTGCACCACCAGGTCCCTGTGGACCTTGTGCACCCGTTGCTCCAGTTGCTCCTGTTGCTCCCGTTGCGCCCGTTGCTCCAGTTGCGCCAGTTGCTCCTGTTGCGCCCGTTGCTCCTGTTGCGCCCGTTGCTCCAGTTAAACCAACTTCACCTGTTGCACCCACAAGCCCCTCAGCTCCATCAGCTCCTGGTGCACCAACAGCACCTCTCGCGCCACTTGGCCCAGCAGGCCCGGTTAAGCCCGTGAGAGTTGCAGTTGATTGAATGGTGCCGTCGGGAAATTTAAGTGCGCGTGCAAGAGATAGGTATCCCTGATCGCCAAAGTTGCCGATGGTTATATCTTGGCTGGAAACTGCTGATTCAATTCCCGTTGTTGTTAACCGACTATTTCCAATACGAAGTGAGTCAGTACCATCGAGCAAAAGCGCTCCTGAATCGACGGTTAGTCCAGCCTGAGTTCCTGTCGTTTGATCTTGAATATAGAGCGTGCCAGGACCTAACTGAAGAGACTTCCATCGTTTGTCATTTGTTCCGAGCGTGTATTTGTTATCCGCCGACGGGATGATGTCACCATTCAAAGCTGCTTTACTAGAAATCAAATGGGTCGCACCCGTTGCTTCTGTAATCACAATTGTCGACGCTCCGGCGGCGATCAAAATCGCCACGATGCTCAACGCTATTGCGGTTTTACTTCTTGAGACCATTTCACATTCCAATCTTTGTTAGTTGATCACGAAGCGAGGCAGCACTCAGCGCCTGCCCTGGGATCGGGTCGAATATTTCTATTTGATACTTGGTGTTAGGAATCGCGACAAAGACACCTGTGCGTCGTTCTTTTGGATAGAAGACCAAATTTCCATTGGCATTCTTAAATGAAACATTGGTGTTTTTTGTCGCAACATTTAGTGAGTCAGAGAAAGCAGTTGGCGAAAAGTACGTACCAACAACACGGGTATCGGTAATCACTTTTTTCGTTTTGTCTTTACTCTTTTGTGGAAGATACGTCAGAATCATTTGATTCTTCTTCGAACTATCCAACGTATACAAAGAGTTCAACAGTGGCCCTGTCCAGTAGACAGTGATCTTCTCTGCTGCCACTAACTCTCTCAGTTGGACTTCTGTCATGGCAGTTTTTCCCTTTAGGGCGGTGACGCGCCACTCTCGCTCGCTACTGGCACCGACCTGAAAAACTCCTACTAACGTTAAGCTTCCAACGAGAAGTAGGATGAAAAATACGCGTACCCGAAAGCTCTCGGGCGTAGTTGAATTTGGTTGAAATGTAATTGCTGCTTCTTTAACATCGATACTCATGTGCGGAACAGTAAGAAACCGTTCTTGCAGATCGCGTACGTTCTCTTCACGACGACCTAGCAACTCCCTGCAGGTTTATGAAATCTTCTACTTTCCTCTCAACGCAGTCAGCGCCCACAAAATCGCAATCACATCAATAACCTCCTGAATAAGAGCGCCTTGACTTGCATTCGCAAAACCAAATGCGCCAGCAAACATTGCAATCAGAGACAACCCCATACCAATTGCAACAGCTTCAGATGCTTTTTTCATAGAGTTTTTAGCAATTGAAATCGCTACCGCTAGGCGATCGATTGAATCTTCCACAATTACAACATCAGCTGCTTCACTGGCTGCGGTGGCTCCCCTAGCGCCCATAGCCACCCCTACATCAGCAAGAGCGAGCGCTGGAGCATCGTTAATCCCATCTCCAACAATGACGACAACTCCAGCCTGCTGAGAAATGTATTCTCGCGCGATTTCCAATTTACGTTGCGGAGTAAGTTCTGAGAAAACTTTCGTGATTCCAATAGCTTCGGCAACTCTCTCGGCTACCTCTCGCTTATCTCCGGTGAGCATGGCAATCTCCACAACTCCTGAGTTTCTAAGGTCGGTCAGCATTTGGTGAGATTCATCTCGAATGGGGTCTGTCATTCCGATGATGCCAATCAACTGATCATCTCGGTACACACCAACTTCGAGTTCGTCGATTGCCTTGCGCCACGAAGGAACTTCATCTGCCAATTGCCCTACTGCAATGTGAGCTCCTGCAACACGTCCGCTCATTGAGTGACCAAGTTTTTCGTGGAGTCCTACAACTGGAAGTAGCTCGATATTTCGAGCCTTGGCTCCTTTGACCAATGACTGCGCCACTACGTGGCTGCTGTACTGATCAACCGATGCGGCCATTTGCAAAACCTGTTGTGAAGTGAATTCTGGATCGCTATCAATGGAGTTAATCTCAGGTCCTCCATACGTCAACGTGCCAGTCTTATCAAGCAGGACGATTCGTGCTTTCGCCAAGGTTTCAAGAATTGCTCCACTCTTGATAATCGCACCATGTTTTGCGGTTACAGACAAACCTGAAACAACCGCGATAGGTACTGCAAGTATGAGCGGGCATGGAGTTGCGGCAACAAGTACTGCAACTGCACGTGAGAATTCACCCGTGACAATCCATGCGCCACCTGCGATAGCAAGAGCTAACGGAACAAATCGAACTGCCCACTTATTTGCCAACCGAATACTCGGTGCAGATTTGCGCTGTGCCTCTCGTACAAGCGCAATAATCCCGGCATAGGTGCTCGTTGCTGCAGTGTTGACCGCTTCCAGAGTAAAGGGTGATCCCGCATTGACTACTCCACTTAATAGAAAGGCGCCCGCGCTTTTTCGATGCGGCAGCGGCTCACCCGTGAGCGCCGATTCATCGATCACCGCATCACCTAAAAGCAACCCATCAACAGGAAGAATTTCCCCCGTTCGGACAAGAATGTGGTCACCGATTTGAATTTCTTCCACATCAATCTCGTGGAGCGACCCGTCAGCTGCCACTCGACGAGTCTGTCGAGGAATGCGACTGACAAGCGCCGAAAGTTCACGTTCTGCTTGCCCCTCTGCCCAACTCTCCAATAAACGACCAGTTGCCAACATCAACGAGATGATTGCCATGGCGAAAAACTCTGAAGTAATAAAGGTGCCAATTAGTGAGAGTACTGCGAGGACATCTGAACCCATTGTCTTTTCTTTGACATCGTCAATAACCCATTTGAAAGAGATTGCCAGACCAATGCAGCCTACAGCTAACCAAACTTTCTCTTCCAGAAAACCGAAAATAGTGGAGATTAATGCGAGTAAAAAAAGAAACTTGTAAAGCGCGCTGTTTCCTCGCAATAGCACCATATATCTAGGTTACTTCTCTTTTGATTAGTACTCTCTCATGCATGGAGAATCCATCAATTACTTTTCTCGGTGCAACTGAAACGGTGACGGGTAGCCGTTTCCTCGTAAGCTCAGGAGAAGAGCAAATTCTCATAGATTGCGGACTCTTCCAAGGGAGCTCGGAGATTCAGGCGAAGAATCGTGAGCCATTTCCTATTGACGCAACAACAATCAAGGCAATTGTTATAACTCATGCTCATTTAGATCATTCTGGGTATCTCCCGCTTCTTGTTCGTCAGGGATTTAGCGGGAATATCATCACCACTAAATATACGGAGCCATTAATTGGTGTTGTCTTGCGCGATTCTGCAAAGCTCCAAGAGGAAGATGCGTATTACGCCGCAAAAGAAGGGTATAGCTCGCATAAGAATCCTGAGCCGCTCTATCGCATGGTCGATGTAGAAGCGACCCTAGAACTCATTCGTTCATTTCCCTATCGACAAGAATTTGAGGTGGCAGAGAATTTCACTGTTACCTTTTATCCCTCCGGCCACATCCTTGGATCAGCGTTTGTGGTTCTCGAAGCGCAAGAGAAGACGATACTTTTCACCAGCGATATGGGTCGTCGGAACCACCCATTACTTGCGCCGCCAGACTCCCCACCTCTTATCGAATGCGATGCCATCGTTACAGAATCCACTTATGGTGATCGACTGCACGAATCTGCATCAGGTGAATTTGCGCGAGAGATAAATGCCGCGATCAATCGAGGCGGTTCGGTTGTCATTCCTGCATTTGCAATCGATAGAACTGAGGTAATTCTCATGGCGCTGCGTGATCTGATTGACAAGAAGGAAATACCGCAAGTCCCTATTTATGTTGATTCACCAATGGCCGTTGCCGCTCTGGTGGAATATCGCAAAGCTGTGCGCGAAGGCGGCGTTGGTATTCGTGAAGGGGTTGCCACAACATGGGCCAATCAAGATCCATTCGATCCAGGGACTCTTACCAACGTAACTACAACAGAGCATTCAAAATCGCTGAATCAAATTCATGAACCGCACATCATTATTTCCGCAAGCGGAATGGCCACGGGCGGTCGGGTTGTGCACCATCTCAAACGAATGCTCCCCGAGGAACAGAACACCGTCATTCTCGTTGGTTACCAAGCGCAAGGCAGTCGTGGGCGTGCGCTAGAGGATGGCTTTCCCAGAATTAGAATTCATGGTCAATGGATTGATGTGAGAGCGCGTGTTGTAAAAATTGAAAGCTTCTCGGTTCATGCTGATAGCTCAGAGCTGCTAACTTGGTTAGGTAAATGTGTTAAGCCCAAAAAGATTTTTGTCATCCATGGCGAAAAAGATGCTGAACAAACTTTCAAGCAGAAGATTCAATCAATTCTTGGGTGGAATGCAATTATTCCTAGAATGAACGAAAGATTTGATCTGTAACTAGCCAACTTGATTGATTGTTAGTATCAAGGAGGGTATCGCTGGTCGCGCTGGAGCAACGGTTTCTGGGACATGCACAATTTGAACAGTGGCATCATTTGAAAACCACATGAGTTGAATAAAATCTCCTGCGTTCAAATCCACCATGAAATTCCATGCGGCAACATACTTATCATCTTTCTTGGCAAATGTGTATTGGGTGTTGCTCAGCGGGACATCAATCCCATTGATTCGAAGCCAAATGTCGGCAGTGGTTACTTCATTCGCCGTATGAAACATTTGAGCAGAGAAGGCAATGTTGTAAGCACCTGCTTGCGCAACACTTACTTTAGATCCATTAATCAAGGAAACTTGGCGTTGCGAAACCAAAGTATTTAGAAGCATTGGCAATGGTTGTCCGGGCGTTAAATTCGTCTGCGTAGTTGAATCTGCATACGATCCATAAATTCCTTGTAGTAATCCAGACGCACCCGTTGCTCCTGTTGCTCCTGTTGCTCCTGTTGCTCCTGTTGCTCCTGTTGCTCCTTGTAAACCAGGTAAACCTGGTAACCCCTGCATTCCCTGCGCGCCAGTTGCGCCAGGTGAACCTGGCAAACCCGGTACACCCGGTACGCCCTGCACTCCTGGTGGCCCCACCGCCCCAGTTTTTCCAATCTTTCCGCTCTCGCCCACGGGTCCAATAGGTCCAACAGGTCCCACTCTCCCACTAGCTCCTCTTGCACCCTCATTTCCGGGAGCGCCTGCATCTCCTTTGTCACCTTGATCTCCTTTTTCACCAAGCGGCCCCACTGGTCCCGCGGGTCCCGCTGGTCCGAGCGCGCCAGATTGATAACGAATCTCACCAATGTGTAGCACCGAACGGATTGAATCTGGAATCCAATCCACTTTCTGCACGGCTGAAGCAACAACAATTATTAACAGTGAGAGTGAGATTACAGATCCAATAAATAGCGAGATATTCGTGAGCCATCTTCGCATTTTGAAATAGTACATTCAACTTCCTAACATCTTCATCAAATACAAAAGAACGTGAGTGATTAGTGAGATGCTTGAAAACGAAGAAGAAGTACATGAAATTAGAGCAGCACATAAATTCCACCTTCGTGGAATTGCCGTCATGGTTTTCATCACTTACTGGTCGGTGATTTTCACCTACACAGACTTTTTTTGGTTTCAACCATGGGAGAGCGAAGAATTTGTCAGGCAGGTGACGTTATGGCTCTCCTTGATTGGATGGTTAGTCGCAGCAATTCTTTCACCCTTAACACTCTTTGCAGTCTCTGCTGGTTACACAAGGGCGCTTCGATACATTCCAATTACTGCTCTCTGGTGGCCCATCTCCGTTCTAATTTCACAAGTCGTTGTCTACTCCGAAACCGGTGAAAGTTACCTCGGATACCTGATCATTTATCCAGTCTTTATCCTCACTGATATCGCGATTCCGGTCTATCTCGTCTACCAGTGGAGCAGAGTCCGGGAGTACCTCGTGCTGCATGAAGGAAAATAAAGGCTTTATTTCGTTTGTTACGATAGGCGCGTGGAACTCCAAAAGGTCATCCTCTACTACGGGTTTGCTCCTGTCACCGATCCAAATGCGGTGAAACTTTGGCAACACACCCTCTGCGAATCGCTGGGGCTCAAAGGCCGCATTTTGATCTCACCACATGGCATCAACGGAACTCTCGGTGGCGAGATGCAAGCGCTCAAGAAATATGTAAAAGCAACGCGCCAATATCCTGGGTTCAAGAAAATAGATTTCAAATGGTCTAACGGAACGGGAAATGACTTCCCACGACTTCAGGTAAAAGTGAAGAAAGAACTAGTCTCATTTGGACACCCTGAAGAGATCAAGGTTGATATCAATGGCGTGGTGAATGGTGGTGTTCACCTAAAGCCCAAAGAAGTCCATAAACTCGTGGAAGAACGTGGTGAGGATGTCGTCTTCTTTGATGGCCGAAATGCTTTTGAAGCAAAAATAGGTAAGTTCAAGAATGCAGTGGTCCCCGATACCGTGACATCACATGATTTTGTCGCAGAAATTGAAAGTGGAAAGTATGACCACTTAAAGGAAAAACCAATTGTTACCTACTGCACGGGTGGCATTCGTTGCGAAATTCTCTCTGCGGTGATGAAGAACCGTGGCTTCCAAGAGGTCTACCAAATTGAAGGTGGAATTGTTCGGTACGGTGACAAGTACAAGGACGACGGATTCTGGGAAGGCTCGCTTTACACCTTCGACAATCGGATGACCATTGATTTCAGCAAATCGAGCAAAGTGATCGGCACCTGCGAGAAGTGTGCGACGCCCACCAAAGACTTTTACAACTGCGCTGAGTCTGCCTGCAATGAGCTGATTCTCCTCTGCTCCGCTTGCGGTGAAGCAGGCGAGAACTTACGGTGTACGCATACCTCCGTACGGAGCAATCGAAAGGAATTGATTGGGTAACCATGGATAATGACTCACATCAACCAAAGCTAACTGGTCGCCGAAAATTCATTTCGATACTTGCAGGTGTGCTCTCTGCAATCGCAATTGGTGAGCGAGCCCTTGCTGCCAAAAAGCCACCCGCGAAGAAGGTCGTCAAGAAACCTGCAAAGAAGGCGCCTGTTAAGAAAGCACCCGCAAAACCTGTCGCAAAATCCACCCCATCAGCATCGCCTTCGCCCTCACCCTCGCCAAGCGCGACTGCCTCATCAACGCCAACCTCGACCCCGAGCGCTACTGCGACACCATCGTCTTCTCCATCAGGAGTTACTGTCCCAGCTGATGCGAAGGCGCTCACGGTCGCGGGCAAAAATCTCACAGCTTCTGATCTTGCTATCGGTGCAACGACTGCAGCCACATTCCCAAAGAACGGCATCACTACAGCTGTGTTAGTTACTCGTGTCGACGAGAAGAATTTCGTGGCGCTCAAACCAATTTGCACCCACGCTGGAGGCCCAGTGGAATTGTCTGGCAGCTCACTTGTCTGCATCTGGCATAACTCACGATTTAATCAACGAACTGGCGCAGTGATAAACGGTCCAGCTGATATGGCTTTACCAAAAGAAAACGTGGCTCTCGTTGGGGATATCGTTTACTACGTTCCTTAATTTGCCACGTGCTCAGCGAATTTCGGACGAGTACTCGTCTATGTAGTGATACGACTCAAGGTATTTCACACCGTACTTTGGATCTGCTTCCTTGAGAAATTCACGCCGAATATACGAGTCTTCGTCTATTTCGATTCCAGGATGCAAGTCGCGATGAGTTCGAAGCATGTTATCTAGTGGAGTCCGATGAATTTTAATTGCTGCAAACTTTTTCTCTATTACTGGAGTTATATCAACAACCCTATTGATTAATTGAGGTCCACGAGCAACCAGATATTTTCTCGTAACAAATTTGGGTTTTAAGCCAATCTCTTGTAGCTCAGGCAGATCAAGGTGACGGCCAGCCATCCAGCAAGCCTGCTCCACTGCGTGACCTGTTATGTAGTGGTCAGGATTCTCCTCATAATGTCCCCAAGGATCGAACGAAATCACAGTAT
>Ga0315904_10008795_pt1 | contig 13306 bp, 13 predicted proteins | sample LakEriMetagenome_6_FD_203529 | JGI IMG/M metagenome (GOLD analysis project Ga0315904, IMG submission 203529) | Freshwater fungal communities from buoy surface, Lake Erie, Ohio, United States - Buoy 12 MA120 | ecosystem: Environmental > Aquatic > Freshwater > Lake | place: USA: Lake Erie, Ohio... | reverse complement strand
GCGATGCGCAACGCCGGCGTCAATCCCGACGAGATCAGCTACCTCAACGGGCACGCCACCTCCACGCCGCTGGGCGACATCGCCGAAACACGATCGATCCGCCGCGCGTTCGGCGATGCCGCCAACCGGCTGGTGGTCAACTCCACCAAGTCCATGACCGGACATCTGCTCGGCGCGGCCGGCGGCATCGAGGCGGTCTTCACGGCGCTTGCGGTTCATCACCAGGTCTCGCCGCCCACCATCAACATCTTCAATCAGGATCCGCTCTGCGACCTCGATTACTGCGCCAACGCTGCGCGCGAGATGCGGATCGAGGTTGCGATGTCCAACTCCTTCGGATTCGGCGGCACGAACGGCACGCTCGTGATGCGCCGCATCTGACGTCTTCCGCTGCGTCGCAGGCGCCCCGGACCGGCCCGTGAGCTTCGGCGGCGTCTGGCGCTTCGATGACGTCCGGCTTGCCCGCGCCTGGCGGCTGTCTTGCCGGCTGATTGCGCTGGCTGGCGTGGCGCTGGTGCTGGCGCAGCTTGCGGGGCAGGGGGGGGCGCCCGGTTATGCGGGTTCCTGGCTCGCGCTGGTCGTGGTGCTCTGCGCGGCCTGCGCGGCCCTGATTGCGCGCCGGCGCGGGCGGCGCCGCTTCCCCGACGGTACCCTGCTCGTCGTCGACGAGGCGGGGGGCGCCTGCCTGCACCCGCCGCAGCAGGCTCCGCTCGAGGTCGAGGTTGCCGCCTTCCATCGTCGGATCGGAGGGGCCTGGGTCGGGGTCGCGTCCTTGTCCGAGCCCGATACCGACCTGTCAGGGAGCCCGGCCGCCCGCGACGATCGCAGTGCGGCGGGCCTGGCCGCATGGCTGGTCTGGCTGCGCCGGGCTCGCGGTCGCTGATCCTGCGCCGGCAATCGACCTCCGCCGCTCATCGGGCCCTCTTGCATCGGGCTCGTTTCGCCCCCATCTTCCCCTGTCGTCAGACCCGCAGAGCCGTCCAGCCATGATCGCCCTCCGAACGCTGCTTGCCGCCGCCGTCATCGGCCTCTCGAGCCTGCTTGCCACGCCGAATGCCTTGGCGCAGAGCCGCGATCTCCCCGATTTCGCCGATCTCGTCGAGAAGACCGGACCGGCGGTGGTGAACATCCGCACCACCGAGCGGGCGCGCAGTGGCGCGTCGCCCAACGCCGGGCCGCAAATGCCCGAAGGCATCGACGAGAACGATCCCTTCTACGAATTCTTCCGGCGCTTCTTCCCGCCCCGGCAGTCGCCCTCGCCCGGCCAGGGCCCCAGGGGCGGCCGCGGCGGCGAGGAGGTTCCGCGGGGGGTAGGCTCGGGGTTCTTCATCTCGGCCGACGGTTTCCTGCTGACCAACCATCACGTCGTCGATGGTGCCGACGAGATCTACGTCACCCTGACCGACAAGCGCGAGTTCAAGGGCAGGGTCGTTGGCTCCGATCGGCGCACCGACGTCGCGCTGGTCAAGATCGATGCCACCGGTCTGCCGCGCCTGCCCATCGGCGATTCCACGCGTCTGCGGGTGGGCGAATGGGTGGTCGCCATCGGATCGCCCTTCGGCCTCGAGAACACCGTCACCGCAGGCATCGTTTCCGCCAAGGGGCGCGAGACCGGCGACTTCCTCCCCTTCATCCAGACCGACGTGGCGGTCAATCCGGGCAACTCCGGCGGGCCGCTGCTCAACCTGCGTGGCGAGGTCATCGGAATCAATTCCCAGATCTACAGCCGCACCGGCGGTTTCATGGGCATTTCCTTTGCCATCCCCATCGACGAAGCCATGCGGGTGGCCGATCAGCTCAAGACCTCCGGTCGCGTGATTCGCGGGCGCATCGGGGTCGGGATCGCCGAGGTCACCAAGGAGATCGCCGAGCCGCTCGGCCTGCCCAAGGCTGGGGGCGCGCTGGTGCGCAGCGTCGAGCCCAATGGCCCGGCGGCTCGCGGCGGTGTCGAGGAGGGCGACATCATCGTGCGCTTCGAGGGCCGCTCCATCGAGCGCTCGAGCGACCTGCCCCGACTTGTCGGAGGCACCCGTCCCGGCACCAAGGTCACGCTCCAGGTGTGGCGCAAGGGCAGCCTGCGCGACCTGCAGGTCACGGTGGCCGAGAGCGAGCCCGACCGCACGGCGCGGGCCGTTCGTCCTGGCGGGCCGGCGGCGCCGGGCGCCCCGGGCACCCCGGGCACCCCGGGCGCAGCGACGCCGGCAGCTCTGAATCCCCTGGGGCTGGGCGTCGCCGACCTCACCGACGAGCGTCGCGCGCAACTGCGGGTACGCGGCGGGGTGCTGGTCGAGACCGTCGACGGTCTGGGCGCGCGCGCAGGGTTGCGCCCGGGCGACCTGATCCTTTCGTTGAACAATCAGGACGTCACCAGCGCCAGGCAGTTCAACGAGATAGCCGCCAAGCTCGACAAGACCCGCACCCACGTGCTGCTGATCCGCCGCGGCGAGAGCGCGAGCTTCGTCCCGATCCGGCCCGTCCCGTCGTCGGCGCCGGCCCGCTGAACCGGCCGGCTGCTTGCCCCTGCGTGCCGCGCCCGCTCCAGAGCCCGGCGCGCGCCCGCTGCTAGAATTCGCGATCCGCGCGGCCGGCGAGTCGCGCGTCTTCTCGCGCCGCCACGGTGGCGCTCCGGTCCCGGGCTCATGGAGCACATCCGCAATTTCTCGATCATCGCGCACATCGACCACGGCAAGTCGACGCTTGCCGACCGTCTGATCCAGCGCTGCGGCGGCCTTTCCGACCGCGAAATGGAGGCGCAGGTCCTCGACTCGATGGATCTCGAGCGCGAGCGCGGAATCACGATCAAGGCCCAGACCGCGGCACTCTCCTATGTCGCGGCCGATGGTCGCCGATATCTGTTCAACCTCATCGACACGCCCGGCCACGTCGACTTCTCCTACGAGGTCAGCCGGTCCTTGTCGGCCTGCGAGGGCGCCTTGCTGGTGGTCGACGCCTCGCAGGGGGTCGAAGCCCAGACCGTGGCCAACTGCTATACCGCGATCGATCTCGGCGTCGAGGTGGTGCCGGTGCTCAACAAGATGGATCTGCCCTCGGCCGATCCCGACACCGCGGCCGCCGAGATCGAGGACGTCATCGGCATCGATGCCACCGATGCGATCCGCGCCAGCGCCAAGACCGGCATGGGCATCGACGAAATCCTCGAGGCGATCGTCGCGCGCATCCCGCCCCCGGCGGGCGACCCCGCGGCGCCGCTGCAGGCCCTGATCATCGACTCCTGGTTCGACAACTACGTCGGCGTGGTGATGCTGGTGCGGGTCGTCAATGGCACGTTGCGGCCGCGCGATCGCATCCGGCTGATGGCGACCCAGCTTTCCTACACCTGCGAGCAGGTGGGTGTGTTCACGCCGAAGTCGGCCGCGCGCGAATCGCTTTCCGCGGGTGAGGTCGGCTTCATCATCTCGGGGATCAAGGAGCTCAAGGCCGCGAAGGTCGGCGACACCGTCACGCTGGCGTCGCAGCCGGCGCTGGAGCCGCTGCCGGGCTTCAAGGAGATCAAGCCATCGGTGTTCGCCGGGTTGTATCCGGTCGAGTCGAACCAGTACGAGGCGATGCGCGACGCGCTCGAGAAGCTGCAGCTCAACGACGCCTCGCTGCAGTTCGAGCCCGAGGTTTCGCAGGCGCTGGGCTTCGGCTTTCGCTGCGGCTTCCTGGGGCTGCTGCACATGGACATCGTCCAGGAGCGGCTCGAGCGCGAGTTCGACATGGATCTCATCACGACCGCGCCCACGGTCATCTACGAGATCCTGATGCGCGACGGCACGGTGCTGCGGGTCGAGAACCCGTCGAAGATGCCCGATCCGGGCAAGATCGAGGAAATCCGCGAGCCCATCGTCGACGTGACGATCTTCGTGCCCCAGGACTATGTCGGCAACGTGATCTCGCTGTGCACGGCCAAGCGCGGCGTGCAGACCAATCTCGCCTACCACGGCCGCCAAGTGCATCTCAGCTACGAGCTGCCGATGAACGAGATCGTCCTCGACTTCTTCGACAAGCTGAAGTCGACCTCGCGCGGCTACGCCTCCATGGACTACGAGTTCAAGGAATACCGGGCCTCCGACGTCGTCAAGATGGACATCCTGGTCAACGGCGACCGCGTCGATGCGCTGAGCCTGATCGTCCATCGCTCGATCGCCCAGAGCCGCGGCCGCGAGGTCGCCGCGCGGATGCGCGAACTGATTCCCCGGCAGATGTACGACGTTGCGATCCAGGCGGCCATCGGCGCGAACATCGTGGCGCGCGAAAACGTCAAGGCACTGCGCAAGAACGTGCTCGCCAAGTGCTATGGCGGCGACATCTCCCGCAAGAAGAAGCTGCTCGAGAAGCAGAAGGCCGGCAAGAAGCGGATGAAGCAGGTGGGAACCGTCGAGATCCCGCAGGAGGCCTTCCTGGCGGTCCTGCAGGTCGACGAGCGCTGACCCGCGGCGATTGCCCGACGGAGACCCTTTCGTGAACGAATCGAGCACCTCGCTCAACTTCTCGCTGATCCTGTTCGTCCTGCTGGTCGTGTGCCTGGCAGCCTGGCTGGCCGACCTGCTGCACTTCCGCGTCCAGCGCCGTCGTGAGGCACTGCGGCGGCTGGCCGAGTTCGATGCCGCGCAGGCCGGGCTACCCGCTCATCAGAGGGTGGCCGATGCCGCCGCGGCCCGGGCGGCGATCGATCGCGAAACCCAGCGACAGCCGCTGTGGCTCGAGTATTCCGCCGGACTGTTTCCGGTGATCTTCGCGGTCTTCTTTCTCCGTTCCTTCCTGGTCGAGCCCTTCAAGATTCCCTCCGGCTCGATGATCCCCACGCTGCTCGTCGGCGACCTGATACTGGTCAACAAGTTCAGCTACGGCGTGAGGCTGCCGCTGGTGCATACCAAGATCATCGACGTCGGCCAACCGCAGCGCGGCGACGTGGCCGTCTTCCGCTTCCCCCGCGATCCGTCGATCGACTACATCAAGAGGGTGGTCGGCCTGCCGGGCGACCGGATCAGCTATCGCGACAAGCGTCTCACCATCAACGGCGTCGAGGTTCCGCTCAAGCCGGCCGGTGAGTTCTACGACTCCGAACGCCTGACCTACGCGCGTCAGTACTCGGAGCGGCTCGCTGCGGTCGATCACCGCGTCCTGACAGACATCGACAGGCCGTCTTCCATCGTGGCCATCGACGCGTTTCCCTTCCGGGACCTGTGCCGCTACGCCGATGGCGGCGTCAGTTGCACGGTGCCCCCGAAGCATTATTTCGTCATGGGCGACAACCGCGAAAACAGCCTCGACAGCCGTTTCTGGGGCTTCGTGCCCGAAGCGAACCTCGTCGGGAGGGCTTTTTTCATCTGGATGAACTTCGGCGATTTCGGCCGGATCGGACGCTTCCAATGACTGCTTGCCACCCTCGGCATGCCGGCTCCCGGCCTGCCGCCGCGCAGCGCGGCCTGGGCCTGCTCAGCACCGTCCTGGCCGTGGCCGTGCTCGTGAGCGTCGCGATCCTGGCCATGCGCACGGCCCCTACCGTGGTCGAGTACCTGGCCGCCAAGCGGGCCATCCACAAGGTAGCCGAGACGCGTGCCCGCACCTCGCCCGAGATCATCAAGGCCTTCGACCAGCTAGCCGCCGTCGACGAGATCGGATCGATCGCCGGACGCGACCTGCGCATCGAGCGCGGCGCCACGGGCGTGACCATCTCCTTCTCCTACGAGAAGCGGGTCGCGCTCATCGGACCCGTGAGCCTGCTGATCGTCTACGAGGCCAGCACGGCTTCCGCCGACTGATCTCCCGGCCGGCGCCGATGTCCAGCAACGACCTGCAGCGGCGCCTGGGCTACCAGTTCGGGCAGCCCGCGCTGCTGCGTCAGGCGCTCACCCACCGCAGCCACGGACAGCCGCACAACGAGCGCCTCGAGTTCCTAGGCGACAGCGTCCTGAACTGCGTGATCTCCGAGCTGCTCTACGCGCGGTTCGGCGGCGGCAATGAAGGCGAGCTGTCGCGGATACGCGCCGACCTCGTTCGCCAGGAGCGGCTGCGCGAGATCGCCGAGAGCCTCGAGCTCGGCGCGTGTCTCATGCTGGGTGAAGGCGAGGCGCGCAGCGGCGGCATCAACCGACCGTCGATTCTCGCCGACGCCCTCGAGGCGCTGCTCGGCGCGGTGTTCCTCGATGGCGGTTTCGAGCGCGCTCGCGCCCTGATTTCCGGTCTCTATGTGCCGCTGCTCGCCGGCATCGATCCCGACCGCCACGCCAAGGATGCCAAGACCCTGCTCCAGGAGTACCTGCAGGGCCGCCGGCTGCCCTTGCCGGTTTACGCCGTGATCGGCACCTCGGGCGCAGCTCACAGCCAGACCTTCGAGGTCGACTGCGTCATCGACAGCCTGAGCGTGCGCTCGAGAGGCACCGGTCTGAGCCGTCGCGCCGCCGAGCAGGCTGCCGCCACCCGGGCGCTTGCGCAGGCGCGCGAGGCCGCGCCCGCCGAGGGCGAGCGCAAACGCCGCGGGCCGGCATCGCGCCGGCGCGAAGGGCAGGGCGGCACCGGCGGATCGCAGCCCGAGGCCGGCGACGATCAGCCCAAGACCCATGCCGCCGAGACCGTGAGGGCAGCCGGGAGATGACCGACGCCCCCCAGATGCCGCATCGCAGCGGCTACGTCGCCATCGTGGGGCGTCCCAACGTCGGGAAATCCACGCTGCTCAACCGGCTGATCGGCCACAAGCTCTCGATCACCTCGCGCCGGGCGCAGACCACGCGCCACCGGATCCTGGGCGTGCTGACCCGCCCCGATGCGCAACTGCTCTTCATCGACAGCCCGGGGCATCAGGTGCGCGCCGGCGCCGCCCTCGACCGGCTGCTCAACCGCACCGCGCGTCAGGTCGCCATCGATGCCGACGTCGTCGTGATGGTCTGCGACGCGCACGGCTGGACCGATGCCGACCGGGCGCTCGTCCGGCAGCTGCCGCCCGATCGTCCGACCATCCTGGCGATCAACAAGGTCGACGCGATCCGCGACCGCGCCCGGCTGCTCGGGCTCGTGCATGCCGCGACCGCCGACCGCGGCTTCGACGAGGTGGTGCCGCTGAGCGCGCGCACCGGCCGGCAGGTCGCGCTGCTGGCCGATCTGTGCGCGGCCCGGCTGCCAGAGGGGCCGGCCATCCTCGGCGAGGACGCGCTCACCGACCGCAGCGAACGGTTCTTCGCGGCCGAACTGATCCGCGAGAAGCTCTTCCGCCTGCTCGGCGACGAGCTGCCCTACGAGAGCACGGTCGTGGTCGATACCTACGAGGAGCTGCCCCGGCTGCGTCGCATCCACGCGACCATCGTGGTTGCGCGCGAGGCGCACCGCCCCATCGTGCTGGGCGCGGGCGGCGAGCGCATCCGGCGCATTGCCACCGAGGCTCGCCTCGATCTCGAGCGCATGCTTGGCATGAAGGTCTACCTGGAGCTCTTCGTCAAGATCCGTGGCGGCTGGGCCGACGACGAGGCCAGCCTGCGCGCCTACGGTTACGAGTAGGCGGCCGCCTTGGCGACCACTCCCGGCGCCGGGGCGCGCATCGGCCAGCAGGCCGCGTTCCTGCTGCACAGCGTGCCCTATCGCGAGACCAGCCTGGTGGTCGAGCTGTTCACCCGCGAGCACGGGCGCATCGCGGCGGTGGCCAAGGGCGCGCGGCGGCCGCACTCGTCGCTGCGCGGCGTGCTGCTGCAGTTCCAGCCGCTCACGGTCGGCTGGAGCGGGCGCAACGAGCTGCGCACGCTCACCGAGGCGCAGTGGCTGGGCGGCATGGCCAATCCCCAGGGCGATGCGCTGCTGTGCGCCTTCTACCTGAACGAGCTGCTGCTCAAGCTGCTGGCGCGCGAGGATCCGCACCCGACCCTCTACGACGCTTACCGGATGGCGCTGACCGAGCTTGCCGGCGGCGAGCCCCTGGACGAGGCGCTGCGGCGCTTCGAGTGGCAACTGCTGCGCGAGTCGGGCTACGCGCCCGATCTCATGCGTGATGCGCACGAGCGCCCCATCCGCGCCGACCGCGCCTACCGCTGGGTGCCCGGCGACGGCTTCGCGGTTGCCGAGCCACATGCCGAGCACGGCGCAGCGGTGGTGAGCGGCGAGACGCTGCAGGGGCTGGCCGGCGGCAGCCTGGGCACGCAGCGCGCCCGCCAGCAGGCAAAATACCTGACTCGCGTCATCCTCGCGCATCACCTCGAGGGAACGGTCCTCAACACCCGCCAGATCCTCATCGACCTGCACAAGCTATGATCGAACTCGGCGTCAACATCGACCACGTGGCCACGATCCGCCAGGCGCGGCGCACCTGGGAGCCCGATCCGGTCTGGGCGGCCGTCGAGGCGCACCTCGGCGGCGCCGACGGGATCACGCTGCATCTGCGCGAAGACCGCCGGCACATCCAGGACGACGACGTCCGCCGCCTGCGCGAACACACCCACATCAAGCTGAACTTCGAGATGGCGGCCACCGACGAGATGGTTGCCATCGCCTGCCGCACGAAACCCGAGCTCGCGATGCTGGTTCCCGAGGGGCGCCACGAGGTCACCACCGAAGGGGGCCTCGACATCGTCTCGCAGGAGGCGCGCATCGCGCAGATCGTCGCGCGCCTGACCGATGCAGGCATCGTCACCAGCGTCTTCATCGATGCCGATCCGGCGCAGATCGACGCCGCGGCGCGGGTTGGCGCGCGGGTCTGCGAGATCCACACCGGCCCCTACGCGCACGCCTTCCACGCGGGTGGCCGCGACCGCGACAGCGCGGCCGTGGTCGAGGAGCTCGCGCGCATCCGCGCCGCCGGCGCGCGCATCCGCGGGCATGGCATGCGCTTCAACGCCGGGCATGCGCTCAACTACTACAACGTTCAGCCCATCGCCGCGATGCCCGGCGTGCGCGAGCTGCACATCGGGCATGCGATCGTCTCGCGCGCGGTGTTCGTCGGTCTGCGCGAGGCCGTGCGCGAGATGAAGCGCCTGATGCGCGAGGCCGCCGGAGCCGCCGCGTGATCTACGGCATCGGCACCGACATCGTCGAGGTCCGGCGCATCAGCGACCTGCTCGCGCGCTACGGCGAGCGCTTCGCACGGCGCGTGCTGGGGCCCGAGGAGCTCGCCGAGTTCCGCCGCCGACATGGCCGGGGCGACCACGGCCCCGGCTACGCGGCGCGTTATCTCGCCAAGCGCTTTGCCGCCAAGGAGGCCTTCTCCAAGGCGATCGGCCTGGGGCTGCGCGGGCCCATGACGCTGCTGTCGCTGCAGGTGCTCAACGATCGCCGTGGCAAGCCGGTCGCGCATCCGCGCAAGGCGCTCGAGCCCTGGCTGCGCGAGCGCGGGCTGCACGCGCATGTGTCGGTGTCCGACGAGGCCGACAACGTGATCGCCTTCGTCGTCGTCGAAAGTCGGCCGGCCGAAGGCGTCGGCGCGGCGCAGATGGTGCTTCCATGAGCCAGCGTCCCGGTCCTGTCGTCGTCGATGTCGCCGGCGCGCACCTGAGCGCCGCGGAGTCCGAGCGGCTGCGCCATCCGCTGGTCGGCGGCGTGATCCTGTTCGCGCGCAACTTCACCGACCGGGCGCAGGTCGCCGAACTCACGGCCGCCATCCGGGCGGCGCGCGGCGGCCCCATCCTCATCTGCGTCGACCACGAGGGCGGTCGCGTGCAGCGCTTTCGCGAAGGCTTCACGCCGATCGCGCCGATGCGCGAGCTCGGGCTGCGCTGGGATGCCGATCCCATGGACGCCTGCCGGATGGCTCTCGAGTGCGGCATCACGATCGGCCGCGAACTCGGGGCGGTTGGCATCGACCTCAGCTTCACGCCGGTTCTCGACCTCGATCACGGGCCCTCGGGCGTGATCGGCGACCGCGCCTTTCATCGCGATGCACGGGTGGTCGCGCTGCTCGCAGGGCGCCTGATGCACGGCCTGCTGCTGGCCGGGATGGGCAACTGCGGCAAGCACTTTCCGGGGCACGGCTGGGCGCATGCCGACTCCCACCACGAACTGCCGGTCGACGAGCGCGACCTCGCCACCCTCATTGCCGACGACGCGGCGCCTTACCGCTGGCTGGGTGGTGCGCTGCTGTCGGTCATGCCGGCCCACGTCCTGTATCCGGCGGTCGACGACCGGCCCGCCGGTTTTTCGCGGCGCTGGCTCCAGGACATCCTGCGGCGACGCCTCGGTTTCCGGGGCCTGATCTTCTCCGACGATCTCACGATGGAGGCGGCCGCCAGCGTCGGCGGGATCGCTGCGCGAGCCGATGCGGCGTTGGGCGCCGGTTGCGACATGGTGCTCGTGTGCAATCGCCCCGATCTCGCCGACGAACTGCTCGCCGGCCTGCGCTGGCGGCGGGGGCGGGCCTTCGACGCGCGGCTCGCGCCGCTGCTGCGGCGCTGACGCGCCGGGCGCCGGGCCCGACGGAGCTGTCGCCGTGACCGACTCGCCACCGGCCTTCGATGCGAAGGCCCTGATCGCGAGCCTGCCCAACCTGCCGGGCGTCTATCGCATGCTCGATGCGGCCGGAGCGCTGCTCTACGTGGGCAAGGCGCGCGACCTGCGCAAGCGGGTGTCGTCCTACTTCCAGAAAACGCTTGCCAGCCCGCGCATCGCGCACATGGTGTCGCAGGTGAATGCCGTCGAGACCACGGTCACGCGCTCCGAGGCCGAGGCGCTGCTGCTCGAGAGCAACCTGATCAAGACCGGTCTGCCGCGCTACAACATCCTGTTTCGCGACGACAAGACTTATCCGTATCTCAAGATCAGCGGCCACGCGTTTCCGCGCATCGCCTACTACCGGGGCAGCGTCGATCGCGGCAGCCGTTACTTCGGGCCTTACCCGAGCGCCTGGGCGGTCAAGGAGAGCATCCAGGTGCTGCAGAAGGTGTTCCAGCTGCGCACCTGCGAGGACTCGATCTTCGCCAACCGTTCCCGGCCCTGCCTGCAGCATCAGATCGGTCGGTGCACGGCGCCGTGCGTCGGCGAGATTTCGGCGCCGGACTACGCCCGCGATGTCGAGGATGCCACGCGCTTTCTGCGCGGCGGCCACCGCGAGGTGCTCGCGCAGCTCGAGAAGCAGATGCACGCGGCCGCCGCCGAGCTGCGCTTCGAGGATGCCGCGGTCCTGCGCAACCGGATGACGGCGCTGTCGCGGGTGCTGCACCAGCAGGCGATGGACACCGGTTCCGACATCGATGTCGACATCGTTGCGGTGGAGGCCCAGGGCGGCAAGGTCTGCGTCAACCTCGCGATGGTGCGCGGCGGGCGCCACCTCGGTGATCGGGCCAGCTTCCCGCTGCATGCGCACCCCGACGACCCTGTCGCCGAGATCCTCGAGGCGTTCGCGCTGCAGCACTACGGCGAAGCCTTCGTGCCGCCGGTCATCGTGACCCACGACGAGCCCGGCTCGACGGCGCTGCTCGAGTGGCTGGCCGAGCGCTCCGGGCAGCCGGTGCAGTGGCTCGCCAGGCCGCAGGCGCAGCGCCGGCAGTGGCTCGAGATGGCCCGCCAGAACGCCCGTCTCGCGCTTGCCCGCGCGCTGGCCGAAGAGGGCTCGCAGCGGGCTCGCACCGTCGAGCTCGCGCGCACGCTCGGTCTGGGTGCCGATGACGACGGCGCGGCGCTGCGCATCGAATGCTTCGACGTCAGCCACACGATGGGCGAGGCCACCCAGGCCTCGTGCGTGGTCTACGAGGCCCATGAGATGCGCCGCGCTCAGTACCGGCGCTTCAACATCGACGGCATCGAACCGGGTGACGACTACGCCGCGATGCGCCAGGCGCTCGAGCGCCGCTACGGGCGCCCCGATGGCGATGGCCAGGCGCGCGAGCCCTCGCCCATGCCCGATGTCGTCCTGATCGACGGCGGCAAGGGCCAGGTCGAGGTCGCGCGGCAGGTCTTCGATGAGCTCGGCCTCGATGTCGCTGGCCTCGTCGGCGTGGCCAAGGGCGAGGGCCGCAAGGTGGGGCTCGAGACCCTGATCTTCGCCGACGGCCGAGCGCCGCTGGCGCTCGGCCGCGATTCCGCGGCGCTGATGCTGATTGCCCAGATCCGCGACGAGGCGCACCGGTTCGCGATCACCGGCATGCGCGCGCGGCGGGCCAAGGCGCGCAACACCTCGCGGCTGGAGGAGATCGAAGGCGTCGGGCCGCGCAAACGGCAACGCCTGCTCGCGAGGTTCGGCGGGCTGCGTGGCATCATGGCGGCGAGCATCGACGATCTGGCTCAGGTGGAGGGTGTCTCGCGCGCCCTGGCCGAGACCATCTACCAGCGCCTGCACTGAGGAGGTCTGGCGGTCGCCGCGGGCAAGCGGCGCGATCCGCCGCAGCACCATGCCCATGAACCTTCCCAATCTCCTGACCTGGCTGCGGATGCTCGCGATTCCGCTGCTGGTCGCCGTCTTCTACCTGCCCATGCCCGGGGCTACCGCCAATCTGGTTGGCACCGTGATCTTCGTGGCCGCGGCGATCACCGACTGGGTCGATGGCTGGCTCGCCAGGCGCCTGGGCCAGACCTCGGCATTCGGCGCCTTCCTCGATCCGGTGGCCGACAAGCTGCTCGTCTGCGCGGCGCTCGTGATGCTGGTCGAGCTCAACCGGGTCGATGCCCTGATCGCCGTCATCATCGTCGGGCGTGAGATCACCATCTCGGCCTTGCGCGAGTGGATGGCCCAGATCGGCGCGCGCTCGAGCGTCGCGGTGCACTCGGTGGGCAAGCTCAAGACGATCGCGCAGCTGGTGGCCATCCCGCTGCTGCTGCACGGCGGGGTGCTGTTCGGGGTGATCGACTGCGCGCTGCTCGGGCGCTGGCTGATCGCACTCGCGGCGGTGCTCACTGTCTGGTCGATGCTCTATTACCTGCAGCGCGCCTGGCCCTATCTTCGCAATGCCGCTTGAGCCTGCTGCGGTTTGACAGTGCCGGTTCGCACGCTATAATCGCGGTCTGCACTGCATGCGGGAATAGCTCAGTTGGTAGAGCGCAACCTTGCCAAGGTTGAGGTCGCGAGTTCGAGACTCGTTTCCCGCTCCATAACTCCAAGGGAAGCCCGTGCTTCCCTTTTTGTTTGATGGCCCCGGCCGATGGCGCCGGGCATCCCTGGCGGGGTGGCAGAGTGGTCATGCAGCGGCCTGCAAAGCCGTCTACGCCGGTTCGATTCCGACCCCCGCCTCCATTCGCGCCGCCGGCGCGGCTCGCGCTAGCAGCCGGTCTTATCCTCGAAGCCTCTTTCCCTTTGCCGCGCCTAGCGGCACCGCCGCTCCGGTTCAGTCGAGCGTGATCTTGGCCGCGCGGATGATCTCGCCCAGCCTTTTTTCCTCGCTCGCCCGGTAGGCGA
>Ga0315904_10008794_pt1 | contig 13307 bp, 8 predicted proteins | sample LakEriMetagenome_6_FD_203529 | JGI IMG/M metagenome (GOLD analysis project Ga0315904, IMG submission 203529) | Freshwater fungal communities from buoy surface, Lake Erie, Ohio, United States - Buoy 12 MA120 | ecosystem: Environmental > Aquatic > Freshwater > Lake | place: USA: Lake Erie, Ohio... | reverse complement strand
TTCCTCCCCGGTGAGGCCGAGCGTGACGGGAAAGTCCTTGGCGGTTGTGTTCATGATCGTGAACGTGACGTTCACGAGGTCGCGGTCCTGCACGTAGACGTCGCGGTCGAGGTGGACATGGAGCTTGAGGCCGTGCACCGCCTCCCCCCAGGCCACCTGGTCCGCAGGCGGTCGCTCGGCGGCGGCCGCGGAGAGGGTGTCGGCGAACAGCAGGGATGCGGCGATGGCGATCAGGCCGAGGCGGGGCATGGGAGGCTCCTTACGGGGAGGTCGCGTCTGTGCGGCGGTGGTTGGTGGGCGACGCTTCGGATGCGCCGGGGGCGGCGAAAGTTCCCGCCGCATGCAGGCAGGCTGCGGGGCTGCGGCGGCCCTCAACGGCCCCCGCCGTGCCCGCGACCGGCATCCTTCTTAACGCCGTGGGTGGGAAGGGCGTTACGGCCTCCGAAAAAAGCCCACCACCTCGGCGTCGAGGAGTCTCCTGAGCAGACTGTGGAACAAGTCTGCCGGAGCAGGAGGCGACGACTGCCGACCGGGGAAACCCTCGGCGTTTCCACCGGTCGGCCAAGTGGAAAAAGGTCATGGATGACTTTTTCCACGGACAGTTAGCGCCGCAGTCTCCGCATCCTCGTCCCAAGACCCCTCCTCCGCTCCCATGTCGCAGTTGGGGAGACGAGGGGCTGCCCTATGCCCTGAGAGCCGGCGTCGGTTCTCGTCAGGAAGCCCCAAGCGCGAGCGCCGGGCAATCCGCTCGACACCACTCTTCGCCGCCGCGGAGCCGCTCGGACTGTCACCCGCTCTTCCGTCGCTGGCGCTTCGGGCTTCCTCACGGAGGTATGCCCATGGTTCGCCGACCGTCACTCCAGGTCGAAGAGCCGCTTGAGCGCCTCGACGAGTCCGTGCGGTGATCCCGTGCGGCTTTCGCTCCGCAGGCTCGCCAGCGGCGGGTGGAGGAGCTTCGCCGCGTAGCGCTCGAAGGCCTGGCGGATCTCGGCCCGCTCGGCGTCGCCGAGCTGCGGCAGCCGGCGGAAGAGCCGGTCGAGCTCCGACTCTCCCGTCTCCGTCCAGCCGGCCTTGAGCTGCTCGATGACCGGAGCGGTCGTGCGGTGGTGGAGATCCCCCATGAACCGTCGCGCCTCCTCGTCGACGATCGCCTGGGCCGCGGGAAGCTCGCCGCGGCGGCGGGCGCGGTTGGCGTCGCAGGCCTTGGCGAGGTCGTCGATCGAATAGAGCCACACGCCCGGCCGCTCCCCGATCCGCGGGTCGAAGTCGCGGGGCACGGCCAGATCGAGCACCACGAGCGGCCGCCCCGCCCGGGTGGCCTCGATGTCCCTGAACAGGTCGAGCGACACGACCGGGTCGGAGGCGCCGGTCGTGCTCACCACGAGGTCCGCCGCCGCGAGCTCGGCCGCCAGTTCGTCGAAGCGGCCGGGGCGGGCGCCGAGCCGGGCGGCGAGCTCCACCGCGCGGCCCGCCGTGCGGTTGACGATCGTGAGGTCGCGGGCGCCCGCCTCGCGGAGGTAGCGGAGCGTCTCGGCCGCCATCTTGCCGGCGCCCACGAGCAACACCCGCTTGTCGTCGAACCGCTCGAAGACGCCGGCCGCGAAGTCGGCCACGGCCACGCTCGGGATCGACACCCGCTCCCGGCCGAGCGCCGTCTCCGTGGCCACCCGCTTCGCCGTCCGCAGGGCCGCCTGGAACATGCCGCCGGTGAGCGGCCCGGCCGTGCGGCTGTCCTGGGCCAGAGCCAACGCCTGCTTCACCTGCGCGAGGATCTGCGGTTCGCCGAGCACCATGCTGTCGAGCCCGGAGGCCACGCTGAACAGGTGATGCACCACCGCGTCGTCGCGCCGTCGAGCGAGCACGGACGCGAGTCGGCCGGCGTCGAGCCCGCGGCACTCGGCCAGGAACGCCAGGATCTCGTCCTCGGCCGGCACCGGCTCCCGCTCGCCGGCCGCGTAGAACTCCACGCGATTGCAGGTGGAGAGCAGGACGCCCTCGCGGCCGGGAAAGCGGTCGCGGAACCGGGCGAGCGCATCGGCGGCCTGCTCGGCCGAGAAGGCCAGTCGCTCGCGGAGATCCAGCGGCACGGTGCGGTGCGTGCCCCCGACGAGGGCCAGCGTCATGGCGCGACCTCGCTGGCGGCCGGCGGTGGCGGCGGCGCCTGGGGCACGCCGTGCTGCGACTTGCCCAACAGCCCCCAGAGGATCGAGGCCGAGAGCAGGCCGAGGCTCGCGAGCGCCAGCCAGGCCGTGATGCGGCCACCGTCGGGGCGGCGCCGCGCCGCATGGGAGAGCGCGTCGGCCGCGATCAGGCCGGCCACCACGGCGCCCATCCTCAGCACCACCGGATCGGTCCAGGGCACGGTCTCGAGGAGGCCGTGCCGCCGGTTGACGGCGTTGAGCACGATTCCCGAGATGAAGCCCGCGGCGGCCGTCCAGGCGGCCACGGCGAGCGAGCGGTGGGTGAGGTGGGCGAGCCGTTCGAGGCTCGGCATGCGGAACCCGCGAGGCGGCGGCTCCTTCCGCGCGAGGCGGCCGGCCTGGATGAGCCACATGAGCCCCGCGGCCGCGCCCACGGCCACGCTCACGCTCGCGGCGAGATTGAAGCTGCCGTGGATGCGGCCCCACACCCGGCTGGCGGGGCTCTGCAGGAAAGGCTCGCGGCTGGCCAGCGTGGCGGCGCCCACGAGCGCGAGCACGACCGGCAGCAGGAACAGGCCCACCGGTGTCCGCGGATTGGCGAGCGTGAGCCAGAGCGAGCCGGCGGCGAGGAGCCACGCCGCCAGAAGATACCAGTCGAACGGGCTCGACAGCGGGAGGGTCGACTCGCTCAGGCCCCGCCAGGCGAGAAACAGCGTGTGGGCCACGAGCCCGGCGGCCGCGAAGCCGATCATCGCGGCGCCGCGCAGGCCCGACCGCAACACCGGCCGCGACGCTTCGCAGGCCAGCGCCACCGCATAGCTCGCGGCGAAGCAGACGATCGAGATTCGCGAGACGAATTCGGCCATGCCTCGGCCCCGATGGCGGTGCCGCGACTCTCCCCGTCGCGGCCGGAACACTCCATTGTAGTTGCCCGTGGCCGCCTGCCACCGGGGCCGGCGGCGTATACTCTGCGGCGATGTCACGCCCCTCCCCGCACGATCCGGCCGCAGGATCCCCGCCGCCGCCGGCCGGCCCCACGGCGACCGCCGCCGCCCGCAGCCGCGCGCTTCTGATGCGGGCCTGCCGCTGCGAGCCGGTGGAGCGGACGCCCGTCTGGCTGATGCGGCAGGCCGGCCGCTATCTCCCCGAATACCGGGCCGTCCGTGAGCGGGTGTCGTTCATGGAGCTCTGCACCTCGCCCCGCCTGGCCGCCGATGTGATGATCGCCACGGTGAACCGCCTGGGCGTCGATGCGGCGATCATCTTCAGCGACCTCCTGCCCATCCTCCAGCCGATGGGCATGGACCTCGAGTTCACGGCCGGCGAGGGCCCGGTGATCCACAATCCCGTCCGCGTCGCGGCCGACGTGGCCCGGGTTCGCGAGCTCGACGACGTGGATCGCGTGGGCTACGTCATGGACGTGGTCGCCGCCACGCGGGCCGGGCTCGACGACGCGATCCCCGTGATCGGCTTCGCCGGCGCCCCGTTCACCCTCGCCGGCTACTGCATCGAAGGGGGCACGAGCAAGTCGTGGCAGGCGACGAAGACGTTCATGTACCGCCACGAGTCGGCCTGGCACGACCTCTTGTCGCGGCTGGCCCGCGCGGTGAGCCGCTACCTCGTGGCCCAGCTCGACGCGGGCGCCCAGCTCGTGCAGTTGTTCGACAGCTGGGTGGGCTGCCTCGGCCCCGACGACTACCGCCGCTACGTGCTGCCGCACTCCCGGGCCGCGCTCGCCGAGGCGGCACGCCGGGCTCCCGTCATCCACTTCGCCACCGGCAATCCCGCGCTGTTGCCGCTGCTCGCCGAGGCGGGCGGATCGGTGATCGGCGTCGACTGGCGGATCGGACTCGCCGACGCCTGGCGGATGGTGGGGCACGACCGGGCCGTGCAGGGCAATCTCGATCCGGTCGCGCTGCTCGCCGACCGCGAAACCGTCCGGCGGCACGTCGCCGCGGTGCTCGCGCAGGCCGGCGGCCGTCCGGGCCACATCTTCAACCTCGGCCACGGCATCCTCCCGCAGACGCCGGTCGAGAACGTGCTGGAACTCGTGGCCGCCGTGAAGGGGTCGTGATCGCGCAGGCAGCCGTGCGGGCCTCACGCCCGGTGGCTGAGCGGCGATGATGACGCCGATTGCCCGATGACCCGATGACCCGATGGCCGGGAAGCCCCACGCGCCGGCGCGGGGAATCCGCGTCGCCACGGCGATCGGCCACCGCGAAGCCGTCCGGCCTTCCACACGCAATTCCGTCGCTCGCGCTCCGGGCGGGATGCTTCACGCCCGGCCTCGGCATCGTGCCGCCCCGGGCTTTGCCGGCCTCCGCCGGCTGTGGGCAACCCGGTCCTCCGGACCTGGCGTCGGATGGGTGCGCGGCGCCGTGGGCGAAAGCGGCGTGGGGGAAGAGCAGGGGCTGTCTCGAACGGCACCCGCCGGGATACACTGGCGTGTTGCGCGCATCCCGTCGCGCGCCGGTTCCTCATCTCCGCGCCCGACAGCATGAAGACCCTCGAGCAGCGTTTCTCCCCCCTCTTCGCCCCCGCCGATCTCTCGTCCGCCCGCACACTGCCCCCCGCGCGGGTGTCGAGCCCGCGAGTCGGCCAGATCCGCGGGACCGTGGCGACGGCCGACGGCGACAACCACGAGGTGCAGCTCGAGCTGGCCGCCCACCGCCGGGGCGGCATGACGCTCGAAGCCCGCTGCACGAGCCCCGCCGGCCGCGCGGGCCGGCCCTGCGCGGCGCTCGCCGCGGTGCTGCTCGAGGTGGATCGCCGCGGTCTGCTCGCCGGCATCCCCGACCAGACGCCCGTCGCGCTCGACATCGTCGCCGACGAGGCCGCGGACGAATCGAGTGTCGGCACGATCGCCGACGACACCGTCGACGAGGATGACGGCCCACGATCCGCCTCCGGAGGCACGGGCCGCCAGTCGCGGGTGCAGCCGGCCACCGTGGTCGCCGCCCGCCGCGGCGCGGGCCGGCCGCCGACCTGGGTCGCCGAGCTCGAGGAGCGGCGGCGGCTCGTCGAGCCCGCGGTCCGCGCCGCGGGCCTCGAGATTCCCGACCCGCGGCGGCCCGCCGGGGCGCTCGTGTTCATGCTCGACCTCGCGGCGTCCGCCGACGCACGGTCGGTGATCCTCGTGCCCTGCCGGATGCAGTGCGACGTCGCGGGCAACGCCGTGGGCCGGCCGCGGCCGATCGAGCTCGGGCCCGGTGGAGTCGAACTCACGGAGCTCGAGCCCGTCGAGCGCGACATCGTCGAGCGGCTCGTGGGAGCCGTCCCGCTCGGTGGCCCGGCCGCGATGGAGTCGCCCGCGGCCCGCACGATCGCGCGGCTGGCCGTCGGCCCGCGGGCGGTGGCGGCGCACCTGGCGCTGCTCTGCGAGGCCGGGCGGCTCGTGCTCCAGCCCGAGCCGCGGCGGACGCCCGAACACGTCGTGCCGCTGACGTGGGACGCGGGCCGGCCCTGGGAATTCGCCTTCGTGCTCGAGCCCGACGACGACGACGTGCGGCCCGCCCGGGCGGCGGCCGAATCCGACGGCCCGCCACGGCCGGCGAAGGCCACGCTCCGCGGGATGCTCGTGCGCGGCAGCCAGCGCAAGGAACTCCGCGAGCCGCGGGCCATCCTCCGGGCCGGCGTGGTCGTGTTCGCCGACCGCATCGCGCGGCTGGCCGTGCCCGAGGAAGGGGGCGACGTGGCCGGCTGGATCGACCAGTTCGAGCGCCGCGGGCCCATCGAGCTCGCCGCCGCGCAGGCCGACGGGCTCATCGAGCGACTGGCGACGCTCGCCGATGCCCCGCGGGTGGTGCTGCCGGCCTGGACGGGCTGGCGGATCGAGTCGGGCATGCCGCAGCCGAAGCTCGTCCTCGACGACTCGCCCGCGGTGGCGGACGGCGACGAGCAGGCCGCCGGTCGGCGCCGGTCGGCGCCGCGGGTGCAGCTGGCCGGCCGCATCTGGTTCGACTACGGCGGGATCCTGGTCGCGGCCGACGATCCGGCCGGCGGCGTGGTCGACACCTCGCGGCGGATCCTCGCCCGCCGCGACCGCGCCGCCGAGCGGGCGGCGCTGGCGCTCCTGCCGCGGCACGGCGCCACGCCCTTCCGCGCCGGCGACGAGGCCGACGCCGCCACGCCCCACGTGCAGATCCCGCGCAACCGGCTCGACGCCTCGGTGTCGCAGCTCGCCGCCGCCGGCTGGACCGTCGAGGTGGCGGGCCGACGCTACCGTCCCGCGGGCAGCGTGGCCTGGAACGTCACCAGCGGCATCGACTGGTTCGAGCTCTCCGCCGCGGTCGACTTCGGCGGCGTCACGGCGGAGTTGCCCGCGCTGCTCGAGGCGCTGGCCCGCGGGGAGCGGTCGCTGGAGCTGGCCGACGGCTCGCTGGGCTTCATTCCCGACGCGCTGGCCGCGCAGTTCGAGCCGATGGCGGCCTTGGCGCAGAAGCACGACGGTCGGCTCCGCTACGGCCGCATCCAGGCGGCGCTGCTCGACGCCCTGCTCGCGGGGCAGCCGCAGTCGCAGGTCGACGAGGCGTTCGAGCGGATCCGCGAGGAGCTCGCCCGCGGCGAGCGGCCCGAGGCGGCCGACGAGCCGGAGGGCTTCCAGGGAACGCTCCGCCACTACCAGCGGGAGGGTCTGGGCTGGCTCGCGTTTCTCGAACGGACGGGGCTCGGCGGCTGCCTCGCCGACGACATGGGCCTCGGCAAGACGATCCAGGTGCTCGCGCTCCTCCTGCGGCGGCAGGCGGAGATCCGCGCGGCCGGCATCGCCCACCGGCCATCGCTGGTCATCGTGCCCAAGAGCCTCGTCTTCAACTGGATGGACGAGGCGCGGAAGTTCGCCCCCGCCCTGCGGGTCGTCAACCACACCGGCAACGACCGGGCCGATTCCTCGGGGGCGCTCGGCGACTGGGATCTCGTGATCACCACCTACGGCACGCTGCGGCGCGACGTCGTCGCCCATCGCGAGATCGAGTTCGACTACGTCATCCTCGACGAGGCGCAGAGCATCAAGAATGCGGCCAGCCAGGCCGCCAAGGCCTGCCGGCTCCTGAAGGCGCGGCATCGGCTGGCGCTCACGGGCACGCCGGTCGAAAACCACATCGGCGAGTTGTGGAGCATCTTCGAGTTCCTCAATCCGGGCCAGCTCGGCAGCGCCGGCCGGCTGCGGAAGTTCCTCGCCGACGGCCGCGGCAGCACCGAGATCGTGGCCCGCGCGGTGCGGCCGTATCTCCTCCGCCGCACGAAGACCCAGGTGCTCTCCGACCTGCCGGAGAAGACGGAGCAGACCCTGTTCGTGGAGCTCGGCGACGAGCAGCGGAAGGCCTACGACGAGCTCCGCGAGCACTACCGTCTCGAGCTCTCCGGGCGGATCGGCCGCATGGGCATGGGGCGGTCCCGGATCGCGGTGCTCGAGGCGCTGCTGCGGCTGCGGCAGGCGGCCTGCCATCCGGGTCTCGTCGACCCCGCGCGGGTGGACGATCCCGGCGCCAAGACCGAGACGCTCCTCGAGCAGCTCGAGGAGGTGCTCGCCGAGGGCCACAAGGCGCTCGTGTTCAGCCAGTTCACGAGCTTTCTCTCGATCCTGCGGCGCCGGCTCGACGAGCGGAAGACGGTCTACGAATATCTCGACGGCCGCACCACCGACCGCCAGGCCCGCGTGCAGCGCTTCCAGGAGGATCCGGATTGTCGGCTGTTCCTCGTCAGCCTGAAGGCCGGCGGCCAGGGTCTCAACCTCACCGCCGCCGACTACATCTACATCCTCGACCCGTGGTGGAATCCCGCCGTCGAGGCGCAGGCCGTCGACCGCGCCCACCGCATCGGCCAGACCCGCCGCGTGTTCGCCTATCGACTCATCGCCCGTGACACGGTGGAGGAGAAGATCGTGGCGCTCCAGGACCGCAAGCGGGAGCTCGCCGAGTCGATCGTGAGGGCCGACGACGGCGTCGTCGCCAGCCTGACCGCCGAGGATGTCGAGCTGTTGTTTTCCTGAAGACGATACTTCTCCCTCTCCCTCCGGGAGAGGGTCGGGGTGAGGGTGCTTTGGTGGCCAACCACGACGCCCCTGCACCCTCACCCGGCCTTCGGCCACCCTCTCCCGCAGGGAGAGGGTTGTGGAAGACGCTCATGGAATTCTCACGATTTGCCGACTCGCTGCGCGTCGCTAGTCTGACGCCCGTGACGCCGAAGCCGAAGCCACCTTCCGCACCGTCCGCGCCGCGGATCCTCGTCGTTGACGACGAGGAGGATCTCGCCGAACTCGTGCGCTACAACCTCACGCGAGACGGCTATCAGGTCGAGTGCGTGGGCAGCGGCGAAGACGCCCTCAAGTCGGTGCGGCGCGAACTGCCCGACCTGATCGTGCTCGACCTCATGCTGCCGGCCGTCGACGGGCTCGAGGTCTGCCGCCGGCTCAAGGCCGACGCCAAGACCCGCGACGTGCCCATCGTGATGCTCACCGCGAAGGGCGAGGACACCGACGTGGTCGCGGGGCTCGAGAAGGGGGCCGACGACTACATCGCCAAGCCCTTCAGCCCGCGGGTGCTCGGGGCCCGGGTGCGGGCGCTCCTCCGCCGCAACGACGCCCGGCGGCAGGCCGAGCGGGAGACCACGATCGACGTCCACGAGTTGTCGATCCATCCCGGCCGCCACGAGGTGAAGCTCGCCGGCGAGCCGGTGGATTTGACGTACACGGAGTTCGCGCTGCTGCAATTCCTGGCCCGGCGGCCCGGCTGGGCCTACACCCGCACGCAGATCGTCGACGCGGTGAAGGGGGAGGATTATCCTGTCACGGAGCGGTCCGTCGACGTCCAGGTCGCCGGACTGCGGAAGAAGCTCGGGGCCTTCGGCTCCTACATCGAGACGGTCCGCGGGGTGGGGTATCGCTTCCGGGCCTGACACCCCCGGTGCCGACCCATGCCCCGCACCCGCCTCGCCTGGCGCCTGTTCGTGGGCTGGTGCTCGCTCGTCGCGGCGGTGCTCGCGGGCTGCACGTGGCTGGCATCGGTGCAGCTGGCACGGCTCTCCGACACCGCCGCGCAGCGGCGGCTGACCGAGTCCGCGGCGACGCTGACGGCCGGGATGGCGAAGGGAGACGGCCCGATCGACGTCGCTGCCTTCGCCGAGCGGGCGCGGGCGGTGCGGCCGAACGCCGAGATGACGCTCGAGCTCATGTCGCCGGACGGCGACATCCTGGCGTCGGCGGCCGACGCCCCGACGACGCGACCCGCCGCGCGGCGGCCCGGGCTGCCGCTGGGAGATTTGCTCGCCGCCGCCCGGGCAGGCCGCACCACCGCCGCCGGCAGCCTCGATCCGGCGAGCGGCCGCCGACGCCTCGCGGTCGCGGTGCCGCACGGCCCCCCCGGCGCTCCCACCGCGATCGTGCTCGCCACGGCCGACATGTCAGCCGCCGACGCCGAGCTCGCCGCCGCCCAGCGGCGACTGATCCTGGGTTGTCTCACGGTGGGCCTCGGCGCCATCGCCGCAGGCTGGGCGGTGGCCCGCCGGGCGACGCGTCCGGTCGAGGAGCTCGGCCGCGCCGCCCAGAGCCTCGCGGCAGGCGACGTGAACGTGACGTTTCCCGCCACCGACGTCGCCGAGACGACGGCGCTTTCAGGCGCGCTCGACCGCCTCCGTGAACAGCTCGTCGAGCGCGGGCTGCTCATCGGCCGGCAGGGCACCCAGCAAGAGGCCGTGCTCGGCAGCATGATCGAGGGCGTGCTCACGGTCGACGCACGCCAGCGGATCGTGGGCATCAATCGGGCGGCCGCCGACCTGCTCGGCCTGGGAGTGGAACAGGCCGTGGGCCGCACGCTGCAGCAGGCGGTCCGCAATCCCGACCTGCGACGGTTCGCGCTCGAGGCCATCGACTGCCGCGAGCCCGTGGAGGACGATCTCGTGCTCCGCGGCGCGACCGACCGCACGATCCGCCTGCGCGGCACGGCGCTCCGCGACGTGTCGGGGGAGGGGGGCGCGGTGATCGTGCTCGACGACGTCACCGCCGTGAAGCGTCTGGAGAACGTCCGCCGCGACTTCGTGGCCAACGTGTCGCACGAGCTCAAGACGCCGGTGGCGTCGATCAAGGGCTTCGTGGAGACGCTCCTCGACGGCGCGGCCGAGGATCCCGGCGACCGGGCCCGGTTCCTCGAGATCATCGGCCGGCAGGCCGACCGGCTCGCGGCGATCATCGAGGATCTGTTGGCGCTCTCGCGCATCGAGCAGAGCGAGACGTCGGGGACGCTGCCGGTGGAATCGCAGCCGCTCGCCGCCATTCTCACCGCGGCGGTCGACGACTGCGGGCCCCGGGCGGTCGAGCGTTCGATCCGCCTCGACATCGACTGCGGGCCCGATGTGATCGCCACGGTCAACGGTCCACTGTTCGAGCAGGCGGTGATGAACCTCGTCGACAACGCGATCAAGTACAGCGAGCCCGGCGGGACCGTCTGGCTGTCGGCACACGACGACGGCGACACCGTGATCCGTGTCCGCGACGAAGGCTGTGGCATCGCGGCCGAGCATCTGCCGCGGCTCTTCGAGCGTTTCTACCGCGTCGACATGGCGCGGAGCCGCCAACTCGGCGGCACGGGCCTGGGGCTGGCGATCGTGAAACACATCGTGCAGGCCCACGGCGGCACCGTGGGCGTGGAGAGCGAGCCGGGCGTGGGCACGACGTTCACGGTCCGCATTCCCGCTGCCCGCGACTGATCTCGGCGAGCACGGCGGCGGCGACCGCGGCGGGCTCGTCGCCCGCGGCCGCGACGCACGCCGCCCGCACCGGCGCCGCCCAGGCCGCGAATTCGGCCGCCAGCGCCAGGGCGAGCCCCGGTACCGCGGCCAGGCTCGCGCGATAGGGCACGTCGCCGGGCCGGACCGGGCCGGCGTCGCCCCCCACGAACACGATTCTCCCGCCGGTCTCCTGCCGCGCCATCACCGCGGCAGCCTCCTGGGCCACGACGAATCCGCCGGTCACGTGCACGTCGAGGTGGGCCCGCACGTCGGCCGCGGTGGCCTCCTCGAGCGGCACTGCGGCGCGGCGCCGGCCGCAGAGCACGACGGCGTCGAGCCGGCCGAAGTGGTCGGCCACGCGGTGCACGAGGGCCCGCACCGCCCCCTCCTCGCGGAGGTCGGCCGTTACGGCGAGGCTCGGCTGCCCCAGCGCGGCGGCGATTTCGCGGGCCGCGGGGAGGGCCGCGTGGCAGTGGACGGCCACGGCGAAGCCCCGCTCCGCGAGCGCCGCCACCACCGCCCGGCCGATCCGTCCGGTGCCTCCGATCACGAGGCCGGCCCGCACCCCATCCATCACGACGCGTCCCGCGCCGGATGTCGGGCGTGGAAGTCGAGGATCTGCTGCCAGGCCTCCTCGGGGGTTTCCGCGTAGGTGAACAGATCGAGATGGTGGTCGGCGATCACGCCGGTGTCGGCGAGGTACTGAAAGTCGATCACCTTCGACCAGTAGTCGCGGCCGAAGAGGATGATCGGCACCGGCTGCATACGGTGGGTCTGCCGCAGCGTGAGCGTCTCGAACATCTCGTCGAGCGTGCCGAAGCCCCCGGGGAAGAGCACGACCCCGGCCGCCCGGAGGATGAAGTGGAACTTCCGCAGGGCGAAATACTTGAACTGGAAGCAGAGCTCGGGCGTGATGAAGGGATTGGGCTGCTGCTCGGCCGGCAGCTTGATGTTGAGGCCGATCGACTTGCAACCCACGTCGAAGGCGCCGCGATTGGCCGCCTCCATGATGCCGGGGCCGCCGCCCGTGACCACGACGTAGTCACGCTGGTCCTCGCACTGGTTGTCGATCGAGACGATCCGGGCGAACTCCCGCGCCGCGTCGTAATACCGCGTCGACTCGAGCAGCCGCGTGCTCCGTTCCACCTCCCGCTGCAGCTTCCTGTCTCCGGGATTCGCCTGCGCCGCCCGCCGCGCCTCGAACAGCCGCCGCTCGGCGGCGGCCCGTTCCACGATCTGCGTGCCGCCGAACACGATCACCGTCGACTCGATGTTGTCGGCCTGGAGCGCCAGCTCCGCCTTGCCGAGCTCGAGCAGCATCCGCACGCCCCGCATCTCCACCTTCGAGAGCAGCGCGGGGTCGTCCTGGGCGAGCGCGTAGCTCGGCGACGTGAGGATCCGTTCCATGTTCTCGGCCACGAGCGCCACGTCGTCGCCGAGCACGGTGTCGGGCAGGATGGGGCAGGCCTTGGGCCGCGCGGCGCCGGCGGCTCGGTCGGGGGAGGGGCGGGATTTCTTGCCCATGGTGACGGTCCTGCGGGTGCGGTCGTGGCGTCGGTGTCGTTGTAGGATGCGTCGGTCAGCCGTCCAACTCGACGGTGTCGCCGATCGCCGGAATGGTCGTGGCCCAGCCCCGCCGGTCGCGGAGAAACGCGGCCATGCCCCGGGCGGCCGGCGGCTCGCCGTGCACGAGGAACGTCCGCCGCGGCGCGGGCATCGCGCCCAGCCAGCGGTCGATCTCGTGGCGGTCGGCGTGTCCCGAGAGCGCGTCGACCTTGCGGATGGCCGCCTTCACCGGGATGTCGCGGCCGTGGATCTTGAGGAACCGGGCCCCGTCGATGAGGTTCCGGCCGCGGGTGCCCGAGGCCTGGTAGCCGGCCACGAGCACCGTCGTCCGCGGGTCGGGCAGCCGCCGGGCGAGGTGGTGGAGGATGCGGCCGCCGTTCATCATGCCGCTCGACGCGATCACGATCCCGGCGCCGTCGTGGGCGTTGATCGCCTTCGATTCGTTGGCCGTCTTCGCCATCCGCACAAAGGGGCTCGCCAGCGACTCGGCCACGCCCTGCATGCGGGCCTCCGTGAAGTCGTGCTCGGCGCCGTGGCGGCGGAAGACTTCCATGGCATCGACGGCCATCGGGGAATCGACCCAGATCGGGATCTCGGGGAGCCGACCGGCCGCCATGAGCGTGCGCAACAGGTAGACGAGTTGCTGGCAGCGGCCGATCGCGAACGAGGCCACGAGCATCATCCCGCCCCGCGCGATCGCCTCCTTGGTGGCCGCCTCGAGCTCGGCGAGCGGCCGGGAGGGCGTGTGGTCGCGGTCGCCGTAGGTGCTCTCGAGCAGGAGGTAGTCGCAGGCCGGCGGCGAGACGGGATCCTTGTAGAGCGGGGCGTCGAACCGGCCCACGTCGCCGGAGAACACGATCCGCGTGGTCGCCGGGCCGT
>Ga0315904_10008792_pt1 | contig 13308 bp, 7 predicted proteins | sample LakEriMetagenome_6_FD_203529 | JGI IMG/M metagenome (GOLD analysis project Ga0315904, IMG submission 203529) | Freshwater fungal communities from buoy surface, Lake Erie, Ohio, United States - Buoy 12 MA120 | ecosystem: Environmental > Aquatic > Freshwater > Lake | place: USA: Lake Erie, Ohio... | reverse complement strand
GGCTGCTGCCGACGATGGATTCCACCGCGATGAGGGAGTCGGTGCCGAGGGTGCCCTTCTTCACCACCCCGAAGGCGCCGAGGGTGACGACGTTGGTGAGGGCGCTGTAGTTGGCGGTGTCGGTGCCGAGGCCGCCGTTGATGGTGTCAGTGCCGGCGGTGCCAAAGAAGGTGTCATTGCCGGCGCCGCCACTGAGGGAGTTGTTGGCGCTGTTGCCGGTGATGGTGTCGGCGAAACCGCTGCCGGTCACATTTTCAAACTGACTGACGGTGAAGGTGAGGGGCAGGGGCGAGGCGGTGCCGTTCACCGTGACGGCGCCTGTGGTGAGGTTGGTGATGGTGCCGGTGGCGGGAGCTACGCTGGCGCCGCTGTGATCGACGGTGTCGCCGAGGAGGCTGCTGCCGATGATGGATTCCACCGCGATGAGGGAGTCGGTGCCGAGGGTGCCCTTGTTGACCACCCCGAAGGCTCCAAGGCTCACCGTGGAGCCGAGGGCGCTGTAATCCACGACATCCAAGCCAACGCCACCATTGATGGTGTCATTGCCGGCGCCGCCAAAGATCAAATCGTTGGAGTTGCCGATTTCGACAATTCCTCTTAGCGATAGGGCGGCATTGGGAAGATCATTCCATTTGCCAGCACCGCCAAGATTAAACTCGGCGTAGTCTTCATTGTTGAAGTTATCTGGCTGTCCAACCGACCAGTTGGTGTAGGTGACAGCTTCTCCATTCGCCCATCTGAATGTTCCCTCTGTCACTTCATCCGTCAAGCCAAGCCACAGCCTTTCTGTGCCGCCAAAAGTGTTGACCAGGAATTGGTTTTCGGCCGCATCATTGACGGTGACCAAATTGCCACCCAGGGCAACGGCTTGGGCTTGGGCTTGCGTCCAGCTGGCGGCGGTGGTGAGAGTGTAGAATTTATTGTTAAAACTAAAGACTGGGGAGCTAAACGCTAGGGAGACATCACCAAAGATGCGATCATTCCCAGCGCCGCCATTGAGGGTGTCGTTGCCGCTGCCTCCCGCGAGAAGGTTGTTGCCCGCGTCTCCCGTGATGCTGTCATTGAAGCCGCTACCGATGACGTTTTCAAACTGACTGACGGTGAAGGTGAGGGGCAGGGGCGAGGCGGTGCCGTTCACCGTGACGGCGCCTGTGGTGAGGTTGGTGATGGTGCCTGTGGCGGGAGCCACGCTGGCGCCGCTGTGATCGACGGTGTCGCCGAGGAGGCTGCTGCCGACGATGGATTCCACCGCGATGAGGGAGTCGGTGCCGAGGGTGCCCTTCTTCACCACCCCGAAGGCGCCGAGGGTGACGACGTTGGTGAGGGCGCTGTAGTTGGCGGTGTCGGTGCCCAACCCGCCATTGATGGTGTCGTTGCCCGCGCTGCTGAAAAATGTATTGGCTGCCCCATTGCCCAGCAGTAAATTATTTTTGGCGTTTCCCGTTGCGTTGATGTTGGCAGTGCCCGTAAGGGTCAGATTTTCAATGCCAAACCCCTGGTTGCCGGTGGTGCCAGGAGAGAGGGAATACGACACGGAAGATAACACCGTATCCACACCACCAAAGGTATCATCAAATTGTTCCTTCACAATATCGCCAATATTGTCGACGATATAGGTGTCATTTCCATCCCCAGCATCCATGGTGTCCGCTCCAAGGCCACCATTAACTGTGTCCGCACCGGAGGTGGGCACGCCAACCACACCTGGTGAGACAGAAAATGGGCTGATGGTGTCGTTCAACGATGTGCCAAGAACATTCGCCATGGAAGTCGCTGCTGAGGGGTGGGAGGAATTGCTGGAATTGAGATTTTCTCTTGAGGAATGAATTCCTCGTGTTGAGCTCAACTTATTGGGGTCTTTGTCTTTTGTGACAGCCTTTTCTGTTGTGAAGACGGTCTCATGGTTTCCTGAACGACAAGGAGTTCTCTCTCCAGAATCTCCTTGCCATTAGGGGAGCATTCGCCAACGTTTGTTCAAGGCCTCGCTTATTTACCCCAGGCAAGCAGCCACGATTCATCGTGACTGCTTGAGGTGATACCGTTTGGAGCGAATGTGAGCCTTAGATCAGCACAACGTCAGAGGCGACAGCAAACCCGGAAGGAAGGTTTTGGATGGTCGCAAACTGGGTGCCTAGGAATGACAGCGAACCGGTCGTTGAGTTGTAGCTGAATTGGGCCAAGGAGGTGGCGCCAAATCCTGAGGCGCTTACCTCAACCAAATCTCGGTTTGTGAGCGGAAATACCGGCCCGATGATGGTTGTGGTAGCGGCCAGCGTATCCACTGGAGCGATGAGGAATCCTCTGGAAAAATCGGTGATGGTATCGATGCGTTCCGCCAGGGTCAGGAAGCGGAAGCGATCGTTCCCCAGTCCACCTGTCAACACATCGTTGCCCAGGCCACCAATCAGGGTGTCGTTGCCACTGCCGCCCAGCAAGGTGTCGTTGCCGATGCCGCCGTCGAGGCTGTCATTCCCCGCTCCACCATCCAGGGTGTCGCTGCCCGCCAAACCTGAAATGGTGTCGTTGCCCCCCCCACCGCTGAGGGAGTTGTTCGCGGTGTTACCGGTGATGCTGTCAGCGAAGCCACTGCCGATCACATTTTCAAACTGGCTGACGCTGAAGGTGAGGGGGAGCGGCGCCGCGGTGCCAGTGACCGTGACCGTCCCCGTGGTGAGGTTGGTGATGGTGCCTGTGGCCGGCGCCGCGCTGGCGCCGCTGTGATCCACGGTGTCGCCAAGCAGGCTGCTGCCCACAATGGATTCCACCCCGATGAGGGAATCCACTCCAAGCGCGCCCTTGCTGAGGATTCCGAAAGCGCCGAGGGTGACGACGTTGGTGAGGGTGCTGTAGGTGGCGGTATCAATGCCAAGGCCTCCATTGATCGTGTCAAAACCCACTGAGCCGATCAGGGTGTCATTGTTGTCTCCCCCGTTCAAGCTGTCGTCGCCAACACCCCCATTGAGGAGGTCATTGCCCGTGCCTCCATCCAGGGTGTCGTTGCCTCCTTCCCCATTCAGCGTGTCGTTGCCCGCCAGACCAAAAATGGTGTCGTTGCCCCCACCGCCATTGAGGGAGTTGTTGGCGGCGTTGCCGGTGATGCTGTCAGCGAAGCCACTGCCGATCACGTGTTCAAACTGGCTGACGGTGAAGCTCAGGGGCAAAGGAAAGGCGGTACCGCTCACCGTGACCGCCCCCGTGGTGAGGTTGGTGATGGTGCCGGTGGCGGGAGCCACGCTGGCGCCGCTGTGATCGACGGTGTCGCCCAACAAGTTGCTGCCGACAATCGTTTCCACTTTGACCAGAGTGTCCGTGCCGAGGGAACCTTTGGTCACCACCCCGAAGGCGCCAAGGGTGACCACACTGGTGAGCGCGCTGTAGTTCGCGGTGTCATTGCCCAGGCCGCCATCAATGGTGTCGTTGCCAGCCGTGCCAAAAAAGATGTTGCCGCCATTGTTGCCTAGCAACTTGTTGCTCTTGGCATTCCCCGTGGCGTTGATATTCGCCGTTCCCGTCAGCGTGAGATTTTCAATCGCAAATCCCTGGGTGCCAACCACCGTGCCTGGTGACAAGCTATAGGACACCGAGGACTGAACCGTATCGATTCCTCCCGCGATCGTGTCGAAAGATTCTCTGACGACGTCGCCAATGTTGTCAACAATGTAGATGTCATCCCCATTACCACCGTCCATCGTATCAGCGCCGAGACCGCCATTGATGATGTCGGAGAATGCCGTTGGAAGGAGTGGTCCCGACGAGTTGAAGAAGGGATTGATGGTGTCGTTTAAATTCGAGCCAATAATGAGGACCATGGTGATAGCCTAGGGAGAAAAGATAGATGAGCCGCGTCTAACTGAAGAACCAACCTCAAGGACCTTGAGAAAATGTTAAAGTCTTTACGATTGGGCACCCTTAGCGGCGCCAGTGACTAGCTGTGTGAAGATTACCATAAGATTTCTGATTTCAGCATTTCTCTTGCCAAAATGCGCTTTTTTGTTCCGCTGAGGTGAGGAAAGCCAGGTTCTTCGGCGCGGACTGGGTTCTGCTCCGTTTTATTGTCTTTTAATGTTGTTCTTAGATCCCGCGCTTCTTCATGATGAATTGGCGATGGACTGGCCATCATCCGGATAAGGACTAGTGCCTGCGTTGAGGCGTCTTACTCTCTCGTCCACCAGGCAAGTCCGAAGCAATTCCGCTCATTTTGAGCGCCCATCCGGCTGATTGCCACGATCCCGCGTTCCTTTCCCCGCCCTGCCTTGGCGCTGGTTCTCACCCATCCCCACGCCTGTCGCCCTGGCCGCTCGCGGTGAAGCCACCCGTTCATTCCATCGTCGTGCGTACCACCCGCGCCGTGGAGCCCCGCTCCCCTTGGCTCACCTCGATCCCAGCCTGGATGCGCTCCTTGAGGGCCCCCACGTGGCTGATGATGCCAATCATGCGGCCACCCTCCCGCAGCCGGTCCAGTTCATCCATCGCCAGCTGGAGGTTGTCGGGATCCAGGGTGCCGAAGCCCTCATCGATGAACAGCGCCTCCAGCCGGAGCCCCCCGGAGCGGGCTTCCACCGTGTCGGCCACCCCAAGGGCCAGGGCCAGGGACGCTTGGAACGTTTCCCCTCCCGAGAGGCTGTTCACCTCCCGCTCCTCTCCCGTGAAGGCATCCAGCACTCTCAGCCCCAGGCCGGCCTGGCGCCCCCCACGCCCCCCCTCGTCACTGAGTCGGAGTTGGTAGCGACCGGAGGTCATGCCATCCAGCCTCACATTGGCCTGTTGGCAGATGTCAGCGAGATAGGCGGATAGCACCCAACGTTGCAGGGAGATGTAGGGGGCGGCCCTGCCCAGACAGCGATCCGCCACACCATTGAACAGCTGGGCCTCCTGTCGCCGCTGGGCCAGGAGCCCCTCCCCTTGGCGGTGTTCCTCCGCGATCTTGGCCAGGTCGCGCTGGTGGCTTCTCGTTTCGCTGAGCCGCTCCAGGCTCGCTATGCGGGCGCCATCGGCCGCCGTCAAGGCGGCGTCCGCGGCGGCGGTGTCCGGCCTTAGCTCGGGCAGGTCGGCCAGATCGCTGGAGGCCAGGGCTCCCTTGAGCTGAATCAGGGCGTTGTCGTAGGCGGCGATTCGTTCTCCCCAGTGTGTCCGGGTGCTGTCGGGCTTGAGGGCGGCCAGGGCCGCGTCGCCGTTGGTGAACGGCGTGCCGGCCAGTTCCAGGGCGAGCCGTGACTCGGCCTCCTCCAGGCGACTGACGGCCAGGCTGTGGGCCTGGCCACTGGTCGCCAACTCTTGGAGGGCCCGCTCCAGGGGTGCGAAGGCCGCCAGGGCCTCTTTGGGATCCACCCGCTCTCCCAGCTCTCGGGTGATGGTGGCCCCCAACGCCTCGGCCCGCTCCATCGCTTCCCGGGCGGTGGCGCGGAGCAGGGCGCTTTGGGTGTGGGCCTCCTGGAGCTGTCGCTGCCGATCTCCCAGGGCCCGGTCGAGGGTGGCGAGGGTGTCCTCCAGGTGATTCAGCTCCCGGGCGGCGGCCACCGCCTCCTCCAGGGCGGCCTCGGCCTTTCGCGCGGCCGCCAGCGCCGACTCAGGGTCGCCGGCGGCCCCGCCGGCCCGCTCCCTCCACCGCTCCAGGCCGGCCCGGGCCTCCGCCACTCCCTCGGCGCCGCCCCGGGCCCGTTGGGTGGCGGCGGCCACCGCCTCCTCGGCGTCCTGGATGGCGCCTTCGCTGACGCTGAGGCCCGCGGCGCTGGCGGGAGCCGGATGTTCGGTGGCTCCACAGACCGGGCAGGGGGCCCCCTCCACCAACCCCTGGGCAAGCTGGCTCGCCATGCCCGCGATCTGTTGGCGTCTCAGCTCCAGCAGGGCGGCGGTAGCCCCGTTGAGCTCAGCGTCGGCTTGGTTTTGGGCGGTGATGGCCTCGCTGAGGCGCCGCTCCGCGGGGGGCAGGGCCTCCACGGCGACGGCCTGAAGGCGCGCGTCTTCGGCGGACCGCCGCAGCCCATCCAGCTGGTCGCGAGCGGTGCGGGCTTTCTCCAGGGCCTCGGCGGTGGCCTGACGCTCCAGCCCCTGGGCTTCCAAGGCGCTTTGGGTGGTGGCCATGGCGGCCTCAACCCGCCGCAGGCCCTCGTCGCACTCCCGCGCCTTGGCGCGGGCCAGAGCCGCCTCGTTGGCGGTGGTCACCAGGGCGCCCACCTCCGCCCGCCGGGCCGCCAGGGCGCCGCTGGCGGCGCTGATCGCCTCCAGGCCGGGCGGGCTGGTGAGATCCAGGAGCGCCACGGCCCTGGGAAGGGCCCGGGCGCCATCCCGGGCCCGGCTCGCTTCCCGCAGCAGGCTGTCGTGCAGGGTTCGCCGCTGGCTGAGGGCCTCTTGGGCGGCCCTCGTCGCCTCCAGGCTGGGCCGCAGGGCCTCCGCCCGCTCCGCCAGCTTGAGCCGCTGGCGGAAGTCGTTGGCCGCTTCGGCCTTGCTCTCCAGCTCCCGCAGCTGGTTGGTGGCGGTGGCTCGGCGCGTCCAGCGGTCGGCGAGCCGGTCGGTGGCTTGTTTGTGCTGTTGGGCCAGGGCCAAGGCGCTGGACGCGCCTCGCAGGGCGGCGTCGGCCTCGGCCACCACCGCGTTGACCCGCCCCAGCAGGCGTTCCAAGCCCGCTTGATCCGCGGGCGCCTCCAGATCACCCGCCCCGTCCGCCCTCAAGGTGTAAGGGCTGGCTTCCCTGGCCGCCTGCTGGCGCAGCCCCTCCAGAGCCCGATCGGCCTCGCTCACCCCCAGGCGCGCGGCCTTGGCCCGCTCCTCCAGCCAGTGGGCGGCGCGCTCGAAGAGCGTGGTGTTGAAGAGGGTTTTGAGGAGGGTTTCCCGCTCCTCGGCGCGGGCCCGCAGCACTTCGGCGAACTTCCCCTGGGGAAGAAGGATCACCTGGCGAAATTGGGAGGCGTTCAGGCCCAGGAGCGCCTCCACCTCCCGGGTCACTTCGGTCGCGCGGCTGGCGATGGGTCGCGGTTGCTCGCCATTCAGACGAAACAGCACCGCCTGGGCCGCTTTGTCCGTGGTGCCCCCCCCCCGGTGCTTGGGGGCGCTGTGGGAAGGCGTGCGCTCCACCCGGTAGCGGCGATCGCCCCGGGAAAACTCCAAGCTCACCCGCGGCACGGCGCCCGGCGCGGCGTGATCCGACTTCAGCCCCTTCACATTGCGATCCCCCGACACCTCTCCATAGAGGGCAAAGCAGAGGGCATCCAGCAGAAATGTCTTGCCCGAACCGGTGCTGCCGTGGATGAGAAACAGGCCCTCCTGACTGAGGCCATCAAAGCCGATCTCCACCGGATCGGCGTAGGGCCCGAAGGCCTCCAGGGTGAGCCGATGGGGTTTCATGGCTCCCGGCTGGAAGCGGCCGCTTCCAGGGCGTGGCGCAGGAGCTGGGCTTCGGCGCTGGAGGCCGGACGGCCCTGTTGATCGGCGAAGAAGGCGCCCATCAGATCCAGGGGCGAGGAGGCCTGGCGCACCCGCTGGTGGCGGGCGCTGGGGGCGGCCCCCTCGTGCCCGGGGGGCTGGTGGCGCAGCTCGGCCACATGGGGAAAGCGCCGCTCCAGCCGCGCCTTGGCCTGAAGCGGCAGGGTCTCGTCGGTGAGGATCACCCGCACCCGGGCCCTTTCGGCGGCGGCCAAGGCCGGATCGCTGAGGAGCCGCTCGATGGGCCCCTCGATGGTGGCCAGGGGCCGCCCCACAGTCAGGGGCACCAGGGCGACGGTGGCCAAGCCCAGGGGGCTCAGCTCCACCAGACGCAGGGATTTCTGGTGGCGTTCCTCGGAGAAGGAATAGGGCAGGGGGGAGCCGGAATAAGCCAGGCGGGGTCCATCCAGCTCCTGGGAGCGGTGCAGATGGCCCAGGGCCACATAGTCGAAGCCGGCGAAGGCGTCCACGCCCACCCGATCGACGTTGCCCACGGTGAGGTCGCGCTCCGACTCGCAGGGCTCGCCGCCGGCGACGAAGGTGTGGGCCAGCAGCACGGAGCGGTGGCCCCCGCGGGTGCCCAGATCCCGGCGCACTCGCTCCAGCGCCAGGCGGGTGATGGCGTCATGGCGAAGGCGGGCGGCGGGAGCCGGCTCGGCCCCTGGCGCCTCCAGGGAGCCCAGGGCGGGTCCATCCACCGCCGGATCCAGGTAGGGAAGGGGGTAGATCGCCACCGGGCCCCCCCCTCCCTTGGGGGAGACCAGCACCGGCTCATGGCAGCGGCCCACATCGCCGCGGATTGACACGCCGAGGGCCGAGAGTAGCGGGTCGTAAACCGACACCCGCACGTGGGAGTCGTGGTTGCCGGCGATGGCCACCACCGCCGCGCCGGTGGCCCGGAGCTGGGCCAGGGTGTCGTTGAAGAGCCGCACGGCCTCAGCCGGGGGGATCGCCCGGTCGTAGATGTCGCCGGCGATCAGCACGGCGTCAACGGCCTCCTCCCGGGCCAGCTCCACCACGCGGGCCATGGCCGCCTCCTGCTCGTCGAGCAGGGAGGCGCCGTGGAAGGCTCGGCCCAGGTGCCAGTCGGAGGTGTGCAGGAAACGCATCAGGAGCCCATCGCCTCGGCCATGCGCGTCACTTGAACCATCGGACCCACATCGTGCACCCGCAACACGGCGGCCCCGCGGCTCACCGCGAGGGCACAGACGGCGGCGGTGCCCCAGAGCCGGGCCCGGGGGCGGGGCTCGTGGAGCACGGCGCCGATGAAGCGCTTGCGCGAGGGGCCGAGGAGCACGGGGAAGCCCCGGGCGGTCAGCTCCGGAAGGCGCCGTAGCAGCTCCAGGTTGTGCGGGGGGGTTTTGGCGAAGCCCAGCCCCGGATCCCACAGGATCTGCTCGGGCCGCACTCCGGCGTCCAGGGCCCGCTCGGTGGCGGCCTCCAGCTCCTCGGCCACCTCGGCCACCACGTCGCTGTAGATGGCCAGCCCATCCATGGAGCGGCTGTCGCCCCGGCTATGGGTGAGCACGTAAGGGCGGCCGCTTTGGGCGATCAGGGGCAGCATGGCGGAATCCCGCAGGCTGCCACCGGGCGCGGAGGCCGTGACGTTGGCACCGCGCACGTCGTTGATCCAATCGGCCCCCGCCGCCAGGGCCGCCTCGGCCACGGCGGCGTGGAACGTGTCGACGGAGAGGAGGGCCTCGGGATGGGCGGCCCGGATGGCGCGGAGGGAAGGCAGGAGGCGCTCGAGTTCGCCAGCGACCCCCACGTCCCTCGCCCCCGGCCGGGTGGATTGGGCGCCCAGATCAAGCAGGGTCGCCCCTTGGCCCAGCAGGCGGGCCGCCTGGCGCAGGGCGGCCTCCACCGTGGCCAGGCGGCCGCCGTCACTGAAGGAATCGGGCGTGAGGTTGAGCACACCCATCACGGCGACAGGTCCTCCGGGGTGGAGCGGGGGAGGCCATCGCGAGGGGAGGGCGGGCACGGCCGGGGGTGGTGGGGGAGGGGCGAGGAGCCTTCGCGGCATTTTGTCTGGCCGCGTGACCGCGCGGAAACCCTCCCGCGGCGAGGATTCCTTCCAGAACCGCCGAGCTGGGCCCAATGGAACTGGTGTGGATCCTGGGAGACCAGCTGCTCCCGGAGCATCCGTTGGTGGGGACGCCGCGGGAGGGGTGGGCGGTGGCGATGGTGGAGTCGGTGCCCCGGGCTCGCCGGCTGCGCTACCACCAACAGAAGCTCACCTTGCTGTTCGCGGCGATGCGGCACCACGGGGCGGCGCTGGAGCGGGCGGGCCACCGGGTGCTGTATCACCGCCTGGAGGACGCGCTTCCGGGGGCGGCGGAGGCCGAAGCCCCGGGGGGCGAGCCGCCCGATAGCGGGGAGGTGCTGGCGGCCTGGGTTCGGCTCCATGGGGTGCGCGCCATCCACGTGCTGGAGCCGAACGATTTCCACACCCAGGCCGCCCTGCCGGCCCTGGCGGAGCGGCTGGGGGTGCCGATCGAGCTCCATCCGAGCCCGATGTTTGTGCTGGCCCGCCAGGAGTTTCTCGATTGGGCGCAAGGCAAGCGGACGCTGGTGATGGAGCGGCATTACCGGCGATTGCGCGAGCGGTTGGGAGTGTTGATGACGGCCGAGGGCGGACCGGTGGGGGGGGTGTGGAACACCGACACGGAGAACCGGCAAACGCGAAGCCAGTTCCGCAAGGCCGGGCCCGCGGTGCCGAGGGTGGCGACGGTGGAGGCCGACGCGGTGGTGAGGGAGGTGGCGGAGCAAGTGGCGCGGTTGTTCGCCGATCATCCCGGCAAGGCGGCGGAGTTGTGGTTGCCGGTGACCCGGGCGGGGGCGTTGGCGTGGCTGGAGCGGTTTGTGGCGGAGCGGTTGGAGGGCTTTGGCCCATGGGAGGACCTCATGGTGGATCAGGAGCCGGTGTTGTTTCATTCGGTGCTGTCCCCCCTGCTGAACATCGGGCTGTTGACGCCGATGGAATGCGTGCGGGCGGCGGAGGCGGCGTGGGCGGAGGGCCGGGCGCCGTTGGCGTCGGTGGAGGGCTTCGTGCGGCAGATCGTCGGCTGGCGGGAGTTCATCCACGGGATGTATTGGCGCCACATGCCGGGCTACCTGGAGGTGAACGCGCTGGAGGCCCACCGCCCCCTGCCGAGGTGGGCGTACACGGGCAAGACGGAGCTGCGCTGCGTGGGGCGGGCGATCGAGGGGGCGCTGCGGCTGGGCTACAACCACCACATCCAGCGGCTGATGGTGCTCGGCAATTACTTCCTGTTGGGAGGCTATGCGCCCCGGGAGGTGTTGCGCTGGTATTTGGAGATGTATAGCGATGCCTACGACTGGGTGATGGTGCCCAATGTGCTGGGGATGGTGTTGTACGCCGATGGGGGCTGGCTGGCCACCAAGCCCTACGCGGCGGGCCCGGCCTATCTCGACAAGATGGGCGACCATTGCGCCAGCTGCCGCTACAACCCCAAGCTGAAAACCGGCCCCGACGCCTGCCCCTTCCAGGCCCTCTATTGGGCCTTCCAGAGCCGCCACGCCGACCGCTTCCGCCCCCACCCGCGCCAGGCCATGATGGTCCGTCAGCTGGATCGGATGGAGGATGCCACCCGCCAGGGCTATGTGCGGACGGCGGAGCGATTTTTGGAGGGGCAGGAGTAGGGGGCTCGGCGGCGAAGACCTTTCTCGTCGAAATCGGAAGAAAAGGTTCTGAGCGGTGGGAGGAAACAGATCTGAACGCCGGAAGCACAGCGCGGTTCCCACCTGCCGTCCTGATGATGTCGAGGTGTGAAGTGCTCCATACGGTACCAAGAGAGGTCCCTAGAGGTAAAGGAACCCATGGCGTGAATCCCTCTGCCATGGTCTATTTCATGAGGAGGAAAGATGAACGCAGTCAAGAAACTCTTGTTCTCTTGTCTCGGTTTTCTGGTTGTTCTGAGCTTGTCGTTCGCTTCTTTTCTTGGCCCCATTCCGCTGCCGCTGAGCCCAGCGTACGCCCAAGACATCGGCGAAGCTGCCGCGCTTACTGGCACTTTCTCCATGATCTGGGGAGATGACATTAACGGAAAATCGACCACCATCTATACCCTGACCTCAGCCAAAGGACAACAAACGAGGCTGGAGGTCAGTGATGGCCTATCCAGGCAACTCGGCGGGATGCGGCAGTACATCGGCAAACAGGTCATGGTTCGCGGTTCCTGGATCCCTTCCCCCAATTTCGCTGGATCCCCAGCCTCCGCCAAGTCCCAAGCAGCCAGAATTCTGCGAGTGGAGGCCGTGAAGCTCGCGATTCCCTCCCAATCAAAAGCGCCGGCAGCCAAGCAATCTTCCACGCCCAAAGGGGTCTCTGGATCCCATCCTTGGGTGACGCTCATGTGCAAACTCTCTGATAAACCAGAGGAACCTAAGGATAAAGCCTATTTTGAAGAGATGTACAGTGACTCCAAACCTGGTCTGAACCATTACTGGAAGGACGTCTCCTTTGACACTTTTGACGTCAGTGGCAGCGCTGTGGCTGGGACGGGTTGGTACACGCTTCCCCATGATGATGCCTATTACAACCCAACAGCGACTGAGAAAGGAACTGATCTTGCCAAGTTGAGAGATGACTGTATTGCTGTGGCTGATGCGGATGTGGATTTCTCCAGTTATGACGGAATCAATATGATGTTTAATTTTGATGTTGATCGCGGTTGGGCCTGGGGCAGTCCCGCGGTGTTCCTTACCCTTGATGGGGTCACAACTTCTTGGAGTGTCACATGGGAGCCGCCGTGGGGCTATGCCGATATCTCTGTGATCGCCCATGAAATGGGCCACGGATTTGGGCTGCCCCACTCCACGGCGATCGATTGGTCTTGGACTTATGACAACGCCTGGGATGTCATGAGTCAAGATCGGTACAATTGTTCCTCGGGTAGTGGTTATCTTGACCCCACCTATGGTTGCGTGCCCCAAAACACCATCTCACACAGCAAAAAGTTGTTGGATGTGATCCCAGCGTCCAAGATTCTGACCTTGATTCCAGGGACAAGCGTCACCGTTGATTTGGATGATCTTGCCGCCCCCACATCCACCGGTTACCACATGGTGAGGATACCGATCAGCACCTCTCCATTCAGTTTTTACACAGTGGAAGCCCGGCGACATACAGGCTATGACGCTAAGTTGCCTGGCGAAGCGGTGATTATCCACAAGGTTGAAGGAGATAGCGCTTTGCTCATGCCCAGTGCGAGCTCAACAGATCCCAGTGTGATGTGGACCGTAGGCGAAACCTTTTCAGATGCCGCCAATGGCATTGAGGCGAAGGTCAACGCGACGACGGCCGCTGGTTTCAACCTCTCCTTCTCTTACCGCCCCATCTCTGAGCCGGTGGACACCGTGATGGCGCTTGATCGCTCCGGCAGCATGCTTTGGAGCGTCCCCGGAGAAAACCCCGAGGGGTACCCCACCCGTCGTGAGGCCCTGAGTGCCGGCGTCAGCCGCTTCTTGTCTAACCTCCTGGCCCTCTCCCCTCCAGCTGACAGCACATTGGGGCTCACCTTGTTCAGCAGCAAGGCTCTAGATGTGCCGGCTTTCCCTATCCTCAGAACACCTGTGGACGCGGCCCTGGCCACTGAGGTCTCTGGCGAAATTGGGCCGGCGGCTCCAGCCCATTCAGCGGCTCCTGGTTGTGATCTAAGCACCTCGCCAGACAATTGTGAGTGGCGCACCACCTCCATTGGGGCGGCGCTTCAGGATGGCCTGGCCAAACTCGCTGGTGGCCTAGTGTCATGTCCCAGAAATTTGTGAGCAAAGACGTTGGAGCTTTTCCAGGATCGAATCTGCAGTCGCAGTCCAGCTGAAAGGAGCTGAGCCCTTGTTGTAGTTGGCGATGAAGTGCTCGATTTT
>Ga0315904_10008791_pt1 | contig 13310 bp, 13 predicted proteins | sample LakEriMetagenome_6_FD_203529 | JGI IMG/M metagenome (GOLD analysis project Ga0315904, IMG submission 203529) | Freshwater fungal communities from buoy surface, Lake Erie, Ohio, United States - Buoy 12 MA120 | ecosystem: Environmental > Aquatic > Freshwater > Lake | place: USA: Lake Erie, Ohio... | reverse complement strand
GACATGGCACTCGTTAGCGTCGGCACGCTGGCGCCGACCTCAACCGCCTTCCGCTTCAACCTGATCAGCGATGAGGACCGCGCAGCCTTGATGAAGATGGGCGCGGTGGGCGATCTCCTGTTCAATTTCTACGACCGTGACGGCAATGTCGTCGACCACCCGGTCAACCGCCGCATCATGTCACTTCCGATCGAGCAACTGAAGAACGTGCCAACACGCGTCATCGCATCGGGCGGAAATGAGAAGGTCGAGTGCCTGCTGGGCGCGATCAAGCTCATCGACTGCAACGTGCTGATCACCAACGAGGCAACCGCGCGCGAACTCCTCATCCGCAAGGGCTGAGCGCCGTTCAGGCGCCGCTCAGTGCGGCGAGGTTGTTGTGCGGAACCTGGCACCCGGGCGCCAGCTTCAACGCCGCCTGATACTCCTTGCGCGCTTTCGCCTTCTCGCCCCTGAGCGCGAGCGAATAGCCGTAGTTGTTGTGATAGGCCATGCTCTTTCCGTACTGCGAGCGGACATGCTCATAGATCTGGTCGGAGAGATCGAAGCGCCCCAGCCTGTCATAGGACGCGGCGAGCCCGAACCACGCCTCAAGATCCGCCACGCGTGAGCCCTGTTGCTTGCCGAAGGATGTCGATTCCACGGCTTTCCTGAAATTCTGCTCGGCGAGGCCATACTGCGCACGGCGGTAATTGGCCTTGCCATCGGCGATGAGTTGCAGCTGCGCCCTGTCGGCTTTCCTCCGGTCATCCCGGCCCGCAAGGGTGATGCAGCTGTCCTGATCTTTTCGGACGCCGACGGTTTCAAGGCTCGGCGCATTCGTGCAGGCGATGAGGAGCGTGCAGCCGCCGATGGCCAGGCCAGTCCGAATGGATTTATGCGTCATGTTGCTTGCACCCCTGCTAATTCGCAAACTTGTTGAAGGCCTCGATGATTCTGACAACGACTGGCAGCATCACGATCAGTATGATGACCGGAAACAGGAAGACGCCGAGCGGAATGACGATCTTGACCGGCAGCGCCTGCGCCTTCTCCTCCGCATTCGACATGCGCTTGTGGCGCATGTCCTCGCTGTAGACGCGCAGTGCGGCGGTGACGCTGGCGCCGAGTTCGCGTGACTGCTGGAGGAGCGTCGCGAAACTCTTGATCTCGGCCACATTGGTGCGCGCTACCAATTGCGCGAGGGCCTCGCCAAAGCCACGGCCCATGCGCAGTTCCAGCGTCATCAGATAGAGATTGGCGCCGAAGGCCGGATAGGTCTTGATGATCTCCTTGCCCACCCGCCCGATCGCCTGCTCCATACCCATGCCGGCATCAGTCGCGATGACGAGGAGATCGAGGAAATCAGGAAACCCCCGCCGGCACTCCTCTTCATAGTGCCGCGTGCGGCGGCTGACATAGTAGTCCGGAAGGAACAGGCCCAGCAGCGCCACCGCCATGGGAAAGCCCACAACGATGGCGGGATGTGTCGCCGGCGCCAACAATTGGAGCGCCACGGCAAGACTCACCGGCAAGACAACCGCCAAGGCGACGCGCGACGCAAGGAAGAGGCCAACCGCATGCGGATTGAAGATGCCAGCCAGCAGCAGTTTCTGGCGCACGCGCGCGCCATATCTCGGGCTGTTGATGATAGTCTCGACCCAGAGGCTGATGCGCGCCGTGATCTCGGTGCTCTGGCGCGCCTGGTCGAAGCCGAGATCAGATGAATCACGCGTCGGCTCCTCGACCGCAATGTGCTTGCGGACGCGCGCGCGCACGATGAGGTAGCGCAGGGCCGTGGTGATCAGCAACACGAGAACGGCCGTCGTCACAGCGGCAATGGCGCCGATGGCGAGGAGTTCGATCATGTCACGTGACAGCACTGGCATATTCAGAACTTGAAATTGACCATGCGATAGATGACGAGATTGCCGAGCAACATCCAGACCATGGCGATGACCAGCGAGGTGGTGACGGCGGATTTTCCCCAGACGGCGCCATAGTAGACAGGCGCCACGATCTGCAGTGCGAGGAACATCAGCAGCGGCAGGACAGAGAGTGCCGCGCCCGAGAACCGGCCTTCGGACGTCAGCGTCCGCACCTTGCGGCGGAGCTTCACCCGGTCGCGCATCAGGTTCGCGAGACTGCTGACGAGTTCGATGAGATTTCCGCCAACCTCGCTCTGGATGATGATGCCGGTCGCCAGAACGCTGAGGTCTTCCTGGCCCACGCGCGATTCAAGGTTCCGAAGCGCCCTGGAGAGTGAATGGCCATATGCCATTTCATCGCTCATGATGCCGAATTCGCTGCCGAGCGGGTCGCTTACCTCTCGCGAGGCGAGCGTCAGTGCAACAGGCAAGGGATGGCCGGCCTTGAGGCTCCTGGCGATGAGTTCCAGAGCGTCCGGAAGCTGGTCGGCAAAGGCGCGCCGTCGCCGCGCTCTGAGCCGGAGAAGGAGAAGCATGGGCAAGCCGATGCCGAGGCCGAGGCCAAGCGGCACCGAGAGGAGGGGCTCGAGCCGCAGGTAGAATGTGAAGACGCCGAAAACCGCAAGTGTGAAGAACAGGATCACGATCACGATGGTCTCGAGCCCGGCTGTGGTGCCGGACTGAACGATCAGGCTATTGAAGCGCCGGAACAGTGGATAGCGGTACCCGCCGGTCTTGGTCAGGCCGCGGGCCTTCATCAGTTCGACGAAGACGTTCTCGCGATTGCCCTCGTTCAGGATCATCTTCATGCGGCGGTTGAGTTCCAGCCGCCGGACAACGGGCCTGGAAAGCAGCCCATAGAGTGACTGCGTCGCGACGAAGGCCGCGATGGCGATGAAGAAGTACGACAGCGTAAGCCTGTCGAGGGTGAACCACTGGCTCATGTCACAACGGCTTCCCCGGATCGAAGTAGCTCGATGGAAAGACCACGCCGCGGGTCATCAGTTCCTCCGCGAAGCGCGGCCTGACCCCCGTGGCGCGGAACTCGCCCAGCACTGCGCCATCCGGGCCCGTGCCGGTGCGCTTGAAGGCGAAGATCTCCTGCATCTGGATGATATCGCCCTCCATGCCGGTAATCTCCGACACGCTGACGATCTTGCGCTTGCCGTCGCTCAGGCGGTTCAGCTGCACGATGACGTGGAGCGCCGAGGCGATCTGGTTACGGATGCTGGCCTGGCTGATCGGAAGGCCGGACATCGTCACCATCTGCTCGATGCGCGCCAGTGCGTCCCGGGGGGTATTGGCGTGGACGGTTGCCAATGATCCTTCGTGGCCGGTGTTCATCGCCTGCAGCATGTCGAATGCCTCGCCGCCGCGGATTTCGCCGAGGATGATGCGGTCGGGACGCATGCGAAGCGCATTCATGACGAGTTCGCGCTGGCGGATCTCGCCCTTGCCCTCGAGGTTGGGCGGCCGCGTCTCCATGCGCACCACATGCGGTTGCTGGAGCTGAAGTTCCGCGGCGTCCTCGATCGTCACCAGGCGCTCGCTCGGCGAGATGGCGGAGGACAGCGCATTCAGCATCGTCGTCTTGCCGCTGCCGGTGCCGCCCGACACGATGATCGTGACCTTGCCCCAGCAGGCCTTCGCAAGCACCTCGGCCATCGGGCCGCGCAGGGTTCCGCCCTCCACCATGCGCTCGAGCGAAAGCTTCTTCTTGGCGAATTTGCGGATGGAAACCGCGGGGCCGTCAACGGTGATCGGCCTGACGGCCACGTTGATGCGCGAGCCATCCTGCAGGCGGGCATCGCACAGCGGCACCGACTCGTCCACGCGCCTGCCCACGGCCGACACGATCTTGTTGATCACGCGGAGGAGATGCGGCTCGTCACGGAAGCGCACCGCCGTCGGCTCGAGTTTTCCGAAGCGCTCGACGAAGATGTGCTCATGCGTGTTGATCAGGATATCCGAAATCGTATCGTCCTTGAGAAGTGCTTCCAATGGGCCGAGCCCAACCATCTCGTCGATGATCTCCTCGACAAATGCGAGATATTCGCTCCTGTTGAGAGCCAGCGCACGGTTGCGGACCTCCTGAGCGATGACGGGATCGATCTGCTCACGCAGCGTCTCGCGCGGCACGCTGTCGAGGAGGTGCAGGTTGAGAGTCTCGAGTAGAACCTGATGGATCTCGATTTTCGTCGAGATCATGCGTTCCCGCTTGTCGGAGGCGATCGCCTCCGCCGATACGGTGGGCCTGACGTCATGGGACACAGGTTGCGTGTCTTGCTTCGGCTCGGCGCCCGCCGACCGCGCCGGCGGTGCAGCCTTCTCATCGTGACTTGCTCCAAATCGCGCAAACAGTGCCATGTTCAAGTCCTACTTGGTATACTTACGCATGATTGCGTGGAGGTCCTTCAGCAAGGTGGCGTTCTTCTTGAGCGTTGAAATCGGAACGCCACGGTCGATTGCCTCGCGCGCCAGCTTCGTCTCGTCGAGAACGGTACCCGCGAAGGCATCGCCGAGGGATGTCTCAAGGTCCTTCTCGTTCAGTGACGATGAGAACCAAGATCTCAGATGCTTGTTGACGATGACCCGCGGCTGAACCTTGCCTACATATCTGTTGCTGAACTCCTGGAGCTGCCGCCTGGCCGAACGCAGTGCCGGCACCGAGCCGTCCGACACGAGGAAAACCGCATCACAGCCCAGTACGACGTCATCCGTCCACTTCTGCCAGGCACGCGGAAGGTCGATCACCACGTGGGTGAAGGTGCTGGAGATGAGGTTGAGCATCTGCAGCACGGCACGCGGGTTGATCGTCTGGCTGGCGCCAAGATTAGTCTTCGCGGCCAGAAGCTTGATGCCTGTGTTGTGGTCCGCCAACACGCTGTCAAGCAGGTGCTGGTCGATCGATGTCGATTCCTTGGCAAGCGAGTCAATCGCGAGCTTCGCCTCGATGTTGAGGAAGTCGGCACACTCGCCCGCGTAGAAGTCGAGGTCGACCACACAGGTGGGCTCCTTGCCGTTCTTGCACAGCATGATGGCCGACTCGATGGCAAGCGTCGTGGCGCCCATGCCGCCCAGTACGGGCGTGAAGGCGATCACGTTGCGCGGCCCCTTGGGGCTCTTGCTGGCCAGCTTTGGCGGTTGGCAGGCCAGAAGAATATCCTCCGCCGTGGCATCGGGCGTCAGCCAGTCGGCGATGCCGAGGCGGATGAGCTGGCGCAACACGCTGCCCCCTGCGCCGGTGACAGCGACAACTCTCTGCTCGGGGCCGCGGGCCTCCGCGAGGGCGGCAACGCGCTGCATGTCCTCCTCGCCAGTCACCTCCGTGAAGATGACGTCCATGCCCGCGAGCGGCGGGGCATCCGACCGGCTGATGACCACTTCCGGCGTGCGCTTGTCATAGGCGATGGCGACTTCGGCAATCGCATCGCCGATGCGCTCGCTTATCCCATTCTGGCTTCCGATCCAGAGGGCTTTGAGCTGACGAGATCCGAAATGATCACTCACGCGCTGATTCCACAAGTCGTTGTTGCAGTATCGGGGTTGAGGCCGGGGGCGGGCGGCATGGAACTCAGGTCCTCCGCCGTGATGGTGAAGTCGAGATCCGGCAGCGTGCGCCCCGCGAGATAGCCCAGGAACAGGGTCGGGAACTGGAGGTTGGTGAGCTTGAGCTTGATCGTCGGCGCGATCTCTCCGCCGAAACCGAGACTGTTCGCCTCATATGTGACCTCGATGTTCTCGGGCTCCACGAAGGTCGCAAAGTTCTGCATGTGAATGAGAATGCACCGCATGGACTCGTGATTGGACTGCCCCGAGGAGCACCGCGTCGAGTTCCCGCCGTCTTCCATCCAGCAGCGGATGGGAGCGGCCGCGGCGGAGGTGAGGCTCACGGAGTTGCGCGTGACCGGATCACTGACGGCGGCGTGGCGGAGTGCGTATTGGGCGCCCTTGCCCACAGCGCCGTACTGCCACATGAAATAACCGAACTCGACGACGCCCGAGACCGTGAGAAAGAACAGCATGGCGACGGCCGCGAACTCGGCCATCACGCTGCCCTGCTCGTTCCTGACCGTGCGCTGGCTCATCTCAACTGCCCGCATGACGAAGCTCGTAGCTGAGCGAGATTTCAGGAAGGCGGATGCGGAACAGCGCCATGATGCCAACACTCTCCGGCGTGAAGCGCGCGCTTCCTTCCACTCTGTATGGCTGCAGGCCGCGGTTGAGGGTCACGTCAGCATCCTGGACAGCGTTGATGCAGATGTTGAGGGTGACCGAACTCAGCATGTTCGATTCGAAGGTCTGGTCGCTCTCGCTCAGCTTGAAGCTGGACCAGCCCGGAATCTGCGCGTTGCAGATGGGAGCGCCGGGAGAGGCGGACACCGGAATGCGCGAAACGAAGCGCGTGGCGTCACGCAGCGCGCTCTGCACCGTGTGGATCTGGGTCATCGTCCAGCCGAATTCGACCGTGCCCGCCCCGATCAGAAGCACGAAGGGCAGCGTGACCGCCGCCTCGAGCGAGATGATGCCGGACTCATGCGCGGCGATGCGTTTCAGCCGGCGCATCATCGGTAGAGCCTCACGATGTCGCGCGTGACGCCAGCACCATTGTCGGCGGCATAGACATCGGAAAGTTCCATGAAGAGCTGCTTGTTGGCCCCGGCGACGCTGACGCCGATGCGGAAGGTTGAGCCGAGACCCGTCAGATCGTCCGATGAAGCGACATAGACGTTTCCGTTTTTCTCGCAGAATGCATAGGGCACCGGCAAGTCTCCGACGCCGGCGGTCAGTGCCGCCGCATTGAACCCCGCAACCAGTGCTGCTGCCGTGGCAGTGCTGCCAGCGGGGATGGTGGCTTCAAGCGAGCGGCCGAGGACGGTCGAAAGAAAATATGTCCGGTCGGCAACCAGAGCGCCGGGATCGGAGGTCGAGAAGAAGCGCTGGTTGATGAAGAGGGGGTCTACCGTGCACCCTGTCGAGGGCCAGGCATTGGGTCCTGAACTCGGCACGTTGTTCGAGCCGATGGTGCGGTCAAACACCCGATTGACGGGCTCGGTGATGAAGAACTTCACCACCGCCACCGTGGGCAGCGGCAAGTCCGTGCTGGCGCCCCTGAAGCTGTAGGGTGCGCCCGCCGCGATTGCCGCCTGGGTTTCGAGGCAGTTCACGACGGAGGCATAGACATCGCGCCGGGCGACGCGGCCCGTGAGCCCAAGCGAATTGAGAATGCCCAGTCCTCCCGTCACGCGCTGGGAATAGCAGGTCCGGTCCGCCGGCTTGACATAGGGCCGCGTCTGGCCCGCACCACCCGGCCGGCTGGTTTCCCACAGATAGGTTTCATAACGTGTCAGCGTGCCGACTGTCTTGGTGCGGCCATCAGGCAGGGTGATGGACGAGGACGCCGAACTCAGCGACGGATTGAGCGCGAAATAGTTGTTTGCCTGGAAATAGGCGGCGCGATCCCAGTTGGTGGTGCGGGGATACCAGATCGGCGTCGTGTCCTCGCCCGTCGTACTGTCAACGGTGCGCTGCAGGGACGACTTCCTGCAATAGTCGAAACTGGCATCGCGCGAGCTCCAGATCGTACGCGCGGCAGGCACCAGCGCGGCCGGATCGCTGGACAGATAGCTGCCGATCGCGCCGTCATACATGTCGAAGCGGCTGTTCACCGCATTGTCGAGTGTGGCGACCACACCAGTCTTGGGGCAGACGCCGTTGCGCACCTCGCAGCTCGTGAGATTGCGCCCGGCAAGCTGCCAGGTGAGCGTCTGGACAATGGGCTCCGCGTTGTCGGCATCCTTGCAGGAATCGAAGATCTCCGCGGGGTTGACGAGCCCGAATTCGCCAGGGCCAATCGCGGCCGCTCCGCCGCCATACTCGCGCGCCGTGGTGAGCGAGCCTATCCGCGCGCGCAGCTCAGGGACGGTGTCCGTTCCCGCAGCTTCCCATGGATTGCAGATCATGATCGGCGTGGGCAGGCAGGCCACACGGCTCATGCCGGCCACTGCCGTGCGGATGAGTGCGCCGCTGTTCGATCCGCCGATGAAGGTCGCGGGAAAGAGCAGCGAGAAGTTCGCCGCACTCCGCCGTGAGGTGACGGCGATGAAGAAGGTGGAGCCCGGGTCGTTCGAGACTTCGAAGCCGCAGGTTGGATCAGCGGATGGTGACGCGATGCTGCAATGGTCAGGCGGAATGGTCCTGAGCCAGCGCCATTCGGCATCGGACTCAGGTGCGGGCTCGCCCTGCGCGGTGCAGCTGACCCGCAACTGGCCGTCCCCCGTTGCGAAGAGGGCGCTGTTCTCCACGAGCTGCGCCATCGCCCGGCAGGCCCGCACATGGGAGTCAGGCCGCCTGTCGAGTTCGGAGGCGGCGGCCAGCGCCAGCGCGTCGACATTGTTCTGCAGCGACGTATCGAGATTCTGCAGCCGCCCGCCATCGACCACGAGAATGGCGAGGCCGACGAGAAATGGCAGCATCAACGCCACGTAGATGGCGATGGCGCCGGCCTCGTCATCGCGCAGCCGGCCGATGAGGCCGGGGCCCCTCTTCGATCGTCCACGGTGTGGCTGCACGTCCTGCATCGATCGCTTTCACGGGCACTCAGTTCGCACCGGACATCGGGGCGGGCTTCTGGCCTTCTTCCGGCATGGGCTTGGTGGTGTTGAGGAAACGCGAGGTGTCGAAAATGATGTCCGTGTCCAGTGCGGCGGGCGGCCAGATCTCCTCCGCCTGCAGCACCCTGGTCGTGGCGACGCTGTCGCCCGCGCCGGACGTGATGAAGTCGCTGTGGGGCGGCGCGTTCCAGCCGCACTCTGCGGTGGCGAGCGCGACGCACAGGCTGATGGTTGGGCCGGGCATCTTCATGATTAGCCTCCGATGTCGAGAATGTGGCCAGAGGGACCACCGCCCGCAGAGGCAGGCTCGGCCGCGAGCGGCTTGCGCTCGAGCTGGCCATTGAGAAAGAGGTCCGCCTCGCTTGAAGGCTTCAGCGTATCGAGCGGCGTCGTGATCTTGGCTCCGGGCGCCAGGGGCTTCACGATGCGTGGCGTGACCACGATGATGAGCTCCGTCTCCCGCTTCTGGAATTCGGTGCTGCGGAACAGCGTACCGAGAACCGGAATGCTGCCGAAGCCGGGTACCTGGTCGACGTTCCGCCGGTTGAGGCCATCGAGCAGCCCGGCGATGACGAAGGTTTGCCCGTCGCGCAGTTCCACCATGGTTTCCGCGCGCCTGGTGATGAGTCCCGGCGCCCCGTCAGTGGACACCGAGGTGAAGTCAGGCTGGCTGAACTCCGGCACGAGTTTGAGGTTGATCACGCCGTCCCGCAGCACGGTCGGCGTAAAAGTGAGCTGCACACCGTACTGCTTGAACTCCGTCGTGGAACGGTCATCGCCCTGATCCACGGCATATGGGATTTCCCCGCCAGCGAGGAAGGTCGCCTGCTGGCCAGACAGCGCGACGAGGTTGGGTTCCGCCAGCCGGCGCGTCACGCCTTTTTCCTCGAGGGCGCGGATCGCAAGGTCGATGTCCACCGCGCCGATCGCGAATTGCGCCAGCACGGTGGCAAATGACGACGAACCGATCACCTTCAGTGGGTCGAATGAACCGGGCGTACCATCGGTTCCCGGAACCCAGTGAGGTACATCACCCACCTTGGCGACACCGTTGGGACCGCGCGCCGCCCAACTGACACCGAGGTCCTTTCCGATCGAGCGGTTCACTTCGAGGAAGCGCACTTCGAGCATCACCTGCTGGGAGTCGGCGATGGTCATGGCGTTGACGACGTTCGACGGATCATCGACAAACTTCGAGACGATCTCGAGGATGCGTGCTGATGACGGCGCATTGGGCACGTTTCCGGACAGCACGATACGCCCGTTGGCGGTCGTGATCTCGATGTCGGCGGCCGGTTCCACGCTTCTGATCGCGGAAGCGATGCCCTTCAGGTTCATCGTCACTTCAATGTTGAAGACGGCGCGCCGTACCCCATCGGCTGACATCACGGTCAGGTTGGTGGTTCCGAGTTTCTTGCCCTGGAGATAAGCCTCGCTGCCGCGGATCGGCAGGACGTCGGCGATCTCCGGATCGCCGACGGCATAGCTTCCGATGATCTCGTCGAAGGCCAGAACCTGCGTCTGGTTCATCACGATCCTGAGGTCGCGCACCTTCGCCTGCTCCGCAAGCGAGTATTGCCGGCCGCCTGCCCCGGTGGACTGCGGAACCGCAATGCCGAGCGCAAGAACAAGACCCAGCGCAATGAGACGTGGCTTCATGGCACGGTCACCTTTCGGCCCTCCAGCCCATGGAACACTAAGACTTCCGTCGGCGGCGGCGGAGCGGGAGGTTCTGCTTCGGGCGGGGGTGGCGGCGGTGGCGGCGGTGGATCGCTGGCCGCTTCGCCCGCCACGTCCGCTGCGGGGATTTCACCTGAGGGAATTGTGGGTTCGCTGCTCATGTCAGGCACCACTTCGAGATCGGAGATGCGCCGGCTGGCGCCGTAGGATTCGGCCGTCGATGACCGGAGGACGAGGGAGACCTCCCCAATGCCCGCGGCGACCACAAGTTTCTGAGCGTCCTCGCGTGCGGCGGCGAATGTCACGGATTTGGCGATCACAGGTTCGCCCTTGCCCGCGTCCGGCATGCTGTTGACGGCCAGAACGCGGATGTTCTGGAGGATGATGTCGGCGAAGCGCCGGTTCTGTGCAGTGCGGGTCAGGAGGACGTCGACGCGCTCCTCGGGAAGCACGAAACCCGCCACGCCGGTGATGGTGTTGACAGGAATGGTCACGGCCACTTCGCCAAGCCCTAAGCGCGCGGACAGGCTGGGCTTCTGTCCAGGGGCAGTGATTTGCGAGCGCAGAATGGGCGCCCCCTGGGCCACGGCGGCCAGGGCGAAGGGGCCATCATTGTTCACGCCCACTTCGAGCAGTGTTTCGAAGGAACCGGCGGGCAGCGCATCGGAACGCCATTCGATGGCCTTGAGCTGGGCTTCGCCGATCTTCTGGCCATAGCGCAACGGTTCCGCCGCGACGACCAGCGTGCGGATCTTGACCTGCTCAACGACGGCCTCCTCGCGCACGGGTGCGGAACGGCTCCACCACACCGCGGCGACCGCGACGAGAACCGACAGTATGACACCGAGAATGCGAATGGCCCACATGATCTTACTGGCCCAATGGAGCTGTAGCTGCGGAGCGCATCGTGATCCGGCACGCCCGACGGTACCGGCCTCGCCTTGCAGCAGCCGACCGGAAAAAAATCAGCATGAGATGCCGCTGGCCGAGCCAGGCTGCGGCCAGCAGATCACGCTCTCTGTTAGGAACTCAGCCGCCCGTGGTGGTCGTGCCGCCCGTGGTGGTCGTGCCACCGGTCGTCGTCGTGCCGTTGGCGGGCACAGTCTCAAGCTGACCCTGAAGCTCAGCCCAGCGCTGCGACACCCACTCTCCGGCGAAGATCATCGAGCCGATGGCGACGACGAGGATCACGCCGAGAAGCACGGAGTATTCGAGAAGGGCGGCTCCGCTCTCATTCCTGAGGAGCTTCCGTCCCACGTTGGAAAACATTTTACGCATTACTCTCTCCAATGTGACCAGCGACAGGAATGCCGCTAGGCGATGCATGTTGAACCAAGATAACTTAATTATTACTAACTTGACTTTTACGGTTAGCAGACAGAAGTCCTTGGTTCGATACTAAGCTTTTGTAGTCAAACACACAAAGCCTAACAATTCAAGTATGCGAATTTATCTATAGGTTGCATAAGCCTCCATTTTAAATCGCTTGCCGGCTTGAGGCTTCAGCCCTGCTGGAGGGCGAATCCGTTCGCGGTGAAGGCAACGATGGCGCCCGCGGCGATCGCAAAGCCATAGGGAACGTCCGCCCGGCCGGGTTCCGTCCGCCTCGCACCCGGCAGCAAACGCGAGCCCGCGATCCACAGCGCCAGCAGGCCGCCAGCCAATGAGGTGGCGAACAGAAAGGGCAACAGCCCCTCAACGCCGATCCACAGCGAGGCCGATGCGAGAAGCTTCGCATCCCCGCCGCCGAACAGGCCAAGCCCCAGCAGCAGCGCGCCGATGACCAGCATGCCCGTACCTGCCGCAAGGTGCAGTCCGAGAATGCCCCAGGGCATGCCCGCGGCAAGCGCCAGCACCAGGAAGCACCCCGCGATGAAAAGATTGAGCCAGTTCGGAATGCGCAGCGTCAGCACATCGCCCGTGCCAGCGGCGATCATCAGCAGCGGAAAGGTCACGGCCGCCAGTGCTTCGATCATCTTGGAATCCGCAGCATGCGCATCCGAGCGTCACTAGCGGCACGGCCCCTGCGCCGCAAGCGGCACCCCTCTCTGGCACAACTCCCGGAAATCTGCTCAACCTGTAGCGCAGGACAACAGGCGGCCAAGAGACAAGCGGGAGTGAGAGAAGCATGTTCGAACAGCTGAGCAGCGCCATCCGGCAGGGCAAGGGCGATGAGCCCGCGGACCTCGTCCTCAAGGGCGGCCGCTTCCTCGATCTCGTCACGGGCGCGGAAATCGAGTCGGACATCGCCATCAGCGGCTCCCGCATCGTGGGCACCTTTGGCGCCTACACCGGAAAGCGGGAGATCGACATCAGCGGCAAGCTCGTCGTCCCGGGCTTCATCGATACGCATCTCCACATCGAATCCTCGCTGGTCACCCCGCTCGAGTTCGACCGCTGCGTGCTCCGCCACGGGGTGACGACGGCCATCTGCGACCCGCATGAGATCGCCAATGTGCTGGGGGCCCAGGGCATCCGCTATTTCCTCGACAGCGCACTCGCCACCGTGATGGACCTTCGCGTACAGCTGTCGAGCTGCGTGCCGGCCACCCATCTCGAAACCTCGGGCGCTGCACTCAAGGCCGCTGACCTCAAGCCCTTCATGGATCACCCGAAGGTCATCGGGCTGGCGGAGTTCATGAACTTCCCGGGCGTTCTTTTTGGCGATCCCGAGGCGCTGGAAAAGATCGCGCTGTTCGAGGGGCGCCACATCGATGGCCATGCGCCGCTGCTCCGCGGCATGGCGCTCAATGGCTATCTCGCCGCCGGCATCCGCACCGACCATGAAACCACCACGGCGGAGGAGGCGCGGGAAAAACTCTCCAAGGGCATGCACATCCTGATCCGCGAGGGCTCGGTTTCGAAGGACCTCCACGCCCTGATCCCGCTGATCACGGAGCGCAACTCCGCCTTCATCGCGCTCTGCACGGATGACCGCAACCCGCTCGACATCGCGGAGGAGGGTCACCTCGATTACATGATCCGCACCGCCATCGCCGAGGGTGCGGAGCCGCTCGCAGCCTATCGCGCCGCCTCGATCTCGGCTGCGCGCGCCTTCCGCCTGCATGACAGGGGGCTGGTGGCGCCCGGCTGGCGCGCCGATCTCGCC
>Ga0315904_10008788_pt1 | contig 13311 bp, 13 predicted proteins | sample LakEriMetagenome_6_FD_203529 | JGI IMG/M metagenome (GOLD analysis project Ga0315904, IMG submission 203529) | Freshwater fungal communities from buoy surface, Lake Erie, Ohio, United States - Buoy 12 MA120 | ecosystem: Environmental > Aquatic > Freshwater > Lake | place: USA: Lake Erie, Ohio... | reverse complement strand
GGGGAATTTCGTGCAGCGGCACGTGCAGGCGATCGCGACGGTGGCGCCGTCTGAGGTTTGGTACGCGGCGCCGGTGATGCGCGGGGATGGACCGAGTCCCGGAGTCGAGGTGGTGCGCCGGGCGGGGGTGCTGGAGCGTACGGTCTATTTCCCGGGCCGGAAACCGGTGGTGCGGGGGGTGACCCGCGCGCTCTTGGAGCTGGCTGAGGGCGTGACCGAGGCGCCGGACGTGGTGCACTTGCATGTGGGATATCCGGCGGGGGCGGCGGCGCGAGAGCTTGCGCAGCGCTGGAACGTGCCGCTCGTGCTGACGGAGCATTGGACGGCGTACCAGCGAGGCCCGGGGAAGCGGCTGGGATTTTGGCAGCGCCGCGCCCTGAAGAAGACCGGGGCAGCAGCGGCGATGATTTGCCCGGTATCGGACGATTTGGGCGCGGCGATGCGCACCTTCGGCATCCGCAACGAGGAGCGGTTCCGAACGGTTCCGAACGTGGTGGATACGCGCCTCTTCCACCCGCTTCCGGCGACAGATGTGCGACCGGATCGGTTTACGCTCCTGCATGTGAGCTCTCTGGTGGATCGCCAAAAAAACATCTCCGGCATCCTCCGTGCCCTGCAACGCTGCCTGCCTGACCTCCCGCAACTCGAAGTGGTCATCCTCGGCGACGGAGACCCCGCCCCCCACGAGGAACTCGCACTGAAACTGGGCATTGCAGGCCAGGTCACCTTCGAAGGCGAACTCCCCCTGGGCACCGTCGCCCGCCGCATGCGCGAAGCCGATGGCCTCCTGCTCTTCAGCCACTACGAGAACTTCCCGTGCGTGATCGGCGAAGCGTGGGCGAGCGGCATTCCCGTCATTTCCAGCGACGTGGGCGGCATCCGCGAACACCTCGGTCCCGCCCAAGGCATCCTCGTTCCCCCGGGTGACGAAGCCGCGCTTGCTGAAGCCATCGCCTACACCGTGTCGACCCGCTGGAACCGCGACCTGCTTCGAACCACCGCGGAAGAGCTCTTCTCGGTCCCCGTCATCGCACGCGCCTACCTCGACGTCTACCGTTCCGTCCTCTGACCTCCGCCGCGCAGCGGCGCCTCACACTCAACCTCCGCCGCGCAGCGGCGCCTCACACTACAACCTCCGCCGCGCAGCGGCGCCTCACACTCAACCTCCGCCGCGCAGCGGCGCCTCACACTACAACCTCCGCCGCGCAGCGGCGCCTCACACTACAACCTCCGCCGCGCAGCGGCGCCTCACACTCACCCTCCGCCGCACAGCGGCGCCTCACACTCAACACTCATTCAGGTGTTTTCAAAAGCCACCGGCTCCGTTGCCGCCCGCATTGCTGTGTTAGCCTTGACGGCTGCAACACTGCTGATGAATGCGCGCATGCTCGGTGCCGCCGGTCTCGGTGAGGTGGCGATGTTGCAGTTAGGCTTGCTGCTGTCGGCGTCGCTGGGTGGACTGATTGCGGGAGGCGCAGTCGTGTACCTCGCTCAGCGTGTGGATCTGGAGGATTTGGTGGTCCCAGGGCATCTGTGGCTGGGGGGCGTGGCGGTGGCGACGGGACTGCTCTTGCCCACGGTGCCCGGAGTATCGGTGGGTGTGGCGTGGACGGTCGCCGGCCTGGGCTGGTTACAAGGGGTCGTCAATTTTCACGGGCAGGTGGCCGTGGCGCGCGGTAGCGTGCGCTTTTTCAACGCATTGCAGCTTTGCCAAACCGGGCTCACGGCCTTCCTCGCCGCTGCCGTGTACGGGGGGGTGGCGTGGCGCACGCCTGCGGCGTTTGCCGCCGCGCTCGGCAGCGCGCTCGCGCTGACCGCCCTCGCGTCGCTCGGGGCGCTGCCCGCCCGTGGGCGGGGCGCGCGCGGCGGCCTGCGAGCAGCCTCCCGGCTGCTCGCCCGCCACGGCCCCCCCGCCTCCCTCGGCGCGGTGCTGCAACTGGCGGCGAACCGCATCTACGTCGCCCTGCTGGGACACGGTACCGCGTCCGGCCTGTTTGCGGTGGCGTGGGCGGGCACGGAAGCGGTTTGGAGCGTGGCGCGCGGCGTCGCTCCGCTCGTCCACGCCGAGTCCGCACGGGAACAGGATGAGGACATGCGGCGCAGTCGCACCCGGTTCCATTTGGCCTTTGCCGGGGCGGGGACTGCGGTGCTCGTGGCCAGTGCGGTGGCCGTTCCGGACCGGTGGTACGCCGCGGTGTTCGGATTTTCTGGCATTGCCGAAGTGGTGCGTGCCGCCGCCGGAGCGAGCCTTGCAGGCGGCCTGGCGCCGGTCTTCTCCCACCACCTGAGCGGACGCGGACTGCACCGGTGGAATGCATGGACCTCCGCAACGGGGCTCGCCGTGGGCGTCGGGTGTGCGCTGCTCTGGATTCCCTCGGCGGGAGCGGTCGGGGCAGCTTGGGCGGCCAGCGCCGGAGCCATCGCCCAAACCTTCGGACTTGCCGTCGCCTTCCGTCGGACCGAAGGCCGCACCGCCTTCCGGTTCCGCACCAGCGATTTCGTCCGGCGCTGAACACCCCTGCGCTGCGCTTAGCTGCGCAGCACCGAACCGCAGCGCGCCGCAGCGCGGCGCTCAGAACAATGCGTCGAAGCCGGTCACGCCCAGGGGCCGGCTCGACTCGAATCCCTCGCCGGAGCGGACACCGATGTACCGCCCCATCACCGCATCCTTGCCGCGGAGGTTTTCCAGGAATTCCGGGGAGCTGATGGGCGTGGCAGGCAACGCGGAGTCAGGGGCTTCGGGCGCGTAAAACTGGGAGCTGTACGCCGCGATGGCGGCGTATTTGGTCTGCTCAAATCCGGTGATATCGAACACGATGGTCGGCACACGGAAGCGGTCCTGCACATAATGTAGTACCAGCCGCGGGCGCCACGGCGCCTGGCCCGGCAGGAAGCGCGGAAGGCCCGCGAGAAAGCAGGCCCGTTCAACCAGGGCAGCTCCGCGCCCGTGGTCCGGGTGGCGATCTTCCCGGGCGTTTGCCAGAACCACCGCCGGTCGCAACCGCCGAATCGCTTCGACCACCCGGCCGAGCGCATCCTCGTCATCGCCGAACAGGCCGTCGGACAAGCCGCATTGCTCGCGGTGCGCGATTCCGAGCACCCGGGCGGCCTCGGAGGCCTCCACCGCGCGCAGTTCCGCCGAACCCCGGGTGCCGAGTTCTCCCCGGGTCAAATCCACGAGGGCCACCCGCCGCCCAGCCGCCACCGCGCGCGCAATCGTGCCTCCTGCGGAGAGCTCCACATCGTCCGGATGGGCCCCGAAGGCCACGAGATCGAAGAGCTCCTCGGCCTCGGATTGCGCTGAAATTCCCTGCATGCGACGAAATTAAGTGTTCTCACTCGGGTCGAAAGAACAACCTTTCTGTGGACCTTGTTGCACAATCCATGGACTCCCATCGTTCTCCGACCCCTGCGCCCTCCTCCTCCACCCTTGTCATCGGCGCCGGCTTTGCAGGCATTGCAGCAGCGACGGCACTGGCTGCGCGCGGGCACCGTGTGACCGTTCTTGAGCGGCATGGCATGGCGGGCGGGCGGGCGCGGGTCTTTGAAGCCGAAGGATTTACCTTCGACATGGGGCCCAGCTGGTACTGGATGCCCGACGTATTCGAGGCGTACTTCAAGCAGTTCGGCTCGGACGTTCAGCGCGAGTTGAACCTGGTGCGTTTGGATCCGTCCTACCGCGTCTACTTCGCAGACGGTCCGCTCGACATCCCGGCGGGCCTGGAGCCGCTGGCCGAAGTCTTTGAATCTCTGGAGCCTGGAGCTGGCAACCGGCTGAAAGCCTTCATGGAAGAAGCGCGGACGAAGTACGAAATCGGGATGGGCCGGTTTGTCCAAAAGCCCGCGCACAGCGTCCTCGAATTCGCTGACCTCCAAACCCTCAAAGACGCCACCCGCCTCACCCTCCTGCGCTCGTTCAGCGCACACGCGCGGTCGTACTTCTCGCACCCGAAGATCCTGTCCATCATCGAGTTCCCGGTCCTCTTCCTCGGCGCAGCACCCGAGCGGACGCCGGCCCTCTACAGCCTGATGAACTACGCGGACACCGTCCTCGGCACGTGGTACCCGATGGGCGGCATGCACCGCATCGTCGAAGCCATGGTGCGCGTCGCGGAATCCCACGGGGTCACGTTCGAGTACCACGCGGATGTGGCGGAAATCGAGGAGACCGGAGGCCGGGTGTCCGGCGTGCGCCTGCGCAACGGCATGTCGCGCGAGGCCTCCACGGTCATCGCCGCCGCGGACTACCACCACGTGGAACAGCACCTGTTGCCGCAGCGCTGGCGGCGCTACGATGCGAAGTACTGGGAATCCCGGACGATGTCGCCCTCCTCGCTGCTGTTCTACCTCGGTCTGGATTGTCGCGTGCCCGAGCTGCAGCACCACAACCTGTTCTTCGACACGCCCTTCGGTCCGCATGCGGAGACCATTTACACGTCGAAGACCTGGCCGGAGAACCCGCTTTTTTATTGCTCCGCGCCATCACGGACCGACCCGTCGGTGGCTCCGGAATACGGGGAAAACCTGTTCCTGCTGGTCCCCCTGGCTCCTGGTTTGGTCGAAGAATCCGACACACGCGAGCGCTACCTCGAGATGATGCTCGAGCGGATTCAGCAGCACACCGGCCGCGACCTGCGCCCGCACATCGTGTACCAACGCGGCTACGCCCACCGCGATTTTGAGGCCGATTACCGCGCCTTCAAAGGCAACGCCTACGGGCTTGCGAATACGCTGCGCCAAACCGCCTTCCTCAAGCCGAAGCTGCGCTCCAAGCTCCCCGGGCTCTTCTTCGCGGGCCAACTCACCACGCCGGGCCCCGGCGTTCCACCGAGCCTCATCAGCGGCGAAGTCGCTGCTGCCGAAGCCCACGCCTACCTTTCCACTCCCGCGGCCCGCCGTGAACCTCACCTCCACCCAGCCGGTTAATCTCCCATGGACGCCATCGCCCTGTACGACAAGGTCTGCGTAGACTGCAGCGCACGCACAACACGCGCTTACAGCACCTCGTTCTCCCTCGGAATCCGCTTCCTCGCGCCCCGGCTGCGCAACCCCATCTACGCGATTTACGGTTTCGTGCGGTTTGCAGACGAAATCGTGGACAGCTTCCACCACACCGACAAGGTGGCGCTGTTCGCTTCGTTCCGCGCCGACACCGAACGCGCCATCCGCGACCGGTTCAGCATGAACCCCATCCTGCACGCCTTCCAACAGACCTACCACCGCTACGGCATTGACCCAGAGCACGTTGAGCTTTTCCTGCGCAGCATGGAGTGGGACCTCGACCGCGCCGCGTACGACCGCCAGGGTTTCGACGACTACATCGTAGGATCTGCCGAAGTGGTCGGGCTCATGTGCCTGAAAGTCTTTACGAACGGAGATCAGACGCTCTACGATGCGCTGCTTCCGCCTGCACGCCGCCTCGGGGCGGCGTTCCAAAAGGTGAACTTCCTCCGCGACCTCGAAGCGGACTTCATCCACATGGGCCGCACGTACTTTCCCGGCATCGACTTCAACGCCTTCGACGACGCCACCAAGGCCCGCATCGAGGAGGAAATCGACGCCGACTTCCGCGCTGCCCACGCCGGCATCGTCCAACTGCCGAGAGAAGCCCGCCTCGGCGTCTACGTCGCGTACGTGTACTACCAGCGCCTCTTCGCAAAAATCCGCTCCCTCCCCAGCCACCGCGTGCTGGAGGAGCGCATCCGCATCCCCAACTCCCGCAAAGCCACCCTCTTCGTCGGCTCGTACCTCCGGCACAGCTTGAACATGCTGTGAGTTTGAGTTTGAGTTTGAGTTTGAAGTGGACAGTTTGATGGCAAAGCAAGCAGAGCGCACGGTTGCACCTTCCGACGGTACCCGGGTGGATATCTCCTGCCGGAGAACGGTGCGTTTCCGATTCGCCTCCGGCTTGCTCTTCCTGCTGGTTCTACCGATCCACTTCACGCACTCCGCCCCTTCCCTCCCCCCCCGCACTCACCCCTCACCCTCACCCTCACCCTCACCCTCACCCTCACCCCTCACACTCCCCCCTCCCTCCTCCCTCAACCTGATTTCCGTCCGCGAATCCTACCGCCTCGCCTGCGCAGATTGGGAACGAGAGTCCGTGTGTGCAGCGTTCGAGCGGAAGGCCGTGGAGCAGGTTCGGGCCAGTGGCGGGGATCCGGTGGCGCGCGGGTTTCGGGCCACGGCAGGGCTGATGATGTGCCAATTCGTTTCCATGCCTTGGGACCAGTACAGGGGGTTTGTGAAGTGGCGGGACGAACTCGATGCTTCGATTGTGGCTGCGCCGGGGTCGGCTGATCTGCGGCTGTTGCGTTTCGGGGTGGCGAAGAATGTGCCTGCGTTTTTAGGGTACCGCGTGCATGTGGCGGCGGATCGGGCGGCGGTGGAGGCGGCGCTGCGGAAAGGCGTTTGGGCCGGCTCACCGGCTTTTGAGAACTTTGTGCGTGCAACGCTGAAGGCCAAATGAAGTCCCTGGAAGACATAGAGTTCGTGGTACTTGTCGACGCACACGACCGCGAAATCGGTGTGCGGCGCAAGCTCGAAGCGCACCGCAGCGGTGAATTGCACCGTGCGCTGTCGGTCGTCGTGGTGAACGGCGCCGGCGAGTGGCTGCTGCACCGGCGTGCGGCGGGGAAGTACCACAGCCCCGGGCTTTGGACGAATGCCTGCTGCAGCCATCCGCGGCCCGGGGAACGGGTAGAGGACGCCGCGCACCGCCGTTTGCGGGAGGAGATGGGGATGGCGTGCGCGCTGGAGCCGGCGTTCGGGTTCGTGTACCGGGCCGAGTTTGCAGGGGGACTGGTGGAGCACGAGTACGACCACGTGTTCGTGGGGCGGACCGATGCACCGCCGTCGCCGGATCCGGACGAGGTAGACGCGGTGCGGTACGTGCCGGAAGGGGAGTTGCGGGCCGAGCTCGCCGCGTCGCCGGAGCGGTTCACGGCGTGGTTTCGTCTCTTGTTTGAACCGGCGGCTGCGGCGATTGCCGCGATGAAGTCCTGAGGGATGGCGAAGCGGGAAGACCCAACGGCGATTGTGGTGGGGGCTGGGGTGGGTGGGCTCGCGGTGGCGATCCGCCTCGCCGCGGCCGGACGCCGTGTGACGGTGGTGGAACAGGCCGATGGTCCGGGGGGCAAGGTGCGGGAGGCGTGGCTGGGATCGTACCGGTTCGATTTGGGGCCGTCGCTGTTTACTCTGCCGGAGCTGGTGATGGAGTTGGATGCCCTCGCGCGGGCGGCGTCGCCGCGGGCAGCGGCGGTGCCGGAGTTTCGGTACCGGCGCCTGGACCGGGCAGCGGAGTATTTTTGGGAAGACGGCACCCGGTTTACCGCGTGGACAGATCCGGCACGGCGCGACGCCGAGGTGCGCCGAGCGTTCGGAGTGGATTCCGCGGCCGTGAATGCCCAGCTGGAGCTGAGTCGCAAGACGTTCGAGCTGACCCGGCCGGTTTTTTTGGACCAAAGCCTGCACGAACCCTCGACCTACCGCGGAGCCGCTATGCGGCGTTTGGTCCGCGGCATGCTCACGTTGCCCTTGACCGGCACGCTGCACCGGCGGAACGCGCAGCGTTTGGGCCACCCCCACCTGACCCAACTCTTTGACCGCTACGCCACCTACAACGGCTCGGATCCGTACCGCGCGCCTGCCATGTTGCTGGCCATTCCGCACCTGGAACACGGCCTCGGCACGTTCCTGCCCGAAGGCGGCATGGGTGCGATCGCACGCCACCTCCATGCCCTCGGTGAGGCACTCGGGGTGGAATACCGGTTCAATACCGCCGTCGAGCGGATCTTGCACACGTCCGGCCACGTGACCGGGGTCTGGTGCACCGATGGCCCGGAGCTCCGCTCACCGGTTGTGGTCTCGAACGCCGACATCCACCCGACCTACCGCAGGCTTCTTCCCGAGCTTCCCGCCCCCGAGCGCATCCTCGGCGCCGAACGGTCCACGTCGGGACTCATCCTGTACCTCGGTGTGCGCAAGCAATTCCCCGAGCTCCACGTGCACAACCTCTTCTTCAGCCGGGATTACGCGGAAGAGTTTCGACGGATTGCAACCGATGGCGACCCCGGTGACGATCCCACGGTGTATGTGAACGTGACCTCCGTGGAGGAGCCCGGCGATGCCCCGCCGGACGGCATGAACCTCTTTGTGATGGTCAACGTGCGGGCCGGTTCTCTCGGGTCAAAAGAAGATGTCGCGCGCGTGCGCGCGGCCGCTATCGCGCGGCTTTCCCGTGCACTTGGGACCGATCTTGAGGCCTGCATCGAGGCCGAAGAAGTCCTCACGCCGAACTTGATTCAATCCCGTACATCCTCCTGGCAAGGAGCACTTTATGGAGCTTCTTCGAACACGGCTTCGGCCGCATTTTTGCGGCACCGCAACCGGCATACCGGGCTCCGTGGCCTGTTCGTCGTCGGCGGTTCTGTCCACCCCGGAGGCGGCATTCCGCTGTGTTTGATGGGCGCCGGAATCGTTGCAGATTTGGTGGCCCAGCACCACCCACACCCATGACCCCCGAACGCACCGACCGCCTCGCATGGATGCTGCCGGCATTCCTTCACACGGTGGGGGCGGTGGGGATTTGTACCGGATTCGGGTCTTTCTTCCTCGGCCTCACAGCCCTGAATCTGGTAATCAGCGGCGGTGTGGTGTTGTGGGCTGCCCGCCGAAACGCCACATGGCACTGGGTCCTCGGCGCGGTGGTGGGATACGTGTCTGAAGTGGTGGGCGTGAACACCGGCCTGCTGTTCGGGGATTACCACTACGGCACAGGCCTGGGGTGGAAGGTGGCCGGGGTGCCCCTTCTGCTGGGGCTGCTTTGGCTCCTGATGCTCGAAGGGGGCGCAGCGTGGGCCGTCCGATGCGGTGCCCGCAACCGGTGGAGCATGGCCGCCGTGGGAGCGAGCCTGATGACCGCCGTCGACGGTCTGCTTGAACCTGTCGCCATCCAGTCGGGTTGGTGGATGTGGGAGGGCGGAACGCCGCCGTGGACGAACTATGCAAGCTGGTGGGGGGTGGCGTTCGTGTTGCTCGTGCTTCGACCTGCCGTTTCGCCGGGTGCATCCGCCTCGGAAACACCAGCCCCCGCCCGGCTGTTTCTCATCTTTGCGCTGTTTTTCTGCCTGCTCAACCTCTTTCCATGGACGCTCTGATTTCCATCTTGGTCCCGGCAGCCATCGTGGTAGCCACCTTCTTCGTGATGGAAGGGGTGGCTTGGCTTGCCCACAAGTACCTCATGCACGGGTGGATGTGGTACTTCCACGAAGACCACCATACGCACGGTCCCGGCTTCTTTGAAAAGAACGATGCCTTCTTCTTGATCTTCGCGATTCCCAGTGCGGCTTGTTTCATTACCGGGGCGATGGCAGGTGGGGATTTTCGGGTTTGGATAGGTTCAGGCATTGCACTATATGGATTAGCCTATTTCCTTGTACACGATATATTTATACACCAAAGGTTCAAGTGGTTTAGAACTTCGGAAAGCGCCTACATGCTGGCCATCCGCCGCGCCCACAAGGTCCACCACAAGCACCTGACGAAGGAGGACGGCGAGTGCTTCGGCATGCTCTTCGTGCCGCGGCGGTACCTCCGCGAAGCCCGTACGCAACTCGCCACGCGGAGCCGGCAATCCGCATGAAAGGGCTCTACCTCCTGATCAACGCGGCGGTGCTGCTGCCACCGCTCGCCCTGAGTTTTGACCGTCGGGTCAACTTTGCATCCGGGTGGCGCGCCTTCGTGCCGGCCATCCTCTGCGTCGCGGCTGCCTTCGTGGCGTGGGACACGTGGTTCACGGCACGGGGGATTTGGGGATTCAACCCCGACTACCTCATGGGCTGGAACGTGGCCGGATTGCCCGTCGAAGAAATCCTCTTTTTCCTCTGCATCCCGTATGCATCTGTGTTCACCTACGCGGTGCTGCGGTCCTATGTGCCGCGCGATCCGCTGCGCTGGGGCCATGTGTCGCTCTCGCTGCTGGGGGCCGCGGTGTGCGTAGCCGTCGCGGCCGCGCATCCCGGGCATTGGTATACCGTTTCCGCTTCAGGGCTGACGGCCCTTTTTCTGCTGTGGGCGGTGGCTGCCCAAACGCCCTTCATGGGGCGCTTGTGGTTCGCCTATTTCATCCTGCTCGTCCCTTTCATCCTTACGAACGGCGTGCTGACGGGGGTGCAGTTTTGGGACTACCCGCTGCTGCACCGCGAACCGGAGCAGGTGGTGGACCACATCGTTTGGTATGCAAACCCGCATACGACCGGCTGGCGCGTCTTCTCGATGCCAGTGGATGACTTGATCTACGGGTTCCTGCTCATCGGGCTCAACGTCACGCTCTATGAGCGGTTCCTGCGGCGGAAATCGACTTATTGAGCGGACCACGTGAAGCGCGCCCGCAGCGGGCGGTGGTCGCTGAGTTCTACATCCAACGTCTTGAAGCTGCGCGCCTCAAGCTCCGGCGAGTGGAGGATGTAGTCGATGCGCAGCGGCGGCAGGTCCCCGATGTAGGTACCGCCCAAACCTTGGCCCCCGGCAGCAAACGCGTCTTCTAACATCTCAAACCGGTGCACGGCATACGACACCGGTGAATCGTTGAAATCGCCCACGAGCACCACCGGATGGGGACTGGCCTCGACCTCCGCAGCCACTTCCCGGGCTTGGGCGGCGCGCTTCACCCATGCCTTGCTCAGCCGCGCCCAGAGCCGCGCCCGCTGGTCCGGATCCGGGCCGGTCTTCACCGCTTCGTAGTCTTTCCGGTCGAACCGGATCGAACTCAGGTGCGCGTTGAAAATCCGCACCGTGTCACCGGCAACCACCACGTCCGTCACGATGCAGCCGTTGTTCGCATCGTTCTCAAAACGAATGACTTCCGACCGAACAATCGGGTGTTTCGAGAGGGTAACCAGTCCGAAATGGGTGTTCCGGTCGATTTCGTGCGAAAAGTCTGCATGCCAAAACTCAGTCCCGGCCCGCCGCTCCAGCGTTTCCCGGCGCATCCATGCCTCTTTGCCCTCATCGATGAAGCACTCCTGCAAGCACACGATGTCCGCCCCTTCACCGTCGATAACGGCGAGGATGCTGTCCCGAATCGGGGCCCCACCCAGGGCATCGTACCGGTCGAACAGCCGCACATTCCACGACAGGACCTCCACTTCGGTCCCGGGATCCACTTGGACATCCGCCGCTGGGCTCCACCAGCCCGCCCACGTCTCCGCAGCATGCGTCCAGGTGATTGCCAGCACTGCTGCAGGCAGAATCAACCCTTTGAGGTCGCCTGTGACCAAACGCCAAACGGTTCCTGCAGCCAGCACCAGCAGCACCCACGGATACATCAGCCCGAACGGGGCCAGCAACGTCACAACCTCCGGACTCACCCGCACGGCCAGCTCCGCAGCCAGCACCGCTGCTGCACCGGGCCACACCAGCACCCCCGACCCCCACGCCCGCCGTGTCTTCTTCATCGGTGCGACTGCTCAAAGAGGAACCGCTTCTCTTCCGCCGTCAACTGGTCGTAGCCCTGCCGAGAAATCTTGTCGAGGATGCGGTCCAGCTCGGCCGCCTTCTCGCGCTTCGACGCGTTGAACTCTTCATCGCTCACCGTCCGTCGGGTGGCTGGCGCCGTGCGCTTGCGCGAAACAAACCGCATCCGCGGTCCAGAGCTCGACCCCATCCGCGTCCACACGGCCAGGCGGTCCAGCAGCGCCTCCAGCCAACGCCCCGGATCGCGGCCACGGTCCAGCGCCCGGATGAGGAAAAAACCATACGCCGCCCCGCCCAAATGGGCCAGGTGCCCGCCTGCATTGGGCCCACCGGAACTCAGTCCGAAGTAATCGAGGGCAACGTACACGAGTGCCACCCACTTCAACGCCACCGGCCCGAGGAACAGGATGCCTATCGGTCGGTCCGGCTCCCGGGTCGCCACCGCAGCAAACACCGCCATCACCGAAGCACTCGCCCCGTAGGCGAACAGGCTTCCGCTGCGCAATCCGGGGAACAGGTTGAACATCACGATGTACCCTGCACATCCCGCAAGGCCGCCTAACAGATACGTAGACAGCAACTTACGATTGCCTAACGTCGCAGCAAAAAGCCGCCCCATCCACCACAACAGCAACATGTTCAACGCCACATGCCACACGTCTGTGTGCACGAACATGTGGGTGATGACCGACCACGGCCGCACCTTCAACACCTCCACATCCCACGAAACCGCAAGTCCGAGCACCCCACCGCCAGTCACACCCTCCCCCGACCCCGGAATCACCCCCAGCCGACCTAAAAGCCGCAACGTCGCCACCACAACGAACACGCCGAGGTTCAGCAGAATCAGGCGGGTCAGCACCCCGCCTTCACGCCAGTGTTTCTGCAGGTCCGCCCACATGCTCAGTAGAAGGAACTGCGGTCACGCTGCCACCGTTTGAGCAGCAAGTACCCGAACAACATGCCCCCGAGGTGGGCGAAATGTGCCACGTTGTCCCCTCCTCCTTCACTCAATGCTAGGAACAGCTCAATGGCCCCGTAGCCGAACACGAAGTACTTCGCTTTGATCGGAATCGGCGGAAAAAGCAACATCAGCTCCGTGTTCGGGAACAGCATTCCGAAGGCCAGCAGCAATCCGAAGACCGCACCGGATGCGCCCACCACCCGACCGTAGTAGTGCTCCAGCAATGCCACCCCGTCGATGGGCGAAAACCCGGGTGGAACCAAAAGTTCACGCGACGGGAAAAACGTCCCAAACTGCTGATACAGCGAAACCCCCACCACCAACTCGTGCAAGAAAAATCCCCCCAAACCGCTGATGAGGTAATAGTTCAAAAACCTTTTCGGCCCCCACAAGCGCTCCAGCTGGCTCCCGAACATGAACAGTGCGAACATGTTGAAGAAAATGTGCGTGAAGCCCCCATGCATGAACATGTGGGTCACAATCTGCCACGGCTTGAAAAACGGCGATCCCGGATACGTTCCGGCAAAGACACGCACCGCCTCATCTTCCCCGATCACCATCCCTCCCACAAAGAAGATGATGTTGATAAAGATCAGATTTCGAACTACTTGGGGTGTTGAATCAAACATCAGCGGAACCGTTCTCGGATTTCGTCAGCTGTAAAGGTAACCACCGTCGGCCGACCGAAGGGATCCAGCCCGGGGACCTCGCAACCGAAGAGTCGGTCCACGAGATCGGCCTGTGCCTCCGCTGTCATCGGAGCTCCCGGTCGCACCGCACGGGCACGTGCAAGCCGCCCTGCTAACCGTTCCCACCGGCCCTCCCCACCTACCCCCTCCTCCACCTCTCCCGCCCCGATCAAAGCCTCCACG
>Ga0315904_10008786_pt1 | contig 13313 bp, 10 predicted proteins | sample LakEriMetagenome_6_FD_203529 | JGI IMG/M metagenome (GOLD analysis project Ga0315904, IMG submission 203529) | Freshwater fungal communities from buoy surface, Lake Erie, Ohio, United States - Buoy 12 MA120 | ecosystem: Environmental > Aquatic > Freshwater > Lake | place: USA: Lake Erie, Ohio... | reverse complement strand
TCCTCGCGCGCACGATCGGCGGCTTCCGCAACGTCAAGTCGGCGACCGTCTTCATTTCGCCGAAGCCCGCGACGCCGCTCGGCGCGTCGCGCCATGTGCAGACTGCGAGCGTCCACGTCACGATGCGCGCCGGTGGCCTGACCCAGGAGCAGGTCGACTCGATCGCGGCGATGATCGCCGGCACGCAGGCCGGGCTCAAGCCTGAGAACGTCGCCGTCACCGATGGCCTTCAGAACTACCGCACCACCTTCGGGCGCGCCGGAGCGGGCGGCGAGAACCTCGAGCAGTCGCTCAAGATCGCGGATGCCGTGCAGTCGCGCATCGCGACGCTCCTCGCCGCGATCGAAGGCGTGCGCATCGCGGTGAACCCGCAGGTCGTCACCGTCGAGCGCAAGCGAACGAAGACCGAGTTCCGCGACGGCATCTCCGTGCCGATCAGCGAGCAGTCGCAGACATCGGAGATGAAGGGCGCGTCGCAGGCGCGCGAGCCGGGCACCGTTCCGAACACCGGCATGCAGGTGATGTCGAACGCCGGCGGCGGCAGCCAGTCGACCACCGAGCGCTCGGAGAACCGCTATCTCTCGCAGATTCCCGGCACGCAGGAGACCGAGCTCGATCCGACCGGATATGCGACGAAGATCGACGTCGGGGTCGCGATTCCGTGGAGCTACTTCGTGAAGGTGTGGAAGCTTCGCAATCCGGCGCAGGACGGCGCCGAGGCGAAGGAGCCCGACGAGGCCACGCTGGCCCCGATCCGCACCGAGGAAATCGCCCGCATCACGAAGCTGATCGAGCCGCTCGTCGCGACCGACGCCGTCGAGGACGCGAAGCCCGGGACGGTCGCGATCAGCTGGTTCTACGACTTCGCCGACGAGACGCCGGCGCCTTCGATCGCGGCGAACATCGGCGACATCGTCCTCGGCGGCGGTGGCGGTGGTGGCGGTGGCGGTGGTTTCTCGGTCAGCGGAGGTGGGCTCATCAAGCCGATCGGCCTTGGCGTCCTCGCGATCGTGAGCCTCTTCTTCATGTTCAACATCGCGAAGAAGGCCTCGGTCCGCGAGCAGCTGCCGAGCGCAGAGGAGCTCGCCGGCGTCCCGCCGATGCTCGAGTCCGACGGCGGCGACATCATCGGCGAGGCCGACGAGGCGACGCCCGCTCTCGAAGGCATGGAGCTCGACGACGACAGCCTGCGTCGCCAGCAGATGCTCGATCAGTTGAACGAACTCGCGTCGCGCGATCCGGAGGAGCTCTCGGGCATTCTCCGTCGCTGGATGCGCAACCAGGATTGATTCGCGGAGAAACTGAGCCATGGTCTACCGGCCCGGAATGAAGCTTCCCAAGACCGCCGACGAGCTCGACGGCACGCTGAAGAGCGCGATCCTGCTGCTGTTGCTCGACTCGGATTCGGCGGGAAAGCTGCTCAAGGAGCTTCCGACCGAATCGGTCGAGGAAGTCACCCGCGCGCTCGCCGCGCTCGGCGACGTGCCGAAGGAACTCGGCGAGGAAGTGATCCGCGAGTTCTACTCGCTGGCGATGGCGCAGGGCTACGTCCGCGAGGGTGGCTTCGCCTACGCGAAGAACCTGCTCAAGAACTCGCTTGACTCGAAGATCGCCGAGAAGGTCATCCAGCAGATCCAGACGCAGGTTCAGAAGACGCCGTTCAGCTTCCTGCAGAAGGCGGAGAGCGCGAACCTGCTGACATTCATCCAGGACGAGCATCCGCAGACGATCGCGCTGATCGTGAGCCATCTGTCGCACCACAAGGCGAGCGAGATCCTCATCGGGCTTCCGCCCGCGAAGCAGATCGAGGTCGTCCGGCGCATCGCGCACATGGAGCAGACGAACCCCGAGGTCATCCGCGAGGTCGAGATGTCGCTCGAGAGCCGTCTCTCGAACATGATCTCGTCGTCGATGGAGAAGGTCGGCGGCGTCGAGACCGTCGCCGAGATCCTCAACCTCGTCGACCGTTCCACCGAGCGCACGATCATGCAGGGCGTCGAGAGCGAGGATCCCGAGCTCGTCGAGGAGATCCGCCGCCGCATGTTCGTGTTCGAGGACATCAACATGGTCAACGACAAGGGAATCCAGGCGGTTCTCAAGGAAGTCGAGAACGACCAACTGGTGCTCGCGCTCAAGACCGCGTCCGACGGACTCAAGAACAAGATCCTCAGCAACATGTCGTCGCGCGCAGCCGAGACGATTCGCGAGGACATGGAGTTCATGGGCCCGGTGCGCATCAGCGACGTCGAGGCCGCGCAGCAGAAGATCGTCGACATCGTGCGTCGCCTCGAGGAAGCGGGCGAGATCATCATCGCCGGCCGCGGCGGCGACAACGACGTGGTGGTGTAAGCGGGGTTTCGCTGCGAGAACTGGAACGATCCACGGATGTCCGTCATCAAGTCCACACAATCGAGACCGTCCTTCGCCGGGACATCGCTCTACGACCTCAGCGACCTGCGCCTTGGCGCCGAGCAGGCGCTGGCGCGCGCGCGCGCAGAGGCGGACCGGCTTGTCGGCGACGCCAAGCGCGAGGTCGAGCGCGTGTTCAGCGAATCGCGCGAATCCGGCTTCGAGCAGGGCAAGGCCGAGGGCTACGCGACAGGTCTTGCCGAGGGGCGCGTCGCCGGAGAGGCCGCCGGTCGGGCCGAGGCCCGTGCGGCGCATGAGGCGCTGATCCTCGCGCTCGAGCAGTCGATCAGCGCTGAGTTTGGGCGCTGGATGTCGCACCGCGAGTCCGTGATGCGCGACGCCGAGCGCGAGATGGCGAAGATCGCGATCCTCATCGCGGAGTCCGTGGTGCGCAGGCAAGTCACGCAGGATCCGGCGGTCGTCGTCCGGCAGGTCGAGTGCGCCGTCGCGCTGTTCGCGCGCGCAACGCGCGTTGCGATCGAGATCGCGCCCGAGGACGAGCCGATGGTGCGCGATGCGTTCCCGAGCCTCTGCGCCATGCTTCCCGCCGACGCCGAGATCTCGCTGCGCGCGCGTCCCGGCACGTCGCGTGGCGGCTGCGTGGTGCGCTCGAGCGAGGGCACCGTGGACGCCCGCATCGAGACCCAGTTCCGCCGCATTCGCGAGGGCATCATCGGGCAGTCGGAACCCATCGAGCCTGAGATCGCGGCCGTCGCCGCTGCGACGAACGGCGGAGCCGCGCCAGAAGCCACCACGGCCGGATCCGCCGTCGACGAAGGCGCGGCGCAGCCGCCTGGCGATGGCGCGACTCCACGCGTCGATTCCAATGCTGACATCGCTCCCGATGCCGGCGGCGATGCGGACGCCGGCTCCGACGGGAGCGCAGCGTGAGGCTGGCGTCGATCCATCAGGCCGTGCGCGCGCTCGAGCCGCGCGAGATCACGGGCACGGTGCGCGCCGTCAAGGGGCTTGTTCTCTCCGTCGAGCAGCTGCCGGTTCCGGTCGGTTCGCTCGTGCGGGTCGACGTTCCGCATCGCGGCGAGGCGCCGCGCGGCGAGGTCGTCGGCTTCGACGGCACCAAGGCGCTGGTGATGCTGCTTGCCGAGGCCGATGGCGTCTCGACTGGCGCGACGGTGACCGCCGAGCAGCCGTTCTCGACGGTGGGAGTCAGCGAGTCGTGGCTCGGGCGCGTGGTCGATGCGCTCGGTCGGCCGATCGACGGAAAGGGCGAGATTCTTCCTGGTTCGCCGATGTCGCTCTGGCCTGCGCGGACGAGCCCGCTCGCGCGCGGCGTGATCCGCGACATTCTTCCGACCGGCGTCCGTGCGATCGACTCGATGCTCACGATCGGCAAGGGGCAGCGCATGGGAATCTTCGCCGGCCCGGGTGTCGGCAAGAGCACGCTGCTCGGCTCGATCGCGCGCGGCACCAGCGCGCACGTGAACGTCATCGGGCTGATTGGCGAGCGTGGCCGTGAAGTGCCGGAGTTCCTCGAGCATGTGCTCGGCGAAGAAGGGCTCAAGCGCTCGATCGTGGTCGTAGCGACCGGCGACGAGAGCCCGCTGATGCGCGTGCGTGCCGCCACCGTCGCATGCAGCGCCGCCGAGTACTTCCGCGACCTCGGGCTCGACGTCATGCTCATGCTCGACTCGGTCACCCGATTCGCGCAGGCGCAGCGCCAGATCGGCCTCTCCGCCGGCGAGGCTCCCGCCACGAAGGGCTTCACTCCAAGCGTGTTCGCCATGCTGCCCCGGCTCCTCGAGCGCGCGGGCGTCCTTGCGGGTGGCGGCTCGATCACCGGCTTCTACACCGTGCTCGTCGAGGGCGACGACATGACCGAGCCGATCGCCGACGCCGCGAAGGGCATCCTCGACGGGCACATCGTCTTGTCGCGCAAGCTCGCCGAGCGGGCGCACTTCCCGGCGATCGACATCCTCGCCTCCATCTCGCGCGTCGCCGATCAGGTGTCGGACCAGAATCACCTGCGGGCGCGTCGGCACATGTCCCGGCTGCTCTCGGCCTACAAGGAGGCCGAGGAACTGATCCAGATCGGCGCCTACGCGAAGGGCTCGAACGCAGAGGTCGACGCTGCGATCGCGCTGAAGCCGATGCTCGAGGCGTTCCTGCGCCAGGGGTCCCACGAGCGCTGCGAACTGCCGGTATCCCTGCGCGGACTTGTCGAACTTTCGCTTTCTGCGGCCTCTGCGGACAAGCGGAACACGCCACAGCCCCCGGGCGCTGGAAGACCTGCGGCCGCCGTGCCGATATCCCGTTAGCCGATCCCCCGATCCCGGTCCGCCGGTCTCCGAACACGTCGGTCACCTGACGCATGCCACGATTCCGCTTCGCACTCCAGCGCGTGCTCGACCTTCGCCTCCGCGAGGAGGAGGCGCGTCGCCTTGCGCTCGCGGGCGTCGAGGGCCAGCGCCGGATGCTCGAGGACTCGCTTCGGACGCGCCAGGTCGAGATCTCGGCGGGCCGCGACGAGTGGCGACGTCAGCTTGTCGGCGAGATCGATCCCGCGGCGCTGCGCCACCACTCGGGCGCGAGCCTCGGGCTCATGCGCAAGGCGCAGCGCACGGTGCTCGAGATCGCAGGGCTCGAGAAGCAGCTTGCGCGTGCGAAGGCCGATCTCGTCGAGGCGGCGCGGCGCCGGCGCGTGCTCGAGATCCTGCGCGAGCAGCGGCTTCTCGCGCATCGCGCCAAGGAGGATCACAAGGAGCGCGACCAACTCGATGAGTTCGCCCAGTCGGCCGCCCGCCGCCGGGCCGAGGAGGATGCGATCGCGGAGGAGTCCGCCATGCAGTCGAGCGGATCCGCACGGCACGGAGCATCACGATGAGCACCATTGGACGATTGATCAAGATTCTCGCGCTCGCAAACCTTCTGGCGGTCCTCGGATTCGTCGGCTGGCTGTTCGCAAGCGGTCGTGTCGACGGCGCGCGTCTTGCGAAGGTGCGCGACATCTTCAAGCCGACCATCGCTGAGGAATCGGCCGCGCTCGCCGAGGGCGAGGCGAAGGCAGCCGAGGCGGAGCAGCTTGCGGCCGACGAGCGCAAACTCCTTGAGATTCCCATGGTGCGCGCGGAGCAGATCGTGTCGGCCGAGCGCTTCCAGCAGCGCGCCGCCCTCGCCGTACGCGGGCTGAAGGACGAGCAGAGCCGGCTCCTCGAGGATCTCTCGAGCCGGGAGCGCAGCGTCACCGAGCGTGAGGATGCGCTGGCGAAGCGCAAGACCGAATGGACGAAGTCGATCGCCGAGGAGAAGGACCGGCAGACCAAGGAGCAGTTCCGCAAGGCGGTCCGGCTCCTCGAGTCGGCGCCTCCGAAGCAGGGGAAGGAGTGGATCCTCGAACTCGTGCGTTCCAACCGCGAGGATCAGGCGGTGTCGTACCTCGATGCCATGAACCCGGCGAAGTCGGCCGCCCTCCTGAAGGCCTTCAAGGGCGAGGGCGAGGCGAAGGTGGCGACGGATTTGCTTGAGCGTCTGCGACAGCTTGGTCTCGAGAGCGAGATCAACGCAGGAGCCGCAAATGACGCCGATTCTGCCGTCCCGCCCGCCGATTCTGCCCGCACAGCGCCCCGAGGGGAGGCTCGCAACCCGAACGCTCCAGCAGCCAACGGACCGGCCAGCCTTTCGGGAGGTCCTTCGGGCGGACTCGCCGGCGCAGACGGGCGCTGAGCGCGCGCCGCGCGGTGCCGAGCGCAGCTCGGACCGCCCCGAGGCGCCGCGACAGGCCGAGCGCAGCGGTCCGGGGGGGGCGAACGACGAACGCGCCACAGTCGACGATGCGGGCCGCGACATCGAGTCGCGCGAGGACCTGACGGCTGGTTCGAGCGAGGCGCAGCGCGCTGAAACCTCGTACGACGGCAGTGGTGGCGGCGAGTCGAGCTCGAGCGACGTTTCGCAGGCCGACGGCGAGTTGGGCGCGCAGGACGCCGGGCGAGGTGCCGCCGAGCCCCGTGGTGCAGACGTGAACGGGTCCGCGGCCGATGCAGCCCAGGCGAACGCAGCGCCCGTCGACCAGTCGCCAATGACGGCGGATGCCCGGTCGCAGATGGATACCGCGGTATCCGTCGCGTCATCGATGGCGGCGTCATCGATGGCGGCCGCACTCGACGCCGCGAACGCATCGAACATGCAGGGGGCTCTGGCGGGTTCGACCATGCCGGCCATCGGCGTTTCGCAGGACGCCGTCGAGAGCGCCGTGCCGCAGCGCGCGGTTGCGAACGTGGATGCCGACATCGATGCGCTCTCAGGGTTCATGCAGACGATCGCGACCGACGTCGCCGCACAGAGCTCGAGCGGCTCTGCGATCGCCGAGCGCTCCGCGACCGTGGTCGCGGCGACCGACTCGTCGACCGCGGGTGCGCGCAAGGATCCGAGCGCGAATGCCGCGGCCACCGCAGGCTCGACTGGCGGCATGGCGGACGTCGTCCGCGATGCCAGCGCCGGGCGCGGCGATTCGGCTGCGTCGAATGGCGATGGCAACACAGGCGGCGGGCAGCAGCGCGACGAGCGCCTCACGAGTGCCGCCGCATCCGCGCGCGCCGGTCAGGCGCTGGATGCGCTGGCGAACGCGGTGTCGCCGGAGGCGTTCCTCGAGGGTGATGCACAGCCCTTGGCGAACGCCGGCAGCGCACTTTCTGCTCGTCTGGCCGAGGTTGAGTCATCGCTTTCCCGCGAACGGGTCGCGAAGTCGATCGAGCAGGGCCTGCTCGAGATCGAGGCAGGCCCGAACCAGGGCGCGGCTTCGGCCGCGAACGGCGCAGCGACGATTGCATCCGCAGCCGCGGGCGCGATGGGTGTGCCCGGCGAGTCGATTGAGTTCCTCGCGAATGCAGCGGGCGGAGCGCTGGGCGGCGACCCCGCGCAGGATCTTGCGCGACCTCTCGCCGATCCGCTGCCGACCGGTCGCCTCGCGGCGAAGGGACTCGACATCCTGTCGAACCATCGCGGTGGCGCCATCACCATGCGACTCGAGCCGCCGGCCCTCGGCCAGCTCCGGATCGAGCTCCGTGTCTCGCATGGCGCAGTTGTTGCCGATTTCACGGCCGCCACAGCCGAGGCACGGGTCTTGCTTGAAGCGAACCTTGGCATGCTTCGCGAACGTCTCGAGTCACAAGGTCTCACCGTCGAGCGGATGAGCGTCCACGGAGGCGGCCGCGGAGCGGAAGCCGCGCCGGTGGCGCAGCCGCAGACCGGCGACATGCGACAGGACTCGAACAACAACGGATCGAACAACAACGGCTCCGACGCGCGTGATCGCGACGGCGGACGACAGGACGCGGCGGGCGGCGAGAGCCGTGGCCGGCGCGACGGACATGAAGAGGGCAGGGACCGCGACGCCCGCGGCGACAGGCCGGAACGGGGCGCGTTCGGTGGAATCCTCGAATCGCAGCGCGGGCAGACCGAGCCTCGCACGCTCCGCACCGCGGTCTGACGATCGATCGACGGCAGGAATCATCAGGAAGGACCAACCATGAGCCAGATCTCAGCTCCCACAGGCGCACCTCCGGAACTTCCGCCGATCAAGAGCCGCTTCAACGAGATGTCGAGCGAGGACTTCATGAAGATCATCTTCACGGAGCTCCAGCAGCAGGATCCGTTCAAGCCGAATGACTCGGGCGCGCTGCTCGAGCAGCTGAACTCGATCCGCTCGATCGAAAGCGACATCGCGATGGGCGAGAAGCTCGAGGCGATCGTCTTCCAGGACCAGCTTGCCGGTGCGGGCAACCTCATCGGAAAGCGCGTGGGCGGCCTGACCGTCGACAACGACCGCGTGGGCGGCATCGTGAAGAGCGTGGCGCGTACGGGCGACCAGATCGCGCTCATCCTCCACAACAACTGGACCATTCCGATCGAGAACGTGGAGTACATCGACAACCAGCCCCTGCCGACGAACGGCCCGACGACGGGAACCGGCGGTAGCAGCGGCGGCAGCTCCAGCGGCAGCAGCAGTGGCAACACCAGTGGAAACAGTGGCAATACCAGCGGAAACACCGGTGGAAACACCGGTGGAAACACGGGTGGAAACACCGGTGGAAACACGGGTGGCTGATCCGGACTTGGGAATCCGGTCCACGACACGCGCCCTCTGGACACACCTCGACCCTCTTGTTTCATGACCATCGACCCGCGCCAACTTCTCCGACGACTCGAGCCTGCCGTGCGTCCCGCAGGCGGCTCCAGCGTCCAGCCAAGGTTGTCCGCCGCCGACGGCGACTTCACCGAGCTGCTCTCGCTTGCGAAGGCAGGCGGAGTCGAGAGCGGGCGCGAGCCATTCGTCGCCGACGGCAGCACGCTCGAGCCCGGCACCGTCGCGCAGCTCGGCCGTGCGCTCGACCTCGCGCAGAGCCGCGGTGCGCGCCGTGCAGCGGTCGTCGCCGAGGGCCGCACCTACATCGCCGACGTCGCCACGCGACGACTCGAAAGACTCGAGAGCCGCGATGAGTTCATCTTCGAGGAAGTCGACGCCGCGATCGCGATTCGCGGCGAGACGGCGGCGTACGCCACGCTTCCAGTCGGACCGCGCGCGCTTCCCCCGCGCGCCGTCGCAGAGCAGCTTGAGGCCCTCTCCGCGCGCAATGCGGAGCAAGGCACCACGATCACGTCCCCTGAATCCGATTCCGACGCCGGCTGGATGCGCGCAAGCGCGTGACGACGGCGTAGGACACAGCACGAGGAGTTCGCCATGGCAAGTACAACCTCACTCTTCACCGGACTTTCTGGCCTTGTCGCCAACTCGCGTCGCCTCGACGTGATTGGTAACAACATCTCGAACGTGAACACCACCGCGTTCAAGTCGACGCGCATGGCGTTCGCGCCGAGCTTTAGCCGCACCTTCTCGCTCGGTTCGGCTCCCGGAACCACGACCGGCGGCACCAATCCGGCGCAGGTCGGCCTCGGCGTCACCGTCGCGAGCACGCAGCGCAACTTCAACAACGGCCCCATCGGCGGCACCGGCGTCGCGACCGACATCGCGATCGAAGGCGACGGATTCTTCATCGTCGACGTGGCTGGCGCGCAGAACTTCACGCGCGCCGGCAACTTCCTCCGCAATCCGAACAACGACCTCGTCACGCAGTCGGGCGCGAGCGTCCTCGGCTACGCGGTGAACGAGCAGTTCAACGTCGAGGACGGCAACCTCGTGCCGATCTCGATTCCCATCGGAACGCTGACGCTTGCGGAAGCGACCTCGCAGGTCACCTTCAACGGAAACCTGAACGCGGCCGGCAATGTCGCCACCCAGGGCTCGACCTTCCTCAGCTCGCGCATGTTCACCGATGCCGCGCTCACGACGCCGGTGACCGCGGCGACCGACATCACCACCACGAACGTGTACGTCTCCGACGGCCTCGGCGGATCGATCTTGATGTTCGACGCCGCGACGAACCCGAAGCAGATCACCATGAGCGGCGTCGAGAAGGGCGGCAAGACGATCGCGCCGCGCACCTTCGCCTTCAGCGGAACATCGGTGACCGGCACGGCCGACTTCGGCACGACGCTCGGCGACTTCGCGAGTTTCGTCGAGGACGTGCTTGGCCTCAACAACCAGAACGTCGGCGTCACCTCGAACCTCAACGGCAACGTCAGCTTCGACGCGCAGGGACGCATGGTGATCGTCGGCAACGAGGGCGTGGTGCAGGAACTCGGCCCCGAGTCGATCGAGTTCTCCGCCTCGAACATCGGTGCGGGATCGTCGCAGCCGATCGCGCTCACCCGCTCGAGCTTCGCAAACGGCGAGAGCGTGCGAACCAGCTTCATCATCTACGACTCGCTCGGCACGCCGGTCACCGTCGACATGACCTTCGTGCTGCAGGGCACGACCCCGTCGGGCGGCACCAGCTGGCAGATGATCGCCGAATCGGACGACAGCGACGCATTGAGCCGCATCGTCGGCATCAGCGAGGTGACGTTCGACTCCGACGGCGGGCTGATCAACTCGACCAGCCAGACGCTCAGCATCGTCCGCGACAACGGCGCGAACTCGCCGCTCACGATCAGCCTTGACTTCAGCTCGGACACCTACGCGGTCTCGAGCCTCTCGGACGCCGCCTCGAACCTCGCGGCGGTGTTCCGGAACGGTTCGCCGATCGGCACGCTGTCGAACTTCTCGATCGCCGAGGACGGCCGCATCGCCGGTTCATTCACGAACGGCCTGACCCGCACGATTGGGCAGGTGGCGATCGCGAAGTTCACGAACCCGGAAGGTCTCGTCGATGTGGGCGACAACCTCTATCGCAGCGGTCCGAACTCGGGCGCAGCCTTCATCACGCGGCCGCGCGAGTTCGGCACGGGACGACTCGTCGGCAGCGCGCTTGAGCAGTCGAACGTCGACCTCTCGCAGGAGTTCATCAACATGATCCTCGCGAGCACCGGCTACTCGGCCGCAAGCCGCGTCATCACGACGACCGACGAGCTCATCAACCAGCTGCTCGCGCTCGGCCGATGACGCCGGCGTGAACTGAACCACTCGACTTCCTCCGCGGCGCGCGTCGTTCACTCGATGCGCGCCGCTGTCCATTCTGCGGCCGGCTTCGGCAGCGGCATGCCCGCGGCGTCGCGTTCTTGCCCGCGGCGTCGCGTCAGCGGCGTGGATTGCGTCCGGTCGGGCGCTGTCCGCCGGAGCCGTCGTCGCGCGCGGGCGGTTCGCCGCGGAACTTCGGCTGGGCGAGCGCATGCGCCGCCATGCTTGCCGACGTCCCGGACGGCGGGGGGTCGCCCGGCTCGTAGCGCGCGAACACCATGCGGCCGGCGTTCGTCGTCAGCGTATTGGTGACCACCGCGTTCACGGTCTCTCCGATGTGTCCGCTTCCGCCCTCGATGACCACCATCGTGCCGTCCGGCAGATATCCGACGCCCTGCGTCGGGTTCTCGCCGGCCTTGGTGATCTCGACGTCGATCCGGTCGCCGGGCAGCATCTGCGCGCGCAGCGAACCGGCGAGCGAGTTGATGTTCACGGCGGGAACGCCCGCGATTTCGGCGACCTTCGCCAGGGCTGCGTCGGTGGTGACCACGCGGTAGGCGTTGCGCTTCGCGACCTCGACGAGGCCGCGGTCGACGTTCGCGCCTTCGAAGGCAAGGTCCTCGATCGAGAGATCGATGCGCGGTGCGCCCTGCAGCCGCGCGATCATGTCGAGGCCGCGCCGGCCGCGGGCGCGCTTGCCCTTGTCGGCGCTGTCGGAGAGGCGCTGCAATTCGTCGATGACCGCCTGGAGCACGACGAACGGCGCGTCGATCGCGCCCGACTGCGCAAGGTCGAGGATGCGCCCGTCGACGATGGCGCTCGTGTCAAGCAGCATCGGCCGCACGCCGCGATTCTGCTTCGAGAACTCGACGTAGGGAATCACGAGGCGGAAGTCATCCTTCGTCGTCATGACGACCGACACCGCGATGTAGCAGAGGATGAGGCCGATGGAGACCTTCGTGAGGTTGAGGTAGATCGCGGCCGTCTCCTTCAGGCTCCACGCCTCCACGATCGCATCGAGCAGCGTGCCGATCGCGTAGGCGCCGATGAGTCCGAGGCAGATGCCGAGGTAGATGCCGAAGATCGACGCGAGCTGCTTGTTCGGCGACATCGCGTCGATCACGACGACGATGAGGCCGAGCGAACCCGTCGCGAGCGTCAGTCCGATCACAAGGCGAACCGGGAACGGCTCGCCGGGGTTCGAGTTGCTCAGGCTGCCCACCACGAGCGCGGGCGTGGCAAGCACCAGCGCCATGAACATCAGCCGGGCGGCAAGCAAGATCAGCCGCGTGCTTTCACGGCGGCTGCTGGGAATTCTGGACTGCCCGTCTGACGCTTCCTGGTACCGATCGAGCATGGGCTCGGTCATGCGGTCCTCCGAGGGCGGATTCTACGACACGCGGGGGCCGGAACTTCGCTACTATCGGGTTTCTGGAGCCTCGGAAGACGGCCGGGCCCGGCGGGCGGGTCGGCCGTGAACCTGGTCAGGGCTTGACCGCAGCAGCCATAAGCGTTTCGGTCCGAGCCGACGGTCGCCTGGCCGTCTTCCGCGGCTCCAGCATTCAGGACGTCGGGCGGCATGCGTCGCCCAGCGCGAGCGGCCCTCCGCTCGTCCATTCGCGTAGGCGTGAGAGAGCATGGCCAAGAAGGGTGCCCCAACTTCATCCGCCTCTGCGGGCTCGTCAGACGGGCTCCTGCTCGGCGGCGTCGTCGCCGACACGCCCGCAGCCGCGCCGGCAGGTGGCGGCGGGGGGGCTTCGGGCGCCGCTCGCACGGGAACGACTTCGTCCGGCAAGGCCTACACCGTGCTCGCGCGGCGCTACCGCTCGCGCGACTTCAGCGAGGTGGTGGGCCAGGAGCCGATCGCCCGCACGCTCCAGAACGCGATCGCGACCGGCCGCACGGCGCACGCGTATCTCTTCTGCGGCACGCGCGGCGTCGGAAAGACCTCGATGGCGCGCATCTTTGCCCGCGCCCTGAACCGCGACGGCGCCCTCGCAGAGAGCGACGCGATCGGTGACGCGATCCTGCGCGGCGAGGATCTCGACGTCATCGAGATCGACGGCGCTTCGAACCGGGGCATCGACGACGCGCGCGACCTGATCGCGGGTGCGGGGCTTGCGCCGACGCGCGGCAAGTACCGCATCTACATCATCGACGAAGTCCACATGCTCACGACGCCGGCGTTCAACGCCCTCCTCAAGACGATGGAGGAGCCGCCGGCGCACGTGAAGTTCATCCTCTGCACCACCGAGCCGCACAAGGTTCCGCAGACGATCCAGTCGCGCTGCCAGCGCTTCGACTTCCGCAACATCCCGACCAAGCAGATCGCGGCGCACCTTGGTGCGGTGGCGTCTGGCGAGAAGATCGAGGTGACTGAGGAAGTGCAGCTGGCCGTGGCGCGACTCGCGAATGGCTCGATGCGCGATGGGCT
>Ga0315904_10008785_pt1 | contig 13314 bp, 21 predicted proteins | sample LakEriMetagenome_6_FD_203529 | JGI IMG/M metagenome (GOLD analysis project Ga0315904, IMG submission 203529) | Freshwater fungal communities from buoy surface, Lake Erie, Ohio, United States - Buoy 12 MA120 | ecosystem: Environmental > Aquatic > Freshwater > Lake | place: USA: Lake Erie, Ohio... | reverse complement strand
TAAACGTTTTAATTTATCGGCTGCTCGACTAGCCATGCCGGAAATACCTGAATTCATTTTTATGGAAGGGTTAAGGCAATTGATCAACTTAGATAAGGATTGGATCCCGTCGCGACCTGAACATTCACTTTACATTCGTCCGTTCATGTTTGCAACCGATGAGTTATTGGGTGTAAAACCTTCCGATACGTATAAATACATGGTCATCTTATCGCCAGCTGGTCCTTTCTTTTCCGCCCCATTAAAAATATATATTGAGGATCAATATGTTCGCGCGGTCAAAGGTGGGGTTGGGTATGCAAAAGCTGCAGGTAACTATGGAGCAGCCATGCTTGCCACTGCAGAAGCCAAAAAAAAGGGATATGATCAAGTATTGTGGACAGATGCTAATGAGCATAATCTCGTTCAGGAAATTGGGGTGATGAATGTCTTTTTTATTGTAAAGGATAAAGTATATACACCCGATCTTGCACAAGGCACGATTCTGGCAGGGGTTACCCGAGATAGTGCGATTACTGTACTCAACGAAATGGGGTTAGAAGTTGTGGAAAGAAGCTTAAGCCTGGATGAGATCAGAGAAGCAAGTGCTAGAGGTGAGCTGCAGGAAGCATTTGGAACGGGCACGGCAGCTACTATTTCGTATATAAAACAGCTTGATGGAAAGGATTTTTCCATTCATTTTGAACCTGAGAAATGGGTTCATGCCCCAGCGTTAAAATGCCGTTTAGATGCCATAAGGGATGGATCTCAAGCCGATACACATGGCTGGTTGTTTAAAATCTAAAAAATCTGTTTGTAAAAAATTTGGGTGGCAAATAAAATAGTTTACCTTTGCCTCCCGTTTAAAAACAAGGTAACGAATGCCTACTATTCAACAATTAGTAAGAAAAGGAAGAGAAATCATCAGGGCGAAGAGTAAATCTAGAGCGCTCGATGCTTGCCCACAGCGTCGTGGTGTTTGTACGCGTGTATATACAACAACCCCTAAAAAGCCAAACTCTGCGCTTCGTAAGGTAGCTAAGGTTCGTCTTACCAACAAAGTAGAAGTTATTGCTTATATACCAGGTGAAGGTCATAACCTGCAAGAGCACTCGATCGTTTTGATCAGAGGTGGTCGTGTTAAAGATCTTCCGGGTGTACGTTATCATATCGTTCGTGGTAGCTTGGATACTGCTGGTGTTAAAGACAGAAAGCAAAGCCGTTCTAAATACGGTACCAAGCGTGAAAAAGCTAAAAAATAATCGCCAATCCCATACAAATTGATCATCCATGAGGAAAGCAAGAGCTAAAAAATTACCAATCGCACCAGATCCAAAGTTCAATGATACACTGGTGTCTCGTTTTGTGAATAACCTAATGTGGCAGGGAAAAAAAGGAGCATCGCTTACTATTTTCTATGATGCTTTGGACAAGGTTGCTAAGCAAACAAGTGAGGATGGATACGAAGTTTGGAGAAAAGCGTTGGCTAATGTATCTCCAGCTGTTGAGGTAAGAAGCCGTCGTATTGGTGGTGCCACGTTCCAGATTCCTTCTGAAGTACGCCCAGATCGTAAAATTTCTTTAAGTATCAAATGGTTGATCCGTTTTGCTCGTGAGCGTAACGGAAGATCCATGGCGGATAAATTAGCTAATGAAATTGTTGCTGCAAGTAAGGGTGAAGGTGGCGCATTCAAAAAGAAAGAAGATACACATAAGATGGCTGAAGCAAACAAAGCTTTTGCTCACTTCCGTGTATAGTATGATAAAAGTATTTTTTAAAAAAGCCATCAACAATTTGATGGCTTTTTTTTATTTCATAAAACGGCTAAATTGGCAATTTTGCCATTCGCTAATTATTTGTTTATTCTCATATTTTCTCCCTACCTTTGCGCCCTAAATTCTTAACCAAATTGTCATGGCAGACTTAAGATTTCAAAGGAATTTCGGTATCGCTGCTCACATCGATGCTGGTAAAACCACAACAACAGAGCGTATTCTGTACTACACAGGAATGTCCCATAGAATAGGTGAGGTGCACGATGGTGCAGCTACTACTGACTGGATGGAGCAAGAGAAAGAGAGAGGTATTACGATCACTTCAGCGGCGGTAACTTGTTTCTGGAACTTTCCAACGCAACAAGGTCAACCAGTACCTGATACAAAGAAATATAAATTCAACATCATTGATACTCCGGGTCACGTGGACTTCACCGTAGAAGTGGAGCGTTCGATGCGTGTATTAGATGGTCTTGTAGCTTTGTTCTCTGCCGTTGACGGTGTTGAACCCCAGTCCGAAACAGTATGGCGCCAGGCAAACCGGTATAAGGTTCCACGTTTAGGTTTCGTAAATAAAATGGACCGTGCAGGTGCTGACTTCTTAAATGTAGTAAAGCAGGTTAGAGAGATGCTGGGTGCGAAGTCTGTTCCTTTGCAATTACCAATAGGTGCTGAAGATAATTTCAAAGGTGTGGTTGATCTGATCACATTGAAAGGTATTATCTGGAAGGATGAGACACAAGGAATGACCTATGAGGAAGTAGCCATTCCAGCAGATATGCAGGAAGATGTCAACTACTGGAGAGCTCAGTTGATCGAGGCAGTAGCTGAATATGATGATACATTGATGGAGAAATTCTTTGAAGATCCAAACTCTATTAGTGAAAACGAAATACATGAAGCCATTCGAAAAGCTACGATCGATATGAGTATCGTTCCAATGCTTTGTGGCTCTTCATTCAAGAATAAAGGTGTTCAAACTATGCTGGATTGCGTGGTTCGTTACCTGCCTAGTCCAGTTGACATTGACGCTATACATGGTACAGATCCAGATAGCGGAGAAGAGATTACCCGTAAGCCAGATGCGAAGGAACCATTTTCTGCATTGGCGTTCAAGATCATGACAGATCCTTTCGTAGGACGTTTGGCATTCTTCCGTTGTTACAGTGGTAAGTTAGATGCCGGTTCTTACGTTAAAAATATGCGTAGCGGAAAGAACGAGCGTATCAGTCGTATCATGCAGATGCATGCCAACAAGCAGAATCCAATTGACTTCATCGAAGCCGGTGATATTGGAGCTGCTGTAGGTTTCAAGGAAATTAAAACAGGTGATACCCTTTGTGATGAGAATCATCCAATTGTTCTGGAGAACATGTTCATTCCTGAGCCGGTAATTTCTATTGCGGTAGAACCAAAAGCGCAGGCGGACGTAGATAAAATGGGTATGGCAATTGCCAAGTTGATCGAAGAAGATCCAACTCTTCGCGTTAAAACAGACGAAGAAACTGGTCAGACCGTATTAAGTGGTATGGGTGAGCTTCACCTGGAGATCATCGTAGATCGTATGAGGCGTGAATTCAAAGTAGAAGTGAACCAGGGTGCTCCTCAGGTTGCGTATAAGGAAGCATTCCACGCTACCATTGAGCATCGTGAAGTATTAAAGAAGCAGTCGGGTGGTCGTGGTAAGTTCGCAGATATCATGTTTGAGCTTGGTCCAGCCGAAGAAGAGTGGTTGAAAGAAAACGCTGGTAAGCAAATGCAATTTGTGAACGATATTTTTGGAGGATCAATTCCACGTGAATTTATCCCTGCTATACAAAAAGGTTTCGAGCAGGCCATGAGTAATGGTGTTTTGGCAAGTTATCCTGTAGAGCATATGAGAATCAGAGTATTCGACGGAAGCTTCCACCAGGTTGACTCCGACTCCATGTCTTTTGAATTATGTGCACGTAGCGGTTTCCGTGAAGCAGCTCGTAAGGCAAAGCCAGTGTTATTAGAGCCGATAATGAAAGTAGAAGTTATTACGCCAGAACAATATATGGGTGATGTAACCGGAGATTTGAATCGTCGTCGTGGGCTACTCGAAGGTATGGATAGTCGTGCCGGAGCACAGGTGATCAAGGCTAAAGTGCCTCTGAGTGAAATGTTTGGATATGTTACACAGCTTCGTTCACTTTCATCTGGACGTGCTACCTCAACAATGGAATTCTCGCATTATGCGCCAGCGCCGAATAACATTGCAGAGGAAGTGATTGCCAAAGTGAAAGGAAAGAATGCCTAATAAATCTTAAAAACCCCGCACAGCGGGGTTTTTTTATAAGGGGCGGGTATTTTAATAAAAATCCAACATTTCTTAGCAGAATATTTGGCTGTCCCAAATTAACTCCCTACATTTGCCACCCCGTTGATAAGGGGTATTAATTGTATGTCGCAGAGAATTAGAATTAAATTACAATCTTACGATCATAATCTGGTTGATAAATCAGCGGAAAAGATCGTAAAGACCGTTAGAAGCACGGGAGCTGTTGTAACTGGTCCTATTCCTCTTCCAACACGGAAGAAGATCTTTACCGTTCTTCGTTCACCGCACGTGAACAAGAAGGCTCGTGAGCAGTTCGAATTATGTACGCATAAGCGTCTGTTAGATATTTATACTTCATCTTCACGTACAGTAGATGCACTGAGTAAGTTGGATCTGCCAAGTGGTGTTGAAGTTGAGATCAAGGCTTGATCGTAGGATAAAGTCTTTTTTAGTTCTTTTTATTCATCTCCCAATTTTCCTGCCGGTGGCGGGAGAAAGTAGGAGCGCTGAAACAACGTATTTTCCGCTTCGGCGGATCAGAAATATGAACAAGCCCTTCGAGGTTTGTTTACTGCCGGTACTTCTTTCCCATGGTGGGAAACAAAAGAAAAGGTCGGCAGCAAACCAGGATTGAAGTATGCGGTCTAACCGCGCTGTCCTCGTAACCGGGGAGGGGCAAAAACTAAACGAAATGAAAGGTATCATTGGTAAGAAAATCGGGATGACCAGCATCTTCAGTGCTGATGGAGTACAAACCGCCTGTACCATAATTGAGGCTGGTCCCTGTACAGTAACACAGGTTAAAACTGTGGATACGGATGGCTATAATGCCCTCCAGCTCGCATTTGGCGACAAAAATGAGAAGCACACTACAGCTTCTGAGAAAGGACATTTTGCAAAGTCTGGTTCTGATTTCAAAAAATTTATTAAAGAGTTCCGCGATTATTCCATTGATAAATCTGCCGGAGAAACGGTAACTGTAGATATTTTCACGGAAGGTGAGAAAGTAGATGTAGTGGGTACTTCAAAAGGTAAAGGTTTTCAGGGTGTAGTTAAGCGTCATGGATTTAGTGGTGTTGGAGAACAGTCTCACGGTCAACATGATCGTCAGCGTGCTCCGGGATCCATTGGTAATTCATCAGACGCTTCTCGCGTTTTCAAAGGTATGCGCATGGCAGGCCGTATGGGTACAGACCGTGTTAAGATTAAGGCGCTTCCTATCGTAAAAATATTCCCAGAAAAGAACTACATCCTAGTAGCAGGATCTGTGCCTGGTCACAATGGTTCCATTGTTTACATTCAGAAATAATTAAACGGATTACAATGCAAACAGACGTTTTAAATATAAAAGGAGCAAAAACCGGTAGAACAGTTGAACTGCCTGATGAGATTTTTGGTGTTGAACCGAATGAGCATGTGGTTTATCTGGCTGTTAAGCAGTATCTGGCCGCTCAGCGTCAAGGTACGCATAAAGTGAAGACACGTGCAGAAGTGCATGGTGCCAGTCGTAAACTTCATCGTCAAAAAGGTACTGGTGGTGCCCGTAAGGGTAATATTCGTAACCCTTTATATAAGGGTGGTGGTACAATATTTGGACCAAAGCCGCACGCTTACGATTTCAAATTGAATCGCAAGGTGAAGGATCTTGCTAAGATAAGTGTACTGAGTGCAAAAGCTAAGGAAAACAATATTGTAGTAGTGGAAGATGTGCAGATGGATGCACCAAAAACGAAAGACTTTGCTGCTGTATTATCAGCATTGAATATTGCAGATAAGAAAGCGTTATTTGTTATTCCTGAATATAACGATACCGTTTACTTGAGTTCCCGCAATATTCCTTCTGTACTAACCGTATTGTTGTCTGATCTGAATACATACGATCTCGTTAATTCAGACGTAGTGGTATTTACAGAGAATGCTGCAAAAATTTTCACCGAAGAAGATGCTACGGTAACTGCATAAGTTAACGGAGTAATTATAAAAAATTATTAAAGGGTTAATAATGAAACTTAGCCAAGTATTGATCAAGCCGATCCTAACTGAAAAAGCAAACGCTCTGCAAGAAAAAAGCAGAATATTTTCTTTTCGTGTAGCAAGAGAAGCTAATAAATTGGAGATCAAAAATGCCGTAGAAAGTTTTTACGGTGTAACCGTTGAAGATGTACGTACTATTGTTGTTCCGGGAAAGAACAAGAGCCGTTTCACTAAAGCAGGTTTTGTACAAGGTCGTAAGCCAGCGTACAAAAAAGCGTTGGTTGTGGTAGCAGAAGGAGAAACAATTGATCTGTATTCAAATATATAATTGAAGAATGGCCGGCAAGGCCGCAAATATTGCAAACTAAAGTATGGCACTAAAAAAATACAAACCAATTACGGCCGGAACACGCTGGAGAATTGGAAATGCATACGCAGAAATCACAACAGATACTCCAGAGAAGTCTCTGTTGGAAAAGAAATCAAAGACTGGTGGACGTAACGCTCAAGGTCGTCGTTCAATGCGTTATATCGGTGGTGGTAACAAGAACATGTATCGTATCATCGATTTCAAGCGTAACAAAAAGAATGTACCTGCAACTGTTGCTTCTATCGAATATGATCCAAACCGTACGGCATTTATTGCTTTATTGAATTATGCTGATGGTGAAAAGCGTTACATTCTAGCTCCTCAGGGACTGGAAGTAGGTATGACGGTTATTAGTGGTGACGAAGTCGCTCCAGAAATTGGAAATGCATTGCTGCTGAAAAACATGCCTTTAGGTACAAATGTGCACAACATCGAATTACAGCCTGGTCAGGGGGGTAAGATCTCTCGCAGTGCTGGTGCTTCTGCGCAATTAACCAATAAGGAAACAGCATATGCTGTTTTAAAAATGCCTTCTGGTGAATTGCGTAAAGTGCTGATCAATTGCTATGCAACAGTAGGTGTGGTTTCTAATTCAGACCATAACTTGGAGAGCATGGGTAAAGCAGGACGTAATCGTTGGAAAGGTATCAAGCCAAGAAATCGTGGTGTGGCGATGAACCCTGTAGATCACCCGATGGGTGGTGGTGAAGGTCGTTCTTCGGGCGGACATCCACGTAGCCGTACTGGTAAATACGCTAAGGGAGAGAAGACAAGACAAAGAGGCAAGTCTAGCGACAAGCTTATCATCCAGCGTAAAAACGGTAAGAAATTAGCCAAATAAGTTTACCCAATTTAGATCAACAAATCATTACAATAGTATATGGCTCGTTCAATAAAAAAAGGTCCTTACGTTTTCGCGAAACTCGAGAAGAAGGTAGTGGCAATGAATGACGGAAAAACAAAAAGAGGAGTAGTAAAGACATGGAGCAGAAGAAGTACGATCACTCCAGATTTCGTCGGACATACATTCGCTGTTCATAACGGAAATAAATTTATTCCGGTTTATGTAACGGAATTCATGGTTGGTCACAAGCTGGGGGAGTTCGCTCCAACCAGGAATTTTAAAGGACATTCCAGCAAGAAAGGTTAATAACGTAAGCCCGTAAGGTCTTAGCTTATAAAAGAATTAAAAGACATGGAAGCTGTAGCAAAACTTAGAAATTATCCCACATCACCCCGCAAAATGCGTTTGCTGGCTGATGAGATCCGTGGAATGAAAGTAGAGAACGCTGTTGCGTTGCTTGAGCATCATCCACAACATAGCGCAACTCCACTGCGTAAACTGGTACTTTCAGCGGTAAGCAATTGGAGAAATAAGAATGAAGGTGGTGATGTCGGTTCACTGGTGGTGAAAACCATATTTGTGGATGGTGCACGTTCTATCAAACGTATGTTACCTGCACCACAGGGTCGTGCATATCGCATGCGTAAGCGTAGTAATCATGTTACAGTGATCGTAGATATTAAACAATAACTCAGAACTATTTCAAAATCTATACATGGGTCAGAAAACGAATCCGATTGGTAATAGGTTAGGTATCATCCGCGGATGGGAGAGTAACTGGTACGGTAATAAAAAGGATTATTCCGTAAAGCTCATCGAGGATCATAAGATCCGTACTTACCTTACTGCCCGTATTAACAAAGGCGGTATAGCTAAAATCGTTATCGAAAGAACGCTGAATAAGCTTATCGTAACCATCCATACCTCTAAGCCCGGTATCATTATCGGTAAAGGTGGTGGAGAGGTAGATCGCATCAAGGAAGAGTTGAAAAAACTTACCGGTAAGGAAGATGTTCAGATCAACATTCTGGAAATCCGTCGTCCGGAATTAGATGCTAATATTGTTGGTGATACTATTGCCAAGCAGATCGAAAATCGTATTAACTACAAGCGTGCTATCAAAATGGCGATCGCGTCTTCACTGCGCATGGGTGCAGAAGGAATTAAGATCAAAGTTAGTGGACGTTTGGGTGGTGCTGAGATCGCTCGTACGGAGGAAATTAAACAAGGTCGTGTTCCTTTGCACACCTATCGTATGGATATTGATTATGCTTCTGTATTTGCTCTAACCGTATATGGAAAGATTGGTATCAAAGTATGGATCTGTAAAGGTGAAGTATTAACGAAGCGTGATTTGAATCCAAACTTTATTGGCGGAAAGAGTGATGTGAGTGATCGCAGAGATCGTCGTGATGGTGATCGTGGTGGTGATCGCGGAGATCGCAGAGGTGGGGAGCGCAGAGATCGCAGAGATTCAAAAAGATAAAAAATTAAAACATTAAGGTCATAATCATACGATCATGTTACAACCAAAAAGAACCAAGCACAGGAAGATGCAGAAGGGCCGAATCAGAGAGGTAGCCAAGAGAGGTACATTGTTATCTTTTGGAACCTTTGGACTGAAAGCTCTGGAGCCTATCTGGCTTACTAACCGCCAGATTGAAGCAGCGCGTCAGGCGATGACACGTGCGATGAAACGTGAAGGTAATGTGTGGATCAGAGTATTCCCTGATAAATCGATCACCCGCAAACCTGCAGAGGTGCGTATGGGTAAAGGTAAAGGTAACCCTGAATTTTGGGCAGCTGTAGTTGAACCAGGAAGAATTTTGTTTGAGGCAGATGGTGTTCCGGAGCAGGTAGCAAAAGATGCTATGGCACTAGCAGCAGCAAAACTTCCCATTAAAACAAAATTCATCATCCGTCGGGATGCTTAAATAATAATCGCTTAAAAACTGTAAAATGTCTAAGAAGTACGATTTTTTAAAGAGCCTTGCCGGATTGAATATTCAGGATCTGAAAGCAAGAATTCAAGAGGACGAGCAACGCCTGAAAAAGTTGGAGTTTGCTCATGGTATCTCTCCTTTGGAGAATCCAATGAGTATCCGCGGCTTGCGCAGAGATATTGCGCGTCTGAAAACAGAATTGAAGAAGAAAGAACTGAGCGCATAAAAGACAACTGATAAAAAAGACTGGTAACAGTCGGAAAAAGCTAAAACAGCAAAAAAATGTCTGAAAGAAAGTTACGTAAAACAAAGATCGGAGTGGTTAGCAGCAACAAGATGATGAAGACCATCACCGTTGCCGTTGAACGAAAAGTTAAGCACCCCATCTACGGAAAGTTCGTAAAGAAGACGACGAAGTTCCACGCACACGATGAGAATGGAGAAGCGACTCCCGGTGATGTAGTTCGCATCATGGAAACTCGTCCATTAAGTAAAACGAAGCGTTGGAGATTGGTTGATATCATCGAAAAGGCGAAGTAATTTCCGTAAGTAGCAAATTATTCATTGTTTCAATTGTTCTTTAAAAAAGGACACAAAGTAAAATAAACATGATTCAGCAGGAAAGCAGGCTCAACGTAGCTGATAACAGTGGTGCAAAGGAAGTTCTTTGTATCCGCGTTCTTGGAAACAGCGGGCAGGATTATGCCAAGATTGGCGATAAGATCGTGGTTACCGTAAAAGATGCCATCCCTGCAGGTGGTATAAAAAAAGGTACTGTTTGTAAAGCCGTGATCGTGCGCACGAAGAATAAACTGCGCCGTAAGGATGGAAGCTATATTCGTTTTGACGATAACGCAGTAGTTCTCTTAAACCAGTCTGATGAGCCACGTGGTACACGTATCTTCGGCCCGGTAGCGCGAGAACTAAGGGATAAGGGATATATGAAAATCATTTCTCTAGCACCTGAAGTACTTTAATTACATTATCATTCTCAAGGGAGAATTAAACTATAGTTTAAAACATGAGCAACAGATTCAAAGCCAAGTTCAATATCAAGAAAGGAGATACCGTTGTGGTGATCGCCGGTGATGATAAGGATCTGAAAAAACCTCGCAAGGTGTTGGAGGTATATCCGGATGACGCCAGGGTGTTGGTGGAAGGGGCCAATATAGTTACCCGTCATACCAAACCATCTGCGCAAAATACTAAGGGTGGGCTTGTTAAAAAAGAGGCACCAATTCATATCTCTAATGTGATGATTTGGGATGCCAAGAAAAGTGAGCCAACCAAAGTTCAGCGTACTCGCGAAAATGGTAAGCTAGTTCGTATTTCTAAAAAATCAGGGGAGGTTATTAAATAATGAAAACAGCAGCATATACTCCGAGATTGCAGAAAAAGTATCATGATGAAGTGATACCCGCTTTGCAAAAGAAGTTCAACTATAAGAGTTCAATGCAAACTCCAAAGTTGATCAAGATCTGTGTAAACAGAGGTGTGAATGGTGCGGTAGCAGATAAAAAGCTGATCGACATCACTGTAGATGAATTATCTACCATCACTGGTCAGAAAGCAGTAGCTACCAGCTCTAAAAAAGATATTTCAAACTTTAAACTTCGTAAGGGAATGCCCATTGGGGCACGTGTAACCCTAAGAGGTGTAAAAATGTATGAATTCCTTGACCGATTACTCGCCGCTTCTTTGCCACGTGTACGTGACTTCAAAGGCGTTAGTGAGAAAGCGTTTGATGGAAGAGGTAACTACACCTTAGGAGTTACCGAGCAAATCATTTTCCCTGAGATTGATATCGATAAGATAAATAAAATAACGGGTATGGACATCACCTTTGTGACTACTGCCAAAACAAACGAAGAAGCATACGCATTGCTCAGCGAATTGGGTATGCCTTTCCGTGACATGAGAAAAGAAAAAGCTTAAACGAATAAATACTATCAGTAATGGCTAAAACCTCAGTAAAAGCCAGAGAGGCAAAAAGGGTAAAAATGGTAGAGAAGTATGCTGAAAAGCGGGCTGCACTTAAAGCTGCCGGCGATTATGCTGCACTTGACCAACTTCCCAAAAATTCATCCAAAGTTCGCCTGCACAACCGTTGCCAGTTGACCGGACGTCCTCGTGGATACATGAGATACTTCGGAATATCAAGGGTAACTTTCCGTGATATGGCACTGGCTGGAAAAATCCCAGGTGTAAAAAAGGCAAGCTGGTAAACAATACCAGGATTGAATTAATTGATAACGTCAACTGAAAATTATTATGGTTACAGATCCAATAGCAGATTTCCTGACAAGAATACGTAACGCCCAAATGGCTGGACATCGTATTGTGGAGATTCCTGCATCTAATCTGAAGAAGCGTATCACCGAAATTTTATATGCACAGGGGTATATCCTGAAATATAAATTCGAAGATGATGCTAAACAAGGTGTGATCAAGATTGCCCTTAAGTATGATGCTCAAACAAAAGAGCCAGCTATCAAAACTCTGGAGCGTGTTAGCCGTCCTGGATTACGTCAGTATGCCAGTCCAGCTGAATTCCGTAGAGTAAAGAATGGACTTGGTGTAGCTATCATCTCTACTTCACGTGGTGTGATGACAGACAAAGATGCCAAGGCCCAGAATGTTGGTGGTGAAGTTCTTTGTTACATTTATTAATATTTTTTAACGTCAGATACATTAAGCTGTTCCTATAGCAGCTGACCGGTCTGGCAAAAATTAACAACATATGTCTCGTATAGGAAAAGCCCCGATAGCAGTTCCAGGTGGTGTAACCATCACCGTTGGAAATGACAACGTGCTGACCGTTAAGGGTCCGAAAGGTGAATTAAAAGAAGCGATCGACAGGGATATTACGGTTGCTGTTGAAGACGGCAAAATCGTTTTTTCTCGTCCAACTGAACAAATCCGCCATCGTGCCTTGCATGGTTTATATCGTGCATTAGTGGCAAACATGGTTAAAGGTGTAACAGAAGGATTCAAGAAAGAATTAGAACTGGTGGGTGTGGGTTATAAGGCAGCAAATCAGGGCAATGTTCTTGATCTTTCTTTGGGTTATTCACACAACATCATTTTCGAAATTCCAAAAGAATTGAAAGTTGCCACCACTCAGGAAAAAGGGGATAACCCTCGTATTTTTATCGAAGGTATCGATAAACAATTGCTGGGACAGGTTGCTGCCAAGATACGTTCTCTTCGTAAGCCAGAGCCTTACAAAGGGAAGGGTGTTAAGTATAAGGGTGAATACATCCGTCGTAAGGCTGGTAAAGCTGCAGGTAAGTAAGTTTTTTAATTTAAAATTTTCAATATCATCCCTGGCAGAATCAGGGATCTAAAATAAGAAATCATGAATACAAAATCTCTGAGGAGAAAGAAGATCAAATTCAGAATCCGTCATAAGGTTTCTGGTGTATCGTCAAATCCTCGTTTGAGTGTTTTCAGAAGCAACAGTGATATTTACTGTCAACTGATAGACGATGTTAACGGATCAACATTAGTTGCTGCGTCTAGTCGTGAAAAAGATATCCTGGCTCAGAAAGTAAATAAATCTGAAAAAAGTAAGCTGGTTGGTATGTCTCTCGCTAAAAAAGCTTTGGCACTAGGTATTCAAACCTGTGTTTTCGATCGAGGTGGTTATCTCTATCATGGTCGTGTTAAAGCAGTAGCGGAAGGTGCACGTGAAGGTGGTCTTAAATTCTAATTCAACTCTTAATTGACGAAATAATGTCTAAGGTAAACTTGAACAAAGTAAAGGCGGGCGATCTGGAACTTAAAGAAAAAGTTGTAGCGATCAATCGTGTTGTTAAAACCACTAAAGGCGGACGTGCCTTCAGTTTCTCTGCTCTAGTAGTAGTGGGTAATGAAAATGGTGTGGTAGGACACGGTCTGGGCAAGGCGAAAGAGGTTCAGGAAGCGATTACGAAAGGTATCGAAGATGCCAAAAAGAATCTGATCAAAGTTCCTGTAATGAAGGGTACTATCCCTCATGATCAACTGGCAAAAGAAGGTGCTGCAAAAGTACTTATTAAGCCTGCAGCTCATGGTACTGGTGTGATCGCCGGAGGTAGCATGCGTGCTGTCTTGGAATCTGCCGGTGTAACCGACGTATTAGCTA
>Ga0315904_10008784_pt1 | contig 13314 bp, 30 predicted proteins | sample LakEriMetagenome_6_FD_203529 | JGI IMG/M metagenome (GOLD analysis project Ga0315904, IMG submission 203529) | Freshwater fungal communities from buoy surface, Lake Erie, Ohio, United States - Buoy 12 MA120 | ecosystem: Environmental > Aquatic > Freshwater > Lake | place: USA: Lake Erie, Ohio... | reverse complement strand
ATCAACGACCTTAAAACAAATCCAGACTCAAGACGACTAATGGTTTCAGCTTGGAATGTAGGCGAATTAGACCAAATGGTTCTTCCACCTTGTCATTATGGATTTCAAGTTTATACTAGAGAGTTGAGTTTTGAAGAGAGAATTGTTTGGATGAAAGATAACTCACCAACTCGAGAAGTAATTCTACCACAAAGCCTAGGTCCTGAGTTCTCTTTGGATGAGTTTTTTGAACCTTACGGAGTTCCAAAACGAGCAATCTCTCTAATGTGGAATCAACGTTCAGTAGATACATTCTTAGGTTTACCATTCAATATTGCTTCTTATGGATTATTACTTGAAATTATAGCTAAAGAAGTTAATATGGTACCTGATGAATTGATTGGTAATCTTGGAGATGTACACTTGTATAGTAACCATGTTGAACAGGCTAAGGAACAAATAACAAGAGAACCATATCCATTACCAACTGTAACATTACCATCAGGTTTAGAACCAGGTTTAGGTCATTGGGATAAGGTAGTGTTTGAAGATTTTTATTTGAATGATTATAAATCATACCCATCAATTAAAGCACCTTTATCAAATTAAAAGTTATGAGTTTTCTTAAAGATAATTTAACAATAGTTATTCCATGTAAAAATGAGGGAGTAGGTTTAGCCTCTACCTTAATTAAAGTATTAGCTTATCACGATTGTAATGTTATTATAGCTGATTCATCTAATGATGATACTTTAGATTATTTAAAAGGTATTAATTTTATAACTAATGATTATATTAAAATAATTAGTGGTGGTTTACCTGCGATAGCACGTAATAATGGATTTGAACATGTTAAAACACCTTATGTTTTATTTTTAGATGCTGATATGGATATATCTAAAATACCATTAGAAAATATGTTAAAAACAATAGTTAATAAGAATATTAAATTAGCTACTTGCCATATTACAACATATAATTTAAAATACGCTTTAATATATAAATTATTTGACCTAGTACAATGGATTATATCTTTCAAGACCCCTTTTGCTGTTGGAGGATTTATGTTGTTTAATTCTGAGTATTTTAAGGAACTAGGTAAGTTTAATGAAGAAGATAAATTTGCTGAGGATTTTCATTTATCAATGAAAGCAAATTCTAAACATTTTAAAATATTTAACCAATATATTTATACATCAGATAGACGATTTGAACGTAAAGGATTTTGGTATATGGCTAAACTAATGATAAAATGTTGGTTTAATAGGAATGATGATAATTTTTATAAACAAGATTATAAGTATTGGTCATGAGATATAATACAGTAATTATATCAGATTTACATTTAGGAAGTAAAGCATCTAGAAGAGATGATATCTTAGGATTTTTAGAAAAACTTGAAACTGATACTTTAATACTAAATGGTGATATAATTGATGGATGGGCCCTAAAACGTGGGTCTAAATGGACTAAAAAAGATACAAAAATAATTAGAAAACTTTTAAAAATATCTGAAACAGACACAGAGGTTATTTGGATAAGAGGTAATCATGATGAGTTTTTAAAAGATTTTCTTCCATTTCATCTTGGAAATATTAAAATTGTAGAGGATTGGATTCATCAATCAAATAAAACACGTTATTATATTTTTCATGGGGATGTGTTAGATATTTTTATCACAAAAGTAAAATGGTTAGCATATATTGGTAGTATTGGATATGATATTGCGCTTTGGATAAATAGATGGTATAATAGATGGAGGTCATTTAAAGGATTACCTTATTATTCTATATCTAAAGATATTAAAAACAGTATAAAAAAAGCAACTAATTTTATAAATGATTTTGAAGATAATGCTACACGATTAGCAAAACAAAAAGGATGTGATATAGCTATTTGTGGTCATATCCATCAACCAGCAATAAAAAAAGAATACCTCAATTCAGGAGATTGGTGTGAAAATTGTACAGCATTAGTAGAAAAAAAACATGGGGAATGGAAATTAATAGATTACCATAATAATTAAATTACTTTATCAAATTAGGTTATATTTATGAACATGAATGAAAAAGAATTCATCAAGTTCGTTAAACAAGAGTGCAAGAAACACAACATTAAATGTGTTTTAAAAAACACTAAAACTGTTAAATTAACTGAGGATGATCGCTGCTCAGGTTATTTTGATGGGGAAAGTTTAGTAGTAGCCATGAACCGTTCTGATGCTATTCAAATATTAGTTCATGAATATGGTCATTTAACTCAATGGGCTGAACAATGTGATATATGGGTTCAATGTGAAAAACATGAAAGTCATGAAAGAATGTATAGATGGTTGGCTGGTGAACGAGTAAGAAATATTCATAAAGCAATAGCGTTATGTAGAGACTTAGAATTGGACAATGAAAAGCGTAGTGTTAAATTAATTAAAAAATTTAATCTAAATGTTAATATTGATTCATATATTAAAAGAGCAAACGCTTATATACAGTTCTATAATTATTTAATGATCTCACGTAAGTGGTGTGCCACAACTAATATACCATATAAAAACACACGTTTGTTAAAAGTAATGCCTATTAAGTTTAATATGGATTATAGTAGACTTAGTAAAAAAGTTTTAAAAGCATTCGAAGAAGAAAATATTTAATATATTTATAACAAAAGTTTGAAATGGATAAAATATTAAAATTTGTGAATCATCCGTTTGTTAAGTTAATATTCAATAAACTAAAAGAAATATTTGGTAGTAAAGAATATAAAGACTTAACTGAACCTATCACAGAGGAAGTAATCATATCTAAACCAGTTACTAAAAAGTCAGTTGCTTCTAAACCAGTTGCTAAAAAAACAACTAAGAAGACAACTAACAAAAAGTAATATGAAAAATTTTTTCAAACAATTATTTGATGACAATAACACTATTAATGAAAAAGCAGTAGTTGGGTTTATTGCATTTTTTATGCTCGTAGTAGCATTAGCAGTTGATTTAATAACTGGATATGTTGGTAACCCATTAGTAATTAATGAGTTCATATTTGATGGATTCATGGTTATTATATTAGGTTCATTTGGTATAGCATCAGTTGATAAATGGATGAATAAAAAAGACAAACAAAATGGCGAAGAAAACAGCAGCAACAACAGCAGCATCAGCAATAACGAAGGAGGCGAGTAACATGGTTAAGATGCCTATTTCATTTGAGCAGTTCTCTAAGGACCCTGTTAAAGGATTATTATTTATAGTATTAATTGCTATTGGTTATTTATATATTGATGGTAAAATGAACTATCAAGGTCAAATAGTAAAACATGAAGAAAAAATTATAGTTTTGGAAAATAAAGTAGATTTATTATCAACCGCACTTAAACGCTCAGACAGTGCTTTAGCTGTTGCTGTGACTAAACTCGAAATTTTAACCCAAATGAAGAAATAATGAAAACAGTATTAATCTCTATCCTATTAACCTTACTAGTAGTTACAGCATCAACCCCACCAACACAACATAAAGAAATAGATGTTGATGCTATTTTAGCTAAATCAGAAAAAAATATGAAAAAAGCAACTACCGTGACTAAGGTAGCTGACCAACAACAAAAAGCCAAAATGACCGAGTTACATGAAACAGTTACGAAATTGGAAGAAGAAAAGAAACAATTAGAAACTGTATTAACTGAAACTCAATATGAACTACAAACTGTTAAAGAAGTTATTAATAATACTGTTGCTGACACTGGCCAGCAATTTAACCTATTCCCAAAGGATTAGAACAATAGGTACAGACACATTTGTTACATTTACTCGTGAGCAAGCAAAAGCAGTTAATGATACATTTGTATCTCAAAGACACAATATTATTAAGTTAAAACAACTTGATAGTGTAAATACTGTTAAATTTAATCAATATAAAACACAAGATAGTATTAACTACTATCAACAAGTATTACCTTTATTAAATGAAATAAAAGGTATGCTTACAGCTCAAATTGAAAATCCATTCAAATCTAATTTTGAGGTAGGAGTTGGAGCTGGTTTATCTACTTACTTTGGTAATTATAGAGATTTTAAAACAATTATTGATGGTAAATACTATATGCCTTTAGGTGTTGGTATTATAAAATATAACTACAGTAAACACTTAACAACTCGATTTGAAGTATTTAGTACTAAAGCATATGCTTCACCTTTAAATAAAAGTATAACTGCTGGTACTTTACTTGTTGACTATAATGTAGCCCCTAACATGTATAGTATTAGAGTAGGTATGATACCTGTTGTTAGTATTGGTTATAATATATTTGGTATACCAAATGAGTCACTTGTTGTTGGAGGTGGTTTAAAGAGTTATTTTACATCTAATACAGCCCTAGAAATTAATGTTAGATTTAGTTTAACAGACCTAGATCAAATTGGTGATAGTGATAAGTTTATTTGGGGTAACTTAAGTTTAACAAGAAAAATAAAATAATGTTTGGCTCCTCAAGGAGCCTTCATTATATTTACATTGTAATAATTAATAAAGGTTATGAAATTAAATACACTTTACAAACGAGCAGTCAATGGTAAAATTAATGAATGGACCGTTGAAATAAAAGGTAATTGCTTTAGAACAATCTCAGGATATACTGACGGTGTTAAAACAACAAGTGAATGGACGTGTTGTGAGGGTAAAAATATAAGTAAGAAAAATGAAACCACACCTGAACAACAAGCACTAACTGAAGCACAAGCAATGTGGACAAAGAAATTAGAATTGGGTAGTTATGAATCAATAGATGATATTGATAAACCTAAGTTTTTCAATCCAATGTTAGCTCATAAGTTTGAAGATTATAAGGATAAAATTAAATATCCTGTTTATAGTCAACCAAAACTTGATGGTATTAGATGTATTGTGAGAGCAGATGGTATGTGGAGTAGAAATGGTAAGAAAATAGTTTCAGCACCTCATATCTATGAATCACTAAAACCATTATTTGAAAAAGATCCTGAGTTAATATTTGATGGAGAATTATATGCTGATAAATTTGCAAATGACTTTAATGCTATATGCTCGTTAGTTAAGAAAACTAAACCAACTCAAGCAGATTTAGAAGCAAGTGAAAAACAAATTCAATATTGGATTTATGATGTACCTAGTGAGCCAGGTGTATTTACTAAACGGATCAATGTATTAGATAAATTAATACTACAATCAGCTTTACCTAACTGCTGTATTATTGTTCCTACTAATAAAGTTAGTAATGAAAATGAATTACATTCATATTATGACATTTATGTTGGTAGACAAGGTTATGAAGGTCAAATGATTCGTTTAGATAAAGAATATGAAAACAAACGTTCTAAATCATTACTCAAACATAAATCATTTATTGATGAAGAATATACTATACTTGATATTGAAGAAGGTGGTGGTAATAAAACAGGTATGATAGGATCATTTGTATTTGAAAATAAAGATGGTAAACGATTTAATGCCTCACCTAAATTCAATTGGGAAGAATGTACTGAAATGTGGAAACAAAAAGACACATTAATAGGTAAACAAGCAACAGTTAAGTATTTTAATTTAACACCTGATGGTGTTCCAAGATTTCCATATGTAATTAAAATTGATAGAGATTCTTATGAGTAAACAGATTTGAAATAAAGTTATAGTATGGAAAATAATAATAGCGTTTGTTACGTTACAACAATCAACGAAGTAAAAGCAATACTAGGAGCAGACAACATTGAAGTAGTTGTTGCTGGTGGGTGGAATTGTATTACTAAAAAAGGTGAATACAGTGTAGGTAATTTAGTAGCAATTGCCACTACTGATGCTGTTATACCACAAGGTTTATCAGATGCGATGGGTGTGACTAACTACTTAAGAAAAGGTGGTCGTGTACGTACCGTTAAGTTAAGGGGAGTATATTCAGAATGTTTAGTAATACCAAATCAATACCTACCAATTGGATATAACCCAGAAGGTAAAGATTTGATGGAGTCGCTTAATATTTACAAATACGAACCACCAGCAGTACAAATACAATTATCTTCAGGTCGTAAAATTAAGTACCATCAAAATCCTAACTTTGGAGTATACTATAAATTCCCTAACGCTAAGAATGTTAGTGGTATGTTTACAGAAGAAGATGAAGTACAGATAACAAGAAAATTACATGGCACAAATGCTCGTTATGGTATTGTAAAGAAAGCTAAATTATCATTTTGGGATAAGGTAAAGAAATTCTTTAGGTTAGCTGATGAGTGGATTGACTATGAGTATGTTTATGGTTCACATAACGTAGAGAAAGGTAGTGACTCACAAGGTTTCTATGATACAGATGTATGGAGAACAGTAGCTGATAAGTATGATATTAAGAATAAATTATGGCGCTATGTTAAAGCATGGAAACCTGACATTATTGGTGATGGGGTTATTTTATATGGTGAAATATATGGTCCTGGTATTCAAAAGAACTATGATTATGGTTTAAAAGAAATTGAATTCGCTGGATTTGATATTATTGAAAATGGTAAATATCATAACGTAACTGTGACTGATGGTTTACTTGAACATTTAGGTTTACCGCGTGTACCTGTTTTATATATAGGTCAATGGAATCAAGAAATACAAGACAAATATATATTCAATAATAATATTGAAGGTACTAAAATACCACATGAAGGTATTGTTATTAAACATGTATCAGGAGAACGAAATAAAGTGTACAAGTGTATTAATCCAGATTACTTAATTTGGAGTGAAAAACATGATGTTGGAGATAGTCATTAATATTTATTTTTTATTACAATAGGTTTGGCTCCTTAGGGAGCCTTACTTATATTTACAATGTAATAATTAATAAAGGTTATGAAAACAACATTAAAACAACAATTAGAAGCATTTGAAAAAGGAATCATATTAGATTCTGATGGTACACCAAGTGAGTGTTACAATTTCTATGATTGGTTCTGTAAAGATAAAGCATTAAAATTAAAATCAGAACGTTTATTCAGAATGGTAAAGCGTTGGGTTAAAAAGCGTAATACAGATACTGATAAAGTATATGTGTTTTTTAAGAATAACTGTACTGGTTATGGATCATTATATGATGATTTTAGAATCTGTGATATTGAAACAGGTGATGTTATTTATACTGTTGTACCTAAATGTGGTCATTCAGGTGAAACTGAGGTATGGGGTAGGGATAATAAATTTCAAGGACCAATAGCAACAGGTAAAACATTATCAGAAGTTTTCAAAAATATGCCTTATTAATTTTAAAATTATGTTATTTAAAGTTCAAAAACGATTTAAAGACGGTACTAAAACAGATGAGTTAGTTTATAGTGAAGGTGCCTATAATATTGATCCACAAAACATCACTTATTGTAATGTTAATTTATTTAAATACAAATATGAGAATCAAATATTACCACCTACATTAATAACAGTACCATCAGGTAAAAAATATATTGTACCTATATGGTTGGAGGTACATCCACAAACAACTTTAAATGATATTGAGTGGACTAAACCTCAACCACCAAAACTTGATACAATTAAATTTGAAGTAACAGGTTCAAATGGAGATAAATATAACACTGTTTATAATCCAAATACTAAGAAATGGAAATGTTCATGCCCTGGCTCATGGAGAGCGAAAAATGGTATTTGTAAACATATTAAAGCTAAAATTGAATTAACAACAATCTAATAAATAAATATGAAAATTGTATTAAAAGAAAATGTTAAAAAAGAATTAGAGCGTCTCAATTTATTGTACGGAGAAGAAGATTCACCAGAATATGATAATTGGGAAAAAATGAATGAATTAGAAATTCTAATTGCAGATGCAGGACTGTATGTTGATGGAGCATACAAAGAAAATACATTTGATGACTTAAATGAATGGTGTAGAATTGTAGGTCCTATGGAATATGAACAAACATATCTTAATACACATCCTCACGCTGTGAGAAATAAAATAGATAAAATGTTAAGATTTGGTTTAATTGAAATAGTAAATTAAAAATTATGAAAAATATATTTAAAATTGATCCCAAAACACTACAACCAAAACCAATTAATGTAGTAGGTAAAATTATTATCACTACTATTATTGTAACAACATTATTAGGTTCTATCTTATTTTACTCAGGCTATAAATTGGGTAAAAATGTTTTGCTCAGTTTATCTGAGGAAGAAAAATTAATTGTTATTCAAGAGTATAATAAATTCTCAGAAGACAAATTAATTGAAAAACTAAAAGAATTAAATGTTAAATTTCCTTACATAGCACTTGCCCAAGCAAAACTTGAAACAGGTAATTTTACAAGTAAGGTATTCAGGGAAGGAAACAATTTATTTGGTATGCGTGAAGCCAAACAACGTATCACAACAGCTAAAGGTACAGAAAACAACCATGCATATTATTATAGTTGGGGTGAGTCAGTTCTTGACTACTCGTTTTATCAATGTAGATACCTATCAAACATAAACACTGAAGAACAATACTTCCAGTACTTAAGTCAATCATATGCTGAGAATCCAAACTATGTTTCAATATTAAAGGATATGATTGAGAAGGAAAATCTTAAAGCAAGGTTTGGCTCATCAAAATAATAATGTTATATTTACTAAGTAATAAAAAATTAAGGTTATGAAAACAATTAGAGAAGATGCTGAAGAGTATTATAGTAATAATATCTTTTGCGATGGTATAACAGAGTTTGAACACGATATAGCTATTAGATGTTATATAGCAGGTGCTAAATGGCAAGCTGAAAGAATGTATAGTAAGGAAGATATGAAAGCTTGTTGGACAGCTTGTTTAGATTTTAACAAACCAGCTGGATTTGATAATGGTGTAAACTTTGATGATTTTATTAAACAATTTAAAAAGAAATAATATGAAAAGATTACTATTATTTTTTGGAAACTTTTTAGTAGCAACAATATTTGGATGGGATATTATGGACTACTATTTTTTAGACGGAATAAACATAATAAACAATGATGTAAACAGAGTTTTTATTATGTGGTTGGGATTTACAGTAACGGTAATATCAAGTTGTTGGTTTATGGTTGACCACTTTAAATATAAAGAACAATTTAAAAATAAAGGTCATGAGTAAAACAGAACAAACTAGTATTGAGTGTTTAATTAAAGAGTTTAGTGAAATACTTGGACCAATTGAAACACAACCAATGCAAGATTTATTATTAGTTGATGCTATTAATAAAGCCAAAGCAATGCATAAGGAGGAAACATGCCAGTTCGTAAGTGACTACCTTGATGATGCTGATTATGGTATGACGGCAGAAGAGTATTACGATCAAATATACGGAGGTAACAATGGATAAGAATAATATTATTATCAACTACTATGTTGATTGGAAATCATCAGATTGGATGAAAGAATTATTTGAACTGAATGGTTTTGATTCAAGTAATGTTGATTGGGATACAATGTTTGGTGGTAACCCAAAAACAGAAGTACCTGGTCGTGCACCTTCACTAAACGATAATCAAAACGGAATATGATACCACAAATATTTTTAATCGTTTATATAGTATTAGCAGGTACAGTAGGTGCTTGGTGGTTAGCAGGTGGTAATAAAAAGGAAATCACATTACTGGATTTGATAGCTTGGGTATTACCATCAATATTACTCATTTGGTTAATATTAACAGCTAGTCTTTTAGACAAAATTAAAATTAAAAAATTCAAATAATGAAAATACTATCAACAATACTACTATTAATGACTATACTTAATCTTTATTTCTTAATACGAGATATAATGATTAAAGGATGGACATGGGATTTACCAATTGGAATAATATTAGCTGGATTAAGCATTTACATTTGGGAGAAATATAGGACAAGATAAATTTAAATACAAATGAAAAAACTAATATTAATAGGGTTAAGTATATTAACATTACAAACCCAAGCAATAAATCCAGACACACTTGATTTAACATATCAATTTAAATCAAATCGTGAGAATGTAAATGGAGGAGCCTTAGCCTTAATATCAGGACTAATGTTAACAGGTATAGGAGTGGTAAGAGAGATAACACGTGAACCATATCCTAATCACCCAACAAGTATAGATTACAATCCCAACGCACCACAACCATTAAATGTAATGTTAATAGGGGCGGGATTAGGATTAAGTGGGTATGGAATAAAGTTAATATTTACATTTTAAATACAAAAAAGGAACCACATCATGCCCCAGATAAAAATATTCAGTGACACATCGAGTGAAGTAGAAACCCAAACCAATGAATGGTTAACTAACAACCCAAATATTATTGTACACTCTATCACCCAATCACAGGGCGGACATAACCATGGTAACACAATAATAACAATATATTATACAACAATATGAGTGGAGGACATTTTGATTATAATCAATACCGTATCAGAGAAATAGCTGATAGTATAGAACGACTTATTGAAAAGAATGGTAAGAAAGTAGATGATGAGTTGATTAAAGAAAATCAACGATGGTATGGAGATGATTTTTATGAACGACATCCCAATGAATTATATCATCACAAATACAATGATGAAGTAATTGAAAAATTTAAACAAGGATTAGATATACTACGTCAAGCAGAAATATATGCTCAACGTATAGATTGGTTAGTGAGTGGTGATGATGGAGAAGAATCATTTTTAGAACGATTAAAAGAAGACTTAGACGAATATGAAAACCAAATTACTAAAACGAATTAGAAAAGACATATCATATAAATTTAAGAATGGTAAGTGTTATTCTTATAGTCACTTATTAGGTGTTAAAGAATATAATGATACATCCGATATGTTATTGGAATATTTTCGATTCAATTGGGTTTATTATGATGGTTTGTTTGATTGGGATTGGTGTGAGATAGCACATAATTTTAAAGCTAAAAAAGCAAAACAAAAATTTAGACAAATATGAAACAAACAAGAATAAAAGTAACTTACCTAGCAGTTGATTCAGATGAAAATATACCATTAACAACAGCATCTACATTTGAAGATTTAAAATTATCATTAGATGAATGGTATGGTATAGGTAAAGATGAAACAGCAAAGTGTTTAGGATTTATACCTTATCAAACAAAATATCCAGATGCTTATGAAGGATATTATGAATATGAGTTTTTATTTAGAGATGAGATTATGAAAGATAAGGTTAAAGTATATTGTTTAGATTATTATCCACACACAAAATATGAAGTTGAAATATGAAACTACAAGAATGGCTTAAAGATGTTTACTATGACCCATTTGGTCAGTATCTATGGAGTAAACAAGATGCTGATGGTGGAAGTCAAATGGTTGGAGAAGTTAGAGGTTGGGGTGCTTTACAACACGAATTTGATACAGAAGATGATGCTGCTAAATTTCAAGATGAAATAGGCAAATTCATTGCTGATGCTATAAATGAAAAAATTAAAAGAGAATATGACACCAAATGAAAAAACACATAAATAAAAAAATTAAAATACTAGACGCCAAAACAACACCACTAGAAATTATTCAAGAATCATTAGTTAATTATGGTTGGGGATTTTTAGGTAATAGTATTGTAGTGTTTATGGCTAAACAAATAGACATAGCTGTGTTTATTAATTTCATACTGTACTATACTTTAATTTCATTTATATTGAATAGGAACAAATACGAAACTAAATTAGGCAAATTTATAGTACTACCTATGGCCGCTGCTTTAGGAGCATATAGTGGTTATTCGTTTGCAAAATGGTTAGCAATATTAATATGAGACAATTAATTATACTTTTATTAATCTGTACTTTACTAGCATGTACTAAAGAATCTGATGAGGATATTGTAATAACTCAACCACCACTAACACCAATAGAACAAACAATCAAAAACACAACATGGCAATGTTTAGGTAAGTGGTCTAAAAGTTTACAATCACCTAATAATAGAACAACATACTTTTTTGATTCAACATTTGAATATCATGATTCATTATCTATGCCTGAACGGTTTGAGTTTTTTGTTACATCAAGATATTATAAGTATTCTATTACCAACAGTAAAATAACTATGTTAAACATTAATGTAACATCGGTACTACTTAAAATTGATACGGTAAGACAAATGTCAACTATATATGAGTATCCATCTCCATTAGAACTAATCATAACGGATACTATTTTTATTAGAAATGATTCACTGTATATAGGTAATAAAGACTGGAACTGGGGCATAAAATTAAAATAAATAAAACATATGAGCAACACTTTAAAATGGCAATGTTTAGAGGCATGGCTAGAACAAATGAACAAACAACGTAAGTATGGTAGAAAAAAATCAACCATAAACAATCAAGACATAGTTGAAAAACATCCTAAACCTAAACGTAAATAATTTATATGCCTGTTTATACAATAGTAGAAAGAAGACCAGCTGTTGCTGTATGGGAATATATAGTAGAAGCTGAAACTGAATCTAAAGCAATGGATAAAGTATTGTCCCGAGACCCGGATGAATTTGAATGGGAAGTTCACCATACAACTGAAGTGGATTATGAATTGGAGGCTGAATATGAAGTGTTTATAGATGAAGACGAAGCCTAAATATTATTCAGGACTATAAAATATGGGATGTAAGATAGGGGATGTAAAGAGGATGTAAACAAGAGGATGTAACCCAGGTAATAAAGAGGATGTAAATAGGAGACGTAATAGAGGACGTAGATAGGGGATGTAGGATAGGGGACGTAAAAAGACACGGTAAACAAAGCCCAATCAAGTGTGTTCTGTCATATACACCCAAAACATATCTATGTATATAAGTCGATATGAACAGATATAGTATGTGATAAGTGAAGGGGGTGTGTGGTATGGAGAAATGGGAAGGGACCACCCCCTCTCCCTCACAGCCAAACTAAAGTTTATCGATAAAGTATATACAAGAACTTGGCCCCTTAACAAAAAAATGTTATCTTTTAGCGGGGGAGTGTATGGAGGAGGGAGGTCGCCATATGTATTATAGACGAAGCGTTGTCACTCCTGGATTGGTAAAGTGCATAACCTAGTAGTTAATATAAGCAGGAGGTGGCCCCTCAAACAAAAAGCCAAATTTAAGAGAAAGAGGATGTAGAAGAGGACGTAGTAGAGGATGTAGGAAAGGAGATGTAAAAAAAGCCAGGCAAAGCGCCAGGCCACCTTTGTGCTCAATTGTTTGGCTCCCCACAATCATTATGTTATATTTAGATCATAATAAATAATAAAAACATATGAGAGTATTAACATCAAACACAGCACTATTTAAGTTCGAGAACTTCGGACAATTAATTATTAA
>Ga0315904_10008782_pt1 | contig 13318 bp, 11 predicted proteins | sample LakEriMetagenome_6_FD_203529 | JGI IMG/M metagenome (GOLD analysis project Ga0315904, IMG submission 203529) | Freshwater fungal communities from buoy surface, Lake Erie, Ohio, United States - Buoy 12 MA120 | ecosystem: Environmental > Aquatic > Freshwater > Lake | place: USA: Lake Erie, Ohio... | reverse complement strand
GTGGTGGCCGACATGAATCTGACGCTTCCGTCACACAGCGACGCGTGGCAACCGCTCCCATGGAACGAGTACATTTCGTTGCTGCTGTTGCAGTTCATTGCGCACGGACCAAGTGATGTTACTCCATCGTCGGTGAAACCGTCGACCCAGAATTCGGCATCGGGATCTGCCCAACCAGCACCACTGGCGCGTGAGGTTGGAACCGCTAGCATCTTGCGGTAGAGCATCGGACGCCCTGCGTCTTCGACCCATGCAAAAGTATTCGAAGTGCCGTCCAAAATATTCGCCATACGACTCTTAGGCCGCTTGTTGTAAAAAGGTGGATTCATCCCGGTAGCGAACGAAGAGATGGTACTCATCGGCAAAATCGCTCCGGTGTATTGGGTTGCATCGGTGCTGGGGTTTGTCGGATCGTAGCCAGGAATCGGTCGCATGAGGTTGTATGGAGCAAGCCCCAGCTTGCCATTAACGCCGTTAGCGATCGCATAATCGGATGGAGCAGCTTGCCAACGAGGTGCCGCGGTGCTCGAAGGTGCATTGCCCGTGTCGAGCATGCGTTGAGGGTTCGATGGGCAAAGCAAGTTCGGAATGTAGTTGGCGATCGCAGCCGCATTGACGGTGGAATTCCAAGACGCCTTCATGTTGTACTGGCTGTAGATCTGCTGCTGCTCGATGTACGGCAGAATAAAAATCCCAGGACCGTGACTGATGTTTCCAGTCGTAGAATCTGGGAAAATGTTCATTTCCGGAACGGGAAAGCCAACCAAAGCGTCGACGCGTGCCGGTGGGAAAAACTTGTGAGCACTCTCAAAGTTTTGGAGCGCTAAGGCGACTTGTTTGAGATTGTTCGAACAAGACATGCGCCTGGCTGCTTCTCGTGCAGCTTGCACCGCTGGCAAGAGCAAACCGACCAAGATGCCGATGATGGCGATAACCACCAACAGCTCAACCAAGGTAAAACCGGATCGAAATCGTTTCGTCATTACAAAGCCCTCAAAAAGAAATTAAAAAATCCAAACCCAAGATCATTTGGTCAAATCGAAAGTTGGCAAGACCGTGGATTTCTTATCCACAGTCGCCTTCAATCCCGATGTTTCTGGATCAGCATATTTTGGAGGAAAGAGAGGTTGATTCGGATCTCGCTTGACCTGATCTCCTCCCTCCTCGTCAACTGGTTGCATCAAAGCGATTCCCACTTTGTAGTCGCCCGCTGGAGCACCATCGTTAGACACATAGGTGTAAATCGTATATTTACCGTTCTCATCGGTGATCCCTTGCGGAATCTCTTGCCGCTTGAAATTCGTTTTATCCACTGGCCTGAGTACCACCGTTAAACCCTTGAACGGCTTGCCATCCAACCGAACTTCGCCAGTGACTGGATAAGTCTTCTGGTTGATGCTATCTCCGCACCCAGCGGATACCACAAGTAAAAGAACAAGTAAAAACAGTCGCATCGAAAAATCCCCCTCAGTCGCTTACGTTCCAACTGCGTCCACTCACGCACTTCGTAGCGCATGAGTTACCGGATGGTAGGCTTTCGATGCCGATTGACACTCCCTAAACCATGAAAAGATAGTGAAGTTTTAAGAAATGAATTTCCTGTAAAGAATGGGGCGGATAGTTGTCCCTAGGGTGGGGTTTTAGGGCGTTGTTTCTGGCTTATTTTTCTTTCATCAGACCCATCGGTTTGACAGTAGTTTCCACATTCAGTGGCCAGCGATGTCGATGAAGCGAGCTCGATAGCGATGCGACGGCCCAAGCCGTCGCTTGCATCGAAATAAACTGATCGGTCTCATGCGGATCACCGTTATCGAAGAATTCCTGAACCGGATTGGCTCGGCTCGATACGTGCCAAGACCCGTCGGGTTTTTGAGTGCGAATCAAATACTTGGCTCCATTTCGGAACCAAGCCTTGTCGTAAAACCCGACGAATTTTTGGTCTCCGTCGATCTGCGAAAGGATCATTAAAGCTGTCGCCGTTGAATAAGCGTCGCTCTCGCGGCCGGGCTGGCTGCCCCAACCGCCATCTTTATTTTGCATGCCTCGCAACAACACCTGCCGGTTCGCTATTTCAGAAGCACTGTAGTAACGACGAAGCGTATCGATCTGCGAGTCGTCGAGCGAGAATTCGTCTCGCGGATGCGGGCTCTCTTGGATCGATCGATCGGTCTGTGGACGATCAACCTCTCGAACATAACCAGCAGGGTGCCCCATTCCAAAAGGATCGACTCTCCATGGTTGATAAGGGTGGGATTGCACTAAGTAATCGAGCCAGACCGAAGCACAAAGATCCTCGGTATCTGTCGACGCTGGTAAACCCGCTCGCCAAAGCATCGCCCGATGGCGAGCTTGGTCAATCTCACTCCACGAAGCGGCACGCCGAGTTTTATCTGTATTATCGAGATAGTGTTTTAATCCGAAAAGAACCAGCGTCGTTGCCATGATCTCCGAGGAAGCCGCAGGGGGACGTACGGAATGGATTCGCCACCGTCCATCGGATTGCTGAGTCGCGATCGCTTTGGCGACTAATTGATCGGCAAGCTCTCCCCAGTCGCTTTGGCTTAAAGCCATCGTCCATAAAGCATATCCTAAGGTCAGACCTCGACCGCCAAGCTCCTCGTCCGGCTTCAATGCCGCAAGCTCTTTTCTTAAGCTGTTTTGGCTGAACTCAGTCACACGCTGAACGCGATCGGCCTGAGCCCCCCAGGTCACGGGACTTTCTGGACCATTTTCGGTATTCAGACGGTAAGCAAAGAGTGGGACAGCTTGATGGTGGCAGGAAAAACATTCACGATGCTTCGGATAGTTATCAACGCCTGTTGAGATGCGATCGACTCCTCGTTCGACGGCATCCTCGAGCGATTCGCGATAGTTGAACTTGGATGACTGACCGAAGGCTAGCTGTGAAACAACAAGATTCAGAGCAAGGGCAATCAGACGTATGTAGATCTTCATCGTTGCACCAAACCCCGCGAAAAACCAGACTCATCGCCAACGAACGCTTATCAAATTGTATCGACTGAAACAATTGGGAGTTAGATCAGACAGATCAGACAGATCAGACGGATCGGACAGATCAGACGGATCGGACGGATCGGACGGATCGGACAGATCAGTCGGATCGGACGGATCGGACAGATCGGACGGATCGGACGGATCGGACGGATCGGACGGATCAGACAGATCAGACAGATCAGACGGATCAGACGGATCAGACGGATCGGACGGATCAGACGGATCAGACGGATCAGACGGATCAGACGGATCGGACGGATCGGACGGATCGGACGGATCAGACGGATACCCGCAACCTCCCCCCTTCCGGGGGTGCTGGATTTACGGATTTTTCGCGTTGTAGTGATTGAATCTCTATTTCCAAATATTAATATTCAGTCCTCCTTTCACCTGTATGCCCTAACCCTAACTTCATCATGATTCTGCGTAATTCGCTAAGCAAGAAACTTCGCTTCATTGTACTTGTTCTCACCGCCATCTGCTCGATGTCCGCAAACCTAAGTGTTCTGCAAGCCGGTTTGGTTCCCAACGGTGGTGATTTAGAAAAAGATTTCAACAACGCTCTACGCTTCGATCCAGCAACTCCCACCCCCGCTAAAGTCGCTTTCGTAGATGCAAACCTCCCACTCGATCGTTACATACAAGTAGGGTTTCGTACGAATAACCCATCTGCGTTCAATATCACTGAAATCGCATGGTCAAAGGACAACATCTCGTACACAAATTTCACCCCTAACAACTTCGTAAACGATATAAATTCTCCGTCCGACTACAGGTATTCCGACATAATTGATCTTGGGGCAATAATTGGAGGCTCCTCCACGACGCCATTTTACATTCGATACACGATTCCAGCGGGAATAGAGATTGGGAAAGGGATTCAATCAAAATTTCTTGCAAACGCAGACGCATTTGCAACTAATGGAGTGCTTGATTTCGGACAGAACAACAATTTTATAGCCCTCACCCGTTCTCACACGGCGGTTCCCGAGCCGACGAGTTTGATGTTAGTAAGTTCGGTGGCATTACTGCTGCGATGGCGATTGAAATCCCGCTCGAAACGAGCGAGCTAAACTCCTTTAGAGCACGAGCACGAGCACCGTTGCACTGAGCACGAGTAGGAGCACGATTAGGAGCACGCAGCACGCCAAGCCCCAAAAAAATCGCTGTAGCCACAACACCAGAAGTACCGACCGGCCCGTCAAACCTGCGAGTCCTTAGACAACCCGGCGCGGTTTGATCTTCGCAAGATCCTCCGCAGGTTCCTTGCGCATCGACTCGGTCGGGGCCACGATCACCACAGGAGCTTCGCAAGCGTCACCCGCCTCTAACGCCAACTTCTCGGCCCGACGTATTTCCAACACCTGCACATACTCGGCTCCATAGAACAGGATCGATATCCCGTAATAGCACCAAAGCAGCAACGCAATAAACGATCCGATGGCTCCATAAGCACTCGTGTAACGCATGCCGATAAAGACCGCGCCTAGCAGACCACGTCCAACTTCCCATATGATCGCCGCAAGCAATCCGCCTCGAAAAGCATCGATCCAATGGACAGGACGCTTGGGCAAGATTCGATAGATGAGCATAAAGAGCATCGCATTGACGCCTACGGTCGTCACGAAATCAAAGAAGCTGAACAACTGTGTGACACTAGGCAACTTCTGCGTGGTCAACGAGCGAACTTGGGTGATCCCCATGCTGATAAAAAACAAGACCACTAGCAAACCGCCTAGCGATAAGAGCATGAGGAAAGCGGAGAATCGCTGTCGAATGACTCGGATGATGGTCCATATAAGCGAACGATCCTTCTGAGGCTCAATCCGAAAGATCTTGTCAAAGCCACGATCGATCTGTGCAAAGACGCCAATCGCTGCCAAGATCGCAGTGATCAAGCCTGTCGGACCACCGACGAGCGACTGGCTCGTAAGAGAATCAAGAACTTGATCGACTTGTGCCCGAACCTCCGGAGTCGTCTTTGTTTCGACGGTCTCCAAAAGCTGTTGCTGGATGTCAAAACCAAATTGGGTGTACCGAAGAAAGATCCCCAAGCCCGAGAAGAGCAATAGGAAGATCGGGAACAACGACAGGGCCAGATAGTACGCTACACTGGCCGCAAGCGATCCTGCATCGTCCTGGGACCATCGCAAGCCAGCATCCCGGAGATTGGGAAAGAAGTCCATCAGCCAACGTTTGCCATGCTCGATCGCCTGCGGTTTTTCTACCACTGCCGACGGGCGAACCGGTTGGTCTGGCTCCGGACTAGTCTCTTGGTCTATCGTTTGGTCGGACTCAGAACTCATGTGCGTGGATTGTAGAAACGAGTGAAATCCGCCGCTAGCGGAGATGGCCACTCTGGGGAATTCATCGCAATTCTACCCACAATCGGGCTCGTCGAATCCAGTGTTTCGTAAATAATGGATCCCTGCTTTTCGCACCCCACCTCACCTAGCCCCAAAAAAATCGAATGACTAGTACCCCCGCAGCCCCTTTGGGCCCACTTCCCTCCCTGGATTCGGTCCCCATCGACTCGATCCTGATGGTTTCCTTTGGAGGCCCCGAAGGCCCAGAGGACGTCATGCCGTTTTTGGAAAATGTACTCCGGGGAAAGAATGTGCCCCGCGAGAGAATGCTAGAAGTCGCCGAGCACTACAACCATTTTGGAGGTGTAAGCCCCATCAATCAACAGTGCCGCGATTTGATCAGCGCCTTGCAAACGGAACTCCAAAAGCGAGGGATCGATCTGCCCATCTACTGGGGCAACCGCAACTGGCACCCGATGCTCACGAGCACCCTCGAAACGATGAAGCAAGATGGACGCAAGCGGGCGATCGCATTCTTTACCTCGATGTTCAGTTGCTACAGCGGCTGTCGTCAGTACCGTGAAAATATCGCCGCGGCCATGCTCCAGGCTGGATCCGATGCCCCGTTGGTTGAAAAAACCCGTATGGGATTCAACCACCCCAAGTTCATCGAGGCCCAATCCGATTGCTTGCGCAGTGCCCTGAGCCAAATCAGCCCAGAACTCCGAGCCTCGACTCGGGTACTGTTCTCGGCCCACAGCATCCCTAAATCGATGGCGGATAACTCGCGCTATGAACTGCAACTGCGTGAAGCGGCCCGATTGGTCTGCGAAACTGTAGGCCATGAAAGTTGGGAAGTCGTCTATCAAAGTCGATCCGGCCCACCTCATCAACCTTGGCTCGAACCCGATGTGTGCGACCGTATCGAACAACTCCATACGGACTCGAAAATACAAAGTGTGATCGTCCAGCCAATCGGATTCGTCTCCGATCACATGGAAGTCCTCTACGATCTTGATCAGGAAGCTGCCGACAAAGCCAAAGAACTCGGGATCGAGTTCGTGCGTGCTCCTTCGGTCGGCATCCACCCATCCTTTGTTTCCATGGCTGTCGATCTGATCGAAGAACGACTCACTGCCGGTACGCCTCGGCCCTGTGTTGGAAATTTAGGCTCGAGCCACGACATATGCCCCGTCGACTGCTGCTTATACCCGCAACCCACAAGGCCTCCCGGTGCAGGCCGTCCAGCTTGAGCCATAAGATCCACCCACATAACGATGCCCTCGTTTCGGCGAACCTACAAAGAATCCTAAACCCTTCCTTACCCACCTTCCCACTTCGAAATGTTTCATAACTCTGCAACGATCGCTCTTCCTGTTTTTCGTCTCCGGTTCGCATGGTTTCAACTAGCCTTCATGATCGCAATCGGTTCGATGAGCCTGAGTGCCCTTGGGCAATCGCCTCAGCCGATTCGCGCTCTGCTGATTGTTGGAGGTTGTTGCCATGACTACGACAGCCAAAAGCAGATCATCAAACAAGGACTCGAGCAATCCGCACACATCGAAGTAACCGTCGTACACCAAGGTGGGACGGGGACCAAGGCGGAGATCGAATTGTATCGAGACCCGAAATGGGCAGATCGTTTCGATGTGATCCTTCACGATGAATGTTTCTCGGACGACAAGGATCCGCAGTGGTTGGCTCGGATCCTCGAACCTCACCGCAAGGGTAAGCCGGGTGTTGTCATCCACTGTGCGATGCACTGCTATCGGATCGGAAACGACGACTGGTTCGAGTTCTGCGGAGTGACAAGCCGTGGACACGGACCTCATTATCCCCACGAAGTCAGGAATGTGCTTGCAACCCACCCGATCATGGAAGGCTTCGGTGCCGCTTGGGCTAACCCTGCTGGAGAACTCTATCGCATCGAACGCTTTTGGCCTTCCGCTACTGCACTGGCCACATCCAAAGATCGTGAGAATGGGCAAGACCAAGTCTGCGTGTGGACCAACGATTACCGTGGAACCAAAGTTTTCGGAACCACCTTAGGTCACCACAATGAGACTGTCGACTCGCCCGAGTTCATAGGGATGCTCACCCGAGGAACACTTTGGGCAGCCGGCAAGCTTTCTCCTGAGTACCTCAAGCCGACTCCGAAACGACTCGAACGTGAGAATTTAGCACTCGGACGCAAGGTCACTGCTTCCTCCGAACAAAAAGACCAAAACAACTTGCTGGAGTATGCCGTCGATGGCAAGCGAGCTACCCGTTGGTGTGCAAGTGGCGGAAATTACCCTCAATGGATCCAAGTCGATCTTGGAAAGGCACATGAGATTCAGGGCGTGGGAATCGACTGGGAGAGCGATCAAGCACGTTACCGTTACACCGTCGAAACGTCGTTGGATGGAGAAAAATACCAAACCATCGCGAGGTCTGCCGAGGAAGGTTCGTCCGGCAAAGAAGCCGAATACTCGATCGATCCAGCGATGGTTCGGTACGTTCGGATTGCATGCCTTGGTGCCTCCCCAGGATCCTGGGCCAGTATCCGAGAGCTGAAAGTTTATGGCGGAGCCACAAAAGAAGTCTCTTTCGAAGATGCGAAAGTTTTGAAGGAGCGAGAGTTGCTCGGAGAGTGCAAACTGCCCGAGGGTTTCGAAGCCACCTTGTTCGCTTACCCTCCAGCGGTGAACTATCCGGTGTTCGTGGCTGCCGCTCCAGACGGCACGCTGTTTGTCTCAAGTGACAAAAATGGTTCTCTCGATCGCGAGCTCAAGCGTGGATCGATCATTCGCTTGAAGGATCTAGATGGTGATGGACGTGCCGATCAATCGAACTTGTACGTCGACAATGTCGACTCTCCGCGGGGCCTCGTGTGGGACCACGATCGATTGTATGTCTTGCACCCACCCCATTTGAGCGCCTTTATTGACGAAAACAACGATGGTGTCTCCGATCGCCAAGAGATCCTCGTTAAAGACATCGCTTTTGGATTCAAGGACCGTCCGGCGGATCACACCAGCAACGGCGTAACGATGGGGATTGATGGCTGGTTGTATCTTGCGATCGGTGACTTTGGTTTCATGAACGCCGTTGGGAGCGATGGCCGTAAACTTCAGTTCCGAGGGGGTGGGGTTGTTCGAGTTCGTCCCGATGGAACCGGCATGGAACTCTACAGTCAAGGGACTCGGAACATTCTCGAAGTTGCCATGGATCCACTACTGAGAGGCTATGCCCGCGACAACACGAATGATGGAGGTGGCTGGGATGTGCGTATGCATCACTTCAGCGGCGGTGAGGATCATGGCTATCCCCGTAAATACATTAACTTTCCAAAAGAGATCGTCCCACCGCTAGCCGATTACGGTGGAGGTTCCGGTTGTGGAGCTTTGTTCCTCGACGAACCGGGCTGGCCCAAGGAACTAAACGATTGCATCTACACGGCCGATTGGGGACGTCAGATGATCTTCTCTCACCGAGTCGAACCAAAAGGTGCGAGCGTCGGCATCGATCAGCGAGAGTTTTTGGGGATCGAAAGAGCCACGGATTTGGATGTGGATGCAAACTCGAACGTCTATGCGTCGAGTTGGAAGGGTGCGACGTTTACTTATGCGGGCGAGAACGTTGGGTACATTGTGCATCTGCGCCCCAAAGGCTACCAGCCAGAGCCTTTGCCAAAGCTCGATTTGAACGTTGTATCCGGCTGGCTTGATCTCATTAAATCCGACAGCCATCGTCGACGGATCGAGGGTCAGCGTGGACTCGTGCGCTACGCGGCGGGGCATCCGAGTGAAATGAACAAGCTTGCCGATACCCTGTTTCAACTCGCGAATTCCGATGAGACTCCATTAAAGACACGCATCGCAGCCATCTTTGCCATCGAATTGATCCGAGATCAATGGCTCCGAGCAAAACAAGACCCAAAAGTCGCTCAGTCGCTTGCGGACTCTCTGATTCGACTTGCCAATCGCCCTGCCGTGAGCGCTTGGGTTATCCGTGCCCTTAGTGACGCACAACTTTTGGATGATCCAAAGGTGCAGGAAGTGATCCGAAAGGGGCTCAATACTGGCGATCCACGAACGATTACCGAAGCACTCTTGGCATTGATCAATGGCCCCAGGATCGAGTTCGTTAGCGACATCGTCGAGCATCTTTCGAGCCAAGAGCCTTTGATTCGGCATCTAGCGACACGAGCTTTCTCCAAGCAGGATTGCCTTCAGGCCGCAAGCCAAATCTTCAAGACACAGCCCAAGGATAGCGAGGCATATGAGCATGCCGTACAGGCGCTGGCCATGAAGCATGATCCGGAGGTGATTACCGCGTTGATTGCATCGCTCAAGCAATTCGATGACGCCGCGTTGCGAATACTCAGTAGGCTCGCTTACCGTGAAGGAGAGTGGAATGGCGCGAGTTGGGGTACACGTCCTGACACGCGAGGACCCTATTATCAGCCGGTAGCTTGGGAGATGACCAAGCCGATTGAAGAGGCCGTCGATCGATTTGTAGCCGGCACAGACGCAGCCCAAGGCACCGAAGTTCTGCGTCTGTTAGCGCTCCATCGTTGGGATATAACACCGCGATTGGAAGGCTGGATGCGATCTTCCCAATGGAGCGAATTACCGTTGGTACAGAGGGTCGGTTTGCTCGAAGCGGCTGGTAAGCTACCTGACTCGGTGTTAAAAATGCTCGAAACACTTGCGGGGGATCCTCGCGTTTCGCAATCGGATCTAATACCGCTTCTTAGGGTTTTGCTCAAACAGAATTCCAAACAAGCTCTGCCTGCGATTGCGGTGGTACTTGCTCAAACCGGAAATGTTTCCACGGAACTGCAAGCACAAGCATGGAAGCGATGCCAAGAGAGCGAGACGCTCGCAAAGAATTTGGCAAGTGGACTGCAAGCCGGCAACCTACCGATGGGTGATGTACAAGCCTTGCTGGTATCGGCGATCGCTTGCCGCAAAGACCAATCGCAGCGCCCCGAAGTCCTCAGTGCAGTCGATACCATTTGGTCGTCCGAGGAGATGGTTCAGAAACTGCTTGAGATGTTTCGCGTTGGAGATTGCAGGCAAGCTGAGCCGCTCGTCAGGCGCGCGATCTTGGACAACCGCCCGGGGGTTGAAAAGATTGGCAAAGAGATAGCCGGTCATTGGGGGCTGGCGGATCTGAGTCAATGGAATGGTCCAAAGATTTCGTCGCTCAAGAAAGAGGATGTGCTCAAGGAGGTTGTGGCTTCCAAAGGGGACATCCAACGTGGCGAACAAGTCTTTGCGTTGCTTGGATGTGCCAAGTGCCATGATATCAAGCCAACGGAAACTTTGAGGGGGCCTTATTTGCCCAACGTAGCCAAGACCTACAAACGCGATCAGCTAACCGAGGCGATTTTGATGCCTAGTAAATCGATCGCACAAGGTTTCGTGCAAAATGTCTTCAGGCTCGATGATGACCGTGTGGTCTCTGGGTTTGTCACCAAGGAGAGTCCCGAGAAGATCGTGCTCAGGAATGCACAAGGGGAAATTGTCGAGGTAGACGTCGAGTCGATTGCTGAGCGCAAAGAAAGTCCTGTTTCGGTGATGCCCGAGGGGCTTGCCGACGGAATGCCAATCTCTGCCCTTGCGGATTTGGTCAGCTATCTCGAGTCGCTCAATTAGTTGGATAAATCTTGATCGAAGCTCTTCGCTTTCTGTTAGTCTTAACGTTGCTTAGCCGCTGCCGATGGCTGCTTGGGATTTGCGGCCCAAAGTTCGGAACTATCGGTAGCAAGCTGACTTTTTGATAATGTATCAATCGCGTTGGTGCCAACCCGGTTCACTACCCGCTGTGGAATACCGTTATGGATAGCGTATACTTATAAACCACGGTCATTGGACACCTTGCCGGACGATTTCATCCGGATGCGGTAGTCCTGGGACGCCAGATGATCACTCGACGTTGGTGGGTGTCAGCACAAAGCCGATACCGTCTTCTCGCGTCGAATCTCGTACTTTCCGAGTGCGGTGCTGGGGATACAGAAGCTGGGGTTGAGCGACTTGCGATTTTAGAAAACATCTCGTTACTTGACATTGACGCAGAGACCGAGAAGCTCGCATTTGCATTGCTTGCAAACCATGCGGTCCCAAAGACTGAACCTCGGGACGCAACTCACATCGCGGTTGCGGCAGTGAACGGAGTTGATTATTTGGCAACATGGAACTTCAAGCATATAATGAATCCAGCGACTCAGCATTTGATCGATGCGATTTGTCGGGAACTGGGATACGAACCACCAACTATTTGTACTCCCGAGCAACTTCTTGAGGCTTACGATGATTCCTGATCCAACGGAAGAAATCAAAACAATACGTCATCGGCTCGGAGCTGAGCTTGGATATGACCTGCACAGAATTATCGCGGATACTCGGGTACGCCAGGATCAATCGGGTCGAACGTACATTCGATTGAAAAGCCGGAAGCCGCAGATAGCAAAGCATTGCATTGAAGATGCCGATCAGTCGCTTCCTGATGGCGGCTCGGCTCCGGCGACTCGATGAATTCCATCGATATGCCCAAATCGCTTCATTATTTGAATCGATTAAGAACTTGCTCAAACGCGGCGCCGTCTGCTTGGTCGTGGGCATCCTCATCGCTTGGTTCGCACTTGAATTTCTCGCAGTTTTGCATGGTCATAACGACCTCAGTCAAGTCGAAAGCGACGAAGAATCTAGGCGAACAAGAAGCCGTGAGCAAGTAGGATCGCTAGGACTTGGAACCAGGCCACTTGGACCACCATGCCTTGAATTGCTTCCACTGCTCTTCAAGGAACGCTTTTTGACTTGGGCTCAGCGCATCCGAGGGATTGAAGTGGTTTGCGTACTCGGGGTTCCCTTCGAGCACCATCAAGTGCTTGTAGTAGAGAACCAGGTCGGGACCTTCATCGTATTTCGAGAGCACCGCGAGTGCCGAGTCGAGCTCTTGGGCTAGCCTCCTTGATTCGACGCAGCCAGCAGCAGCTTTTGTGCAAAGTTCGATCAGTCGGAGCACTTGTCGAGGGAGTGCGTTGCCGACACCCGTGATTGCTCCGACAGCTCCGCATCGAACAAAACCGTGGAAGACTTGGGTATCGACCCCGACCATGAGAGCAAGGTTTGGATTGCCGGTGGTGATATGCTCAGCGGCATAACTAAGCGATTCAGCACCACCGAATTCTTTGAATCCAACTAGATTCGGAAACTGCTTGTGGAGATCAAAGAACAGATCCGCTTTGGTTTGGAAGCCGTAGTAGGGACTGTTGTAGATCACCGCCGGTAGGCTCTTAGCAGCCGAGAGGATACCCGCAAAGTGGCTGCGCTGGGCCGAGGTCGACGTTCCTCGGGATAAGACGCGAGGGATAACCATCAATCCCGCAGCACCAACCTTCTGCGCATGAGCCGCATGCTCTGATGCGATCTTGGGGTTCTGAGCACCCGTTCCGACCACGACGGGAACTCCCGCTTTGGCTAACCGAGCAACGCCTTCTTGACGCTGGGCATCGGAAAGCAATGGCCAATCGCCCATCGACCCGCAGTAGACAACGGCTCGCATGCCAATTTCGATCAACTCCTGTGCTTTACGAACCAAAGCATCGAAATCGGGCTCACCGTTGCTCGTGCAAGGGGTCATGAGTGCAGGGATGCAACCTTGAAAGACATCAGCCAGACGCGTCACTATAAAACTCCGTCATGAGTTTGGGTGGGTGGGAACCTTTGATCGATTCGTGAAGTTCCATCGAGGACGCTCAGTATAGGTCAAACGACTGAAAATCCAAGTGTTCCCGAGGTCTGATCCTAGCACAAGGTGATCAGCAAATGATAAAAGCGGAGCAGCGCAAGCTGCCCGGTGGCAAGTAACCCGACCCGTGAGGGAGGCAGCGATAGTACACGGCCGATGGCTTCGCATGACGATCACTCGAGTGCTTCCTCGTTTACACTTCGGGTTACTGGGCCTACGGCCCCATTGGCAAGTAACCCGACCCGTGAAGGAGGCAG
>Ga0315904_10008781_pt1 | contig 13319 bp, 9 predicted proteins | sample LakEriMetagenome_6_FD_203529 | JGI IMG/M metagenome (GOLD analysis project Ga0315904, IMG submission 203529) | Freshwater fungal communities from buoy surface, Lake Erie, Ohio, United States - Buoy 12 MA120 | ecosystem: Environmental > Aquatic > Freshwater > Lake | place: USA: Lake Erie, Ohio... | reverse complement strand
ATTTGTTCACGACCGTGCTGGCCGCCACCGGAGCGAAAATGCCGGATGATCGACTTCTCGACGGCCACGATTTGATGCCCGTTTTCGCCGCAGGCGCGAAATCGCCGCGCGAGCTGCTTTTTGAGCATCAGGGCCCGAAACTCACCGCGGTGCGTGATGCACGCTGGAAGCTCGCCGTGCTCCCGGCGCGCGCGATGGTGCTCAAACCGGGTGCGGATGGCAAATGGCTCGATCCACGCGCTCCGGACGGTGTGACGATTCTCGCGCCTTACGAGCAATACGGCCTCGAATCGCCTCCCGGAGTCACCACCGGCGTCAAACCTGCCGCGATGCAGCTTTTCGACCTTCAAAACGATCCTGCGGAGCAAACCGATGTCGCCGCTCAACACCCCGACGAAGTGAAGCGCCTCAAAGCAGCCTTTGATGCAATGAACAAGGACGTGCCTGTTATTGAAGAGACAAAGCGAGAGCCGGTGAAGAAGTGAAGCGATGGAGCGCGAGTATGGCTTTAGCCTACTCGCCTGTTTGGCCGATGAGTTCGCGCACGGGCGCAACAAGGCGAGTGGTCTTCGACACACTCGCGCTTAGCTCACCAGCTCCAGCCCGCTGCGCTCGGCGGCGTTGAGGTAGCAGCCGGGATCGCTGCCCCAGAGGCCGCCGTGTTCGCCGTAGGCGGCGCGGGTGCGGAAACCGCCGCCGCAGATGCTGAACCAGCGGCAGTCAGCGCACGGACCACTCATGCGGGACTGGCGCTCGCTCTGCGTGAGTCGGCCGATGCTGCGGATGTCACGCAGCGTGTCGGCGCTGGCTTCGTTTTGCTCCTCCCAGATCTGGGAGAAGGGCATGCGCTTCACATTGCCGAGTGTGATGTCCTGCCAGAACTGGTCGGGATGCACATTGCCCTGCGTGTCGATGTTCGCGATGCCGCGGCCGCTGCTATTCGCGCCACCGCCGTTCCAGGAGAGCAGGCGGCGGGCTTCTTCGAGGTTCGGATGGTTTTCCTGCTCCATGCGCAGCAGCAAATAAGCGCCGTCCGCCGGTCCGGCGACAGTGAGCAGCTCGCGGTTCAAGCCTTGCGCATGCCACGCGGCAGCGCGGGCGATGAGCGTGTCCAAAGCGTAGCGCGACTCCTCCGGCGTGAGCACTTGCAGCTTTGATCCGCGGCCTGCGGGCACGAGGTGATAGAAGCACACGCGCTGAATCTGCTCCTGCTCGATGAAGTCGAGGATCTGCTCGATGTTCTGCACGTTGTGACGCGTGAGCGTGAGGCGCAGGCCGGTTTTCTGGCCGACATCGTGGCAATTGCGGAAGCCGCGCACCGCACCGTCGAAGGCACCTTCCTTGCGGCGGAATTCATCGTGCACCGCGCCGATGCCATCGAGCGAGATGCCGACGTAGGCGACGTTCGCGGCCTTCAGCAGCGCGGCTTTTTCCGGCGTGATGAGCGTACCGTTGGTGGAAATGGTGAGTTTGAGGCCACCCGCGCTGGCTTTCTGCACGATGTCAAAAAAGCGCGGGTGGATGAGCGGCTCGCCGCCGCTGAGCAGCAGCGAGGGCACTTGATACGCGGAGAGATCATCGATCACGGCCTCCATCTGCGGCCAGTCGAGCTCACCGGGATACTGCATGGCCTGCGAGTCGGAGTAGCAGTGCACACAGCGCAGATTGCAGGTGCGCGTGATGTTCCAGACGGTGATGGGCTTGCGCGTGCTGGCGGTGTGACCGCCGGGATGACCGGGGTGCTTGCCCGTGCCGTAACGAAGTGCGTCCGCAGGCTGGGCGACGCCGGTCCAGAGTTTCGTGATGTTGATCATGATGCGAGGGTGGGTTGAGAAAGTTTAGGCTGGTAGATGCACGCGGGATCTTCCGCGAAAGGATCGCCGGTCATGCCGTAGGCACGCGCGCGTGAGCCACCGCACACGCTGCGGAATTCACAGCGACCGCATTTGCCGCCGAGCGCGTCGTTGTCGCGCAGCGAAACAAAGAGCGGATGCGTGCGGTAGATGTCCGCCGGGTGCTGCGTGCGCACATTGCCGCAGTCAAAGGGCAGGAAGCCGCTCGGCGACACGACGCCGGTGTGTGAGATGAACATCACGCCGCGTCCGTCACGGATGCCGAGCGGCGAACGCATGCCGGGGCGCATCTTGCCGGTGGCCGCACCCATCTTCTGGATGACCACGCGGCGAAAGTGATGCCCCTCGGTCGTTTTGATCGCAAAGGGTGCCTTCCCGACGAGCGTGGCCATGTCGCGAAAGACGTGCTCGATGTCCTGCGCGTCCGGCAGATCCGCCGCGCCTGCGCGACCGGTCGGCACGAGCAGGAAAACGCTCCACATGGCCGGTTTGAGCTCAAACATGAGCTGCTTGAAGGCTTCGTATTCACGCAGATTGCCGCGTGTGAGCGTGGTGTTGATCTGCACGCTCAGACCTGCGGCATGCGCGCGATGCACCGCAGCGATGGTGCGCGTGAAGGTGCCCGGGATGCCGCGGAAGGCATCATGCGTCTCGCGCGTGGCGCCATCGAGGCTGAGCGAGATGCGATCGACGCCTGCGGCTTTGATCTCGCCAAAATTCGCATGCAGCAGGCGCTCCGTCGCCGAGGGACTGAGGCCCACGTGCAGGCCTGCGGCGGAGGCTTCGCGCACGAGATCGAGGCAATCGCGGCGCATCAGCGGATCACCACCGGTGAGGATGAGCATGGGCGGCTTCAATTCAGCGAGCTGCTGGATGAGGCTGCTCGCTTCTTCGCGATTCAGCTCGTCCGGATGCCGATGCGGCTGCGCCTCCGCGCGGCAGTGTCTGCACGCGAGCGCGCAGGAGCGCGTGATCTCCCAAAACACGAGAAACGGCCGCGCCTCGAAGCCATCATAGCCCATCGAGTCCACGCGGGACCATTCGGGATTCATCAGAGCAGCATTCATGGCGTTGAAGAACGCCACCATGCCCCGCCTCACCGCTCCGCACGCTGGCGAAGGCTGCGCGGATTTTGCGGGGGCCATCCTGCATTTCCCTCACTCGTGTTTGCCGCAGAGGGGCAAAGAGGCAGAGGGCGCAGAGGATTATCTGATTTTTCGTTCTGGAAGCGTCTGGCGTGCAGGCATCCCGTGCTCGCTATCCGACAAAAGAGCTACATCTCTGCGCCCTCTGCTCCTCTGCCTCTCTGCGGCAAACTCTAAGCAGGGTCGGCGTGGAATGCGGGAGAAACACGAACGCAATCGCCGTGTCCCTTGCGTTGCTGTCTGACAGCGGCGCGGTTGAGCCAGCGGATGGCCTGGTGGACGAGGCGGAGCTCGACGCCTGGATTTTGAGAAAGCTGGGTGGCGAGGCTGCGCCACTTCGGGCGATGCTTCAGCCGCGTGCTCACCAACACCCGCGCGACGATACGGGAGAGCCGGTAATACGCGTCCCCACGACCATTCTCGGCCGCAAAACCCAGCCGCGCGGCAAGCAGCAAGGTGTGAGTGGAGGCGTTCATGACGGCATGAGGTAGCAGAGACAAGGCTGATTTCAAACAGCCTGATCTACTCCTTCGCCAACGTGTAGCTCGCACCGAGGGCTTTGAGTGTGGTGTCGAGCTGCGAGAGGCTCCAGCCGCGTGGGCCGGGCTTGGCGGGGGCGGTTTTGAAGTCGTGGAAGTGGATCTCGAGTTCGCCTTGGGCGCGGTCGAGCACATCGAGCCACACCTCGTCTTTCCATGTGGTGAAGGCGGCCTGAATTTTCGCGGCGTGCTTGGGGAAGTCCGTCACGGTGAGCTTCAGCGTGGCCAGGTAGGGCTTGCCATGCAGCGGCGTGGCTCCGCTCACGGCGGCGGCGACTTGATGCTCCGTCAGTGCGGTGGGATCAAAGGTCACGTTCGCATAAGCGTCGATGAGCTGGATGACCGTGGCATCGCTCACGCCTTTCGTTTCCGTCACAGACTGCTGCACCATGTACACGCAGCTCCCGCACTCGACACCGCTGACGTAAAACGTGCGCGTGACCGGCTCCGCGGCGTGCAGAGTGGCGGTGGTGAGGAAAAAGGCGGCGGCGAATTTCATGAGCGTGCACATACGTGCGGAGCTGGCCTCATTCTTCCTCATCTCGCTTCACAAAACGCCGCCGATGCCACACGAGCCAGAGCAGGCAAAGCACGCCCCAGGTCCATGCGGCGTAGATGTGATGCGAGACGGTCGTGGAGGGCACCCAGGCGGGTGTGGCGCGCGTGGTGGCGGCCAAAACGGCTAAAAACACGCCGAAACGCACCCAGCGCGATTTCGCGAAGAAACCGTCGAGATCGCCGCTGTGGCCAAAAAGCACGCGGGAGCCGACCACGAGCATCAAAAGGCCAAAACCGCCGATGTAGAGCAAATGCTCGACGCTGACGTGTTGGAGGTCATAAACGCCTGCGAGCCCCAAACCGGCCAGACCGAGCCCCAGCGCCCAAAACAGCCCCGTGGTGAGTGATCCGGCCTGTTGCGTGCGCCAGTTCACCTCGATCAGCAGGTAGAGCAGCGCCACGAGCGCGCGCAGTGCGTAGCCGGCGCGCGTGTAGCTGTAGGCCTCGATGAAAAAGCTCGTGACGATGAGCAGCGCGGTCAAAACGGCCCGCAGCAGCTTCGCACGGCTTTGCGCGGCCGTTTTGGGATCGCCAAAATCACCGCCGAGCATGCGTGGGAAGACGAAGGAGCCGATGCCGAGCACCGGCGGCAGCAGCAGGCCTTGATAGAGCAGCAGATTGCCGAGTCGGAAGCGCTCCGCGTTCAGTTCCGTGTGCAGCACCACCGTTCCGGCGATGCCGCAGAGCAGACCGGTCAGCGCCAGCAGCATCTGCGGCGGTGGTGCCTCTTTGCGAAAGCGCACCACGCGCACCACAAGGCACAGCAGCAGCGCCACGAGCAGCGCGATGAAGAACCCATCGCCCAACGCGGCGTTTTGTAGCAGATGACTCACGCCGCAGGCCGTGTGCAGCGCGAGGAGCGTGAAAAGCTCCAGCGGAGTCAGCTTCGGGGCCGTGGCCATGCGCGGGCCCGCCGTGCCGAGGAAGCCGACGACGAACGCACCGCCAAACGCCTCGATCATGAGCCGCGCGTGGACGATGTTCGGGTAGAACGAAAGCTTCAGCGCATAAAACAGCGGCCACAGCGACACACCGATGATGCTCCACAGGGCCCCGAGCGCGAAAAACACGCGATACGGCTCCGCCGCCAGCCAGCGCAGCCCCTCGCGGCGCGGGCCACGGGCTTGGTGCTTCTTGTGTTTGCAGGCGGGGAAGTCGCTCATGAGTTCGGAGGGCACTGAAACGCGTGCTTTCGTCCGGATGCTACGCCCGATGTGGTCAGGTGTGCGCGGGACTTGAGCGAAAGGGCGAAGAGCTTGCGCCACAGGCATTTCCCCCCATCTTCGCGCCCCTTTTATGCCCGAACTCGAAAAGACCTATACGCCAGCCGACGTCGAAGCCCGCTGGTATCAGCGCTGGCTGGATGACAAATGCTTTGAAGCCGATCCCGCCCGCGTCAGCGAGAAGCGCCCGGCTTATTCCATCGTCATCCCGCCGCCGAACGTCACGGGCATCCTCACGCTCGGCCATGTGCTGAACAACACCATCCAGGACATCCTCGCCCGCCGCGCCCGCATGCTCGGGAAGGAAGTGCTCTGGCTGCCCGGCACCGACCACGCCGGCATCGCCACGCAAAACGTCGTCGAAAAGACGCTGAAAAAGCAGGGCGTCATCAAGCACCGCGACGATCTCGGCCGCGAGGGCCTCGTGGCGAAGATCTGGGAGTGGAAGGAGAAGCACGGCGGCATCATCATCGAGCAGCTCAAGAAACTCGGCGCCTCCTGCGACTGGAGCCGCGAGCGCTTCACCTTTGACGACGACTACAACGCCTGCGTCATGCGCGTGTTCGTCGATCTCTACCAAAAGGGCCTCATCTACCGTGGCAAGCGCATGGTGAACTGGTGCCCGTCCTCCCTCACCGCGCTCAGCGATGAGGAGGTCGTCATGAAGGCGCAAAACGCCATCATGTATCACTTCAAAGTCGAGGTCGTCGAGGAGCCCGGCACCTGGCTCACCATCGCCACCACGCGTCCCGAAGTGATCCCGGGCGACCAAGCCATCGCCGTGAATCCGAAGGATGAGCGCTATGCGCATCTCATCGGCAAACACGTGCGCCGTCCGCTGCCGGTCGAAGACCAGGCGCTGCTGCCAATCATCGCCGACGAGCATGTCGATTTCACCTTCGGCACTGGCGTGCTGAAGGTCACGCCCGCGCATGACAAGGCCGACTTTGAGATCGCGCAGCGTCACAACCTGCCCGCCGTCGATGTCATGCATCCGAACGGTGTGCTCAACGAACTCGCTGGCAAGGACCTCGCCGGCATGGAGCGCTTCGCCGCCCGCAAACGCGCCGCCGAGCTGCTCGCGGAGATTGGCAGCCTCGTCAAAGAGGAGCCGTATCAGAACAACCTCGGCTACTCCGAGCGTGCCGACGTGCCCATCGAGAGCCGCTTGAGCGAGCAGTGGTTTCTCAAATACCCGAGCGTGAAGGAAAGCCAGGCCGTCGTGGCCAATGGCGAGATGAAATTCCATCCCGACCGCTGGGCGAAGGTCTATGACCACTGGATGACCGGCCTTCAGGATTGGTGCATCAGCCGCCAGGTCTGGTGGGGGCATCGGATTCCGGTGTGGAGTGTTCAAATCCAGCAAAGCGAATTCAGAGGAAATTTGGCTCTAGAGCTTCTGATTGAATCTCATTGTCAGACTGCGGGCATCGACGCCCCCGACGGTCCGAACAAGCTCCTGATAAACAACAAAGCTCCTCGGAAGCTACTGGCTAACGGAATGGTGGAGTCAGAGAAACAGACAACGCACCTCATCAAACAAGACAATGGAACTTATTTGTTCAGAGTTTTGACTGATGATGCTGAGCGCGCGGCTATTCTTTCCGAGGCTGGCTTACAACAAGACCCCGACGTCCTCGACACCTGGTTCAGCTCCTGGCTGTGGCCCTTCGCCACGATGGGATGGCCGGAGAAGACTTCCACGTTGAAGGCCTTCTACCCCACGACCGATCTCGTCACGGGCCCGGACATCATCTTCTTCTGGGTCGCCCGCATGATCATGGCGGGCTTCGAGTGGATGGGCGAGCTGCCGTTCAAGAACGTCTATTTCACCGGCATCATCCGCGACAAGCAGGGCCGCAAGATGTCCAAATCGCTCGGCAATTCGCCCGATCCGCTGGAGCTCATCGCCAGCTACAGCGCGGATGCGTTGCGCTTCGGCATCATGCGCAGCGCCCCGCTCGGCCAGGACATCTGCTTCGACGAAAAGAACGTCGAGCTCGGCCGCAACTTCTGCACCAAGCTCTGGAACGCCGCCCGCTTCCGCCAGATGCAAGGCGGCGAGGTCGAGACCGAGATCAGCGCAGCCCTCCTCAGCAGCGACGACAAATGGATCCTCCTGCGCCTCAACACCGCCATCGCCGAGGTCAGCACCGCTTTGGAAGAATACCGCTTCAGCGACGCCACCGCGACGCTCTACCGCTTCTTCTGGAGCGAGTATTGCGACTGGTACATTGAGGCCAGCAAAGCCGTGCTCCAAGGCACCGACGACAAGCGCAAAGCCAACACCCTCGCCGTGATCGACTTCGTGCTCGGGCACACGCTGCGTCTGTTCCATCCCTTCATGCCCTTCATCACCGAAGAGCTGTGGCACGGCATGGGCTTCAACGCCGACCTTCCCGACAACCAAGGCGGCAAGAGCATCATGTTCGCTATTTGGCCGAAGCCGCTCGATGCGGACGAACTTGCCCACTTCGGCATCCTTCCCGAGGACGAACAGGCCGCGAACGACAAGTACAAGGCCGTCGAGCTTGGTCGCGGATTGAAGAGCACCTTCAACATCAACAAGAAGGTGCGTTTCGTGCTCAAACCGGCCTCCGAACTGCCTGCGCACGAAATCGAGGTCCTGCGCATCCTTCTCAATGCGGAGCCTCTGGAGGTCGATTCGGCCTTCCAGCCGAAAAAAGGCACGCCCGCGGCCCTCACGCCTCTTGGCGAGCTTTTCCTGCCTCTCGATGGCCTCATCGATGTCGAAGCGGAACGCGCCCGCGTCGGCAAAGAAGTCGCCAAAGTCGAATCCGAGCTCGAAAAGGTCACCGCCAAGCTCGCCGACACGAACTTCACTTCCAAAGTCCCGCAGAAGGTGCTCGACGAGCATCAGCAGCGCAAAACCGACTGGGAAGACAAGCTCGCAAAGCTCAAAGTGATGCTCGAAGCCCTCGGCTGATCGTTTTCGATCCGGCGAAGCAAAGTAGCCATCTTGCTCCGCAAGATGAGCTCAGGGCTTTCGCACGCACTTGTGAGGTTCGAGCCTCATCCAGCGCTCCGTGCCTCTCGCGGAGCGAGAGGAGCACTTTGGCCGCAGATCAGTGCGCGGTGGCTTTTTCCGCGCCGAGGCCGGTGTGGGCGCGGACGGTCAGTTCCGCGAACTTCGCTTCGGCCTCGAGATCGCGTGCGGTGCACACGGTGCCGAGCCAGGCGGCGAGGAAGCCGACCGGGATGCTGACGATGCCGGGGTTTTCGAGCGGGAAGGGATGTCCGAGGAAGGCGGGGCCGTTTTTGCTCAGCAGGATGAGCAAGATGGAGGACAGCAGGCCGACGCCGAGCCCGCAGACGGCACCAGCGGTGTTGAAGCGCTTCCAAAACACGCTCAACACGATCACGGGCAGATTGGCCGAGGCCGCGACGGCGAAGGCGAGGCCGACGAGGAAGGCGGCGTTCACGCTGGGCCCGAGGTAGATGGCGATGCCGATGCTGACCGCGCCGACGCAGAAGGCGGTTATGCGTGCGACCTTCACTTCCTGCCCGGGCTTGGTTTCCTTGCCGTGATGGATGACGTTCGTGTAGAAATCATGCGCGAAGCTGGCGCTGGCGCTCATCGTGAGACCAGCGACGACGGCGAGGATGGTGGCAAAAGCCACGGCGCTGATGAAGGCAAAGAAGAATTCGCCGCCGAGCACTTGAGCGAGGACTGGCGCGACCATGTTCGGATTCGGTTTGCCGCCGGAGAGGATATTGGCCTTCTCGAGGATCGTGGCAGCGCCAAAGCCGAAGAAGGTCGTCATGATGTAAAAGAGACCGATGATGGCCATGGCCCACACCACGCTGGAACGCGCGGTTTTGGCATCCGGCACGGTGTAGAAGCGCACGAGGATGTGCGGCAGCCCGGCGGTGCCGAGTACGAGCGCGAGGCTCAGCGAAATGAAGTCGAGCGGGCCCCAGGCGCCCTTCACGGCCACGCTGTATTGCAGGCCGGGCTCCAGCAGGTTCTTCGGTGCCTCGGTGCCGCCGTAGGTGGCGGCGGAGATGCCCTCAAAGAAGGCCGTGAGGCTGTAGCCGTGATGTTTCAGGACGAGGATGCTCAGCATCGCCGCGCCAAGCATGAGCAGCACCGCTTTGATGATCTGCACCCAGGTGGTGGCCAGCATGCCGCCAAAAACGACGTACACGAGCATCAGGACGCCGACGCCGATCACGGCGTATTCAAAGGGCAGTTTGATGAGCTTTTCGATGATCACACCCGCACCGACCATCTGCGCGATCATGTAAAAGGTGGACACGGTGAGCGTGCTCAGGGAGGCCAGCGCGCGCACGGGGCGGGGCTTCAGGCGGTAGGCGAGCAGGTCGGCCATGGTGTACTTGCCCGCATTGCGCAGCGGCTCCGCCACCACGAGCAAAACGGTCAGGTAGGCCACCAGAAAGCCCACGGAGTACATGAAGCCATCGTAACCGTAAAAGCAGATCGCGCCTGAGATGCCGAGGAAGCTGGCCGCGCTCATGTAGTCGCCCGCGACGGCGAGACCGTTTTGCCAGCCGGTGATGCTACGGCCCGCCGCGAAGTAAGCCGAGGCGCCGGTGTTTTTCCGGGCAGCCCAGAAAGTGATGAAAAGAGTCAGCGCGACAAAGCTGACGAACATGATGAGCGGGACGTTCATGGAGGGGGAAAACAACGAATGAAAAATGCAGGATGACGGATGGCAGGATCAATGGTGGTCTTGGATGACCGCCGCGGCTTCCTTGTCCCACTTCGCGGCGATGCGGACGTAGAGGAAGGCCAGGATCCAGGCCATGAGGAATTGCGAGAGCGCGAAGATGTAGGCCACGTTCACTTTACCGATGACCTCCTTTTTCATCAGCTCCGGCCAGTAACCGACGAGCACGGGCAGGGCGAGATAGTAGACAAGGAAGAAAACTGTCGCGGTGATGATGAACTTCGCTTTGCGGGCCAGCAGGCTTTGAAAGGCGGGCTTGGCTTCGATCTCCGACCAGTTCACGGGTGATTTTTCGCTCATAAGGGGCGCGAGGTTAGGGACGGGGCTGGTTTTTGGCAAGGGAAGCTTCTGCGCCGGCCGGATGGCTGCGAATTGACATCTCAGAGGCCAGCCGTGAGCTTTTGGGCATGGTGAAACGCATCAAGTGCCCGCATTGCGGCAAAGTGGCTGATTTTCATGAAGATCAATGCACGCTGTGCTGGGCGCATCGCGTGCGCGGAGCTCTCAGCAGCGAGGAGGAGATCGCCGCGGCGAGGGAGCGCTATCGTCTGCATCAGGAACGCGCGAATTGGCAGGCCTGCTTTGATCGCTGGCAAAAAGTCGTCATCCACCCGGCGGTGCTGCTGACGATTTTATCCATCGGGTGGGCGTTTTCGACGGTGGGGCTTTGTTGGGGCCTGGGTGTGCCCTGGGTCAATGCAGTGCCTTCGCTGGTTTCGGTGATCGGGTTTCCTTTGGGGGGATTTTGGGTCGGTGGAGGCAAATGGCTGCGTCCAGCGACGATCCTCCTCATGGTGGCCGCTCTGGCCTATGGCGGGACCTCGGTTCTGGCGGCCCTGAACGACATCGAGCTCAACGCACTCACCACCAAAAGCTTGGTCTGGGGCATTCTGGAACTGAGCATGTGCGCCTCGGTGTTTTGGGGCAGCGTGCAGCTTTTTCGCCTAAAACCGCGGGTCTAAGGGCAGGGAAGGCCTAGAACGTCTTTAATTTCTATGGCGTTTGTATTTCGCTCGACTTAAAATACTCGCTCAGAAAGCCCCATGACTGGAAACGACCGCATCCGCATCCTCATTGTCGAGAACGAGGGCCTCGTCGGCTGTGACATGGCCGCGTCGCTCGGACGGCTGGGGTATTTTGTCGCTGGCATCTGCGCTTCGGGCGAGGAGGCGATCGAGCGTTTTGAGGAGCTGCGACCGGATTTGGTGCTGCTGGACGTGCATCTGGCGGGCCAGCTTGATGGCATCGAGACGGCGACGCAGCTGCAGCAGCGCGGTTCGGTGGCCATTTTGTATGTGACGGGCTGCGCGGACCTGGAAACAGTGGCGCGGGCCCGCGAAACGCGCCCGCAGGGCTATTTGCTGAAGCCGTTCAGTCAGGATGAGCTGCGTCTGGCTGTGGAAGTGGCGGCGCAGCGGCATCTCGAGGAGCGGGAGCGCCGTCGGCGTGAGCACAGCTTCTTTGAGGCCTTCCAAAGCCTCGCCGATGGTGTGATCGCGGCCGATCTGGCCGGTGGTGTCGTCTTCATGAATCCGGCGGCGGCTCGCGTGACGGGCTGGCGTGCCGAGGAGGCCGTCGGACGCTCGCTAGATGAGGTTTTCCGCATTTTTGAAGGCACAGGCGAACCCGCGGCGGTGCTCAGTGCCGAGACAGATGGCAGCTTGATCGAGCGCACGGTTTGGCTCACCACACGCAGCGGCGCGCGGGTGCCGATCCAGGATCGCAGCACGCCGATGCGCGATGCGCTGGGGCAATTGACAGGCCTGATCCTTCTTTTCCGAGCCATGCAGGAGCCCTCCGCGGCCTCGCAGCCTGCCGCGCCGGTGAATTCGCCTTCCAGCGCGCCGCTGGTGGACGTGGTGGAGAGCATTTCCGATCCGCTGATCGCTCTGGATGGCCGCTGGCGGCTGACGTATGCGAATGGCAGCGCCACGCGCTTATTTGAGCGCCCGGCGGCCAGCTTGATGGGCCTTTCCCTCTGGGATCTGCTGCCCGCGGCGCTGCGTGAGGAACATCATGAGGCACTGGCGCACGCGCTGCTCCACAAGGAGCCGGTGAGCCGCGATCTCTACTTTGAAGCCCGCCGCGTGTGGCTGGAACTGCGCGGCCATCCGTTTGGAGAGGGCATGCTGCTGCTCATTCAAGATGTGACGGCAAAGCGCGAGGAAGCGGAGCGCCGCAGCCGCTTGGACCGCCTCGAATCGCTCGGTTTGCTCGCGCGCGGCTTCGCGCATGATTTCAACAACCTGCTCACCGTCCTGCTCGGCAATATTTCGCTGGCGGAGATGCGGCTGCGCAATGCGATCACGCTGCCGGAGCTGCACACGGCGAAGCAGGCCACGCTGCAGGCGCAGAATCTGGTGCAGCAGTTGCTGACCTTCGCGCGCGGTGGCGCGCCGATCAAACGGATGACGAACCTCGGCGATCTGGTCGATACCTTCTTCGCGCATCACTCGCGGGCGAACCAGATCGATTACCGCATCGAAACGCAGCCCGGTCTGCCCTCCGTGGCGGTCGATCCGGCGCAGATCCGGCGTCTGCTCGGCAATCTGATCCGCAATGCGGAGCAGGCCCAGCCGCAGGGCGGGCTGATCTGCGTGCGCGTGCTCGCGCCGGATCATGAGCAGATGTTCCCGGGTGAAATGGTGGACGATCAGGGCTTTCAGCCGAGCGGATTGGCCATCGAGGTGCAGGATGAGGGTGAAGGCATCCAGGCGGATCACCTGCCGCACATCTTTGAGCCGTATTACAGTACGCGGAAGAGCGAGAACGCGACCGGACTCGGCCTCACGGTGTGCGAAAGCATCGCCAAGGCCCACGGCGGCACGATCACGGTGAGCAGCGAGCCCGGCAAGGGCACGACGGTGCGCTTTTATGTGCCGCTGGACGCCGATGCGGAGGTGGCGGACGGTTTTGGCCTCACGCAGGTGTTTGACGCGCCGCCGGAGGCACCGGTGACGCAGCCGCGCATCCTGCTGCTGGAAGATGATCCGCTCGTGCGCAGCCTGATCGTGCGAAACCTCACCGGAAACGGCTTTGAGGTCGCGGAGAGCATCGAAGGCGGCGAGACGCTGCGTCTTTATCAAGAAAGCATGAACCAAGGCCGCGTGTTTGACCTCGTGATCCTCGATTTGAGCATCCCGAACGGCATGGGCGGCGTGCGCACGATGGAAAAGCTGCGCCAGATCGATCCGGACGTGGTCGCGATCGTCAGCAGCGGCTACAGCGATGATCCGGTGATGGCGAAACCGGCTGCTTATGGATTCGCGGCGATGCTGCCGAAGCCTTA
>Ga0315904_10008778_pt1 | contig 13320 bp, 14 predicted proteins | sample LakEriMetagenome_6_FD_203529 | JGI IMG/M metagenome (GOLD analysis project Ga0315904, IMG submission 203529) | Freshwater fungal communities from buoy surface, Lake Erie, Ohio, United States - Buoy 12 MA120 | ecosystem: Environmental > Aquatic > Freshwater > Lake | place: USA: Lake Erie, Ohio... | reverse complement strand
AGCACCAGGGCGTGGCAGTGGCCACCGCCAGCCAAGACCAGGTGGCGTTCGGGCTGGGGCTGGGGCTGGGGCGCGAGGTCCGGCGCGAGGTCCGGCACGGCGATGGCTTGCGGCGATGGAGTGGGGCTTGGGACGATTGTGATTCAGCTGTGATCTTGGTGTGATCCAGAGCCCCGCCAGCAAGCTCGGCTGACAGGTCACAGCCGGGCCATCCAAGCTCTCTCGCCTCCCCAGAGACCGATTACAGGCCCTTCCGCTGGGCTGAGAGGCCTGGATGAACTCTTGTTGTGCAGCCACCAAACGGATTGCACCGGCTGGGGAGGGGGCTTATCGGACAGCGGGCCCGCGCCGTTGCCAGGAAACCGGCAGATGAGCCCAAAAAAAACCCGATGACGGAGTCACCGGGCGGGAAGGCTTCTTGGAAATGGATGAACGTGATGCCGAATCAGCCGAGGCCGATCTGGGCAAGGATGCCTTGGCCGGTGAGGACCTCGGTGGCGAGGCCGATCACGAAACCGAGCATGGCCAGGCGGCCATTCCAGGTTTCCGCGAAGGCAACGAAGCCGAAACGGGGGGTTGCTTCAGTCATGGTTCGCAGTTGGTTGCGTAACTTTTCAAATCATAACAGATCGTGAAGCATTTGGGGTGGGGGCCGCGGGATTGGAGTTCGGTTTCCTCGGCCTCTCGGCGGAGCGGCCGCTCTCCCAGCGCGCGCCGGCAGCGTCTGCGCCAGGGGCCTCCCACCTCTTGGCGGCTTGGCGACTTGGCGACTTGGGGGCGTGGGGGGGTGGCCGAAGTGCCTGGCCTCAGGCGCCGGCGTAAAGCTCCCGCAGCGCCTTCGGATCGGCGCTCGCGACGCCCCGCTCGGTGATCAGTCCGCTGACCAGCCGCGCCGGGGTGACATCAAAGCCCGGGTTGAAGGCCGCGCTGCCATCCGGGGTGAGCTGCACCGTGGCCAGTGATCCGGCCGCCGGCCCTGTGGCGATGCGCCCCTGAATGTGGGTCACCTCCCGCTCGGAGCGGGCCTCAATCGGGATTTCGGCCACCCCATCCTCCAGGGTCCAGTCGATCGTGGAGGAGGGCAAGGCCACATAGAACGGCACGCCGTTGTCGTGGGCGGCCAGGGCTTTGAGATAGGTGCCGATCTTGTTGCACACGTCGCCGCGGCGGGTGGTGCGGTCGGTGCCGACAATCACCACGTCCACCAGGCCGTGCTGCATGAGGTGGCCACCGGCGTTGTCCACGATCACCGTGTGGGGGATGCCCTCCTGCCCGAGCTCGTAGGCCGTCAGGCTGGCCCCCTGGTTGCGAGGGCGGGTTTCGTCCACCCACACCTGCAGCGGCAAGCCGGCCCGGTGGGCCTTGTAGATCGGCGCCAGGGCCGTGCCCCAGTCCACCGTGCCCAACCAGCCGGCATTGCAATGGGTCAGCACCCGCAGCGGCTCCCCTTGGCGCGCCGCAGGGCGCTGCTCCAGCACGCGGCGGAACACCGCCAGGCCGTGATCACCGATGGCGGAACACATCGCCACGTCCTCCTCGGCGATGGCGCCCGCCTCCTCCTGGGCGGCGGCGGCCCGTTGCTCCAGCGGCAGCGGCGCTACCCGATCGCGCAGCCGCTCCAGGGCCCAACGCAGATTCACCGCCGTGGGCCGGGTGGCTTCCAATTGGGCAAAGGCCCTGTCCAGGGCCGCATCGCTGGGGTCCTCCTGAAGCGCCAGCATCAGTCCGTAGGCACCGGTGACGCCGATCAACGGTGCGCCGCGCACCACCATCGAGGCGATCGCCTCCGCGGCGTCGGCGCAACTGGCCAGCCGACGGGTTTGGAACTGATGGGGCAGCTGGATCTGGTCGATCACCCAGATCGAGCGGCCATCCTCTTCCAGGCCGATCGTGCGCCAGGGCCTGCCGTCGATGTTCACGCGTCGCTTGCCGAAACCACCGCCATCCTCAGGCAGGTGCCCACCACCAGACGCCCATCGTGCTGTTCGATCAGGCAGCCCTCCGAGCGCCCCCCGAGCACCACCAGAAACAGGGCGGGCTGCCGCGCCCTGGTGTTGTCGCTTGGGGAGTCGAGCAGGCCCATGCCGCCGTTCACCGCGACGGAACACCGGCCTTGGCACCCCCCGGGCTGGCCGGGATCGGCCCGGGCGGGGGTGCCACGGGGCTGGGTTGCAGGCCAGAACCAAGGGGGCGGCTCAGCCCTGCCGCCGGCGCCGGCCTCCTGGGCGGGGGGATCGCATCCGGCAGGGTTGCCGCCAGCTCTTGGGGATCACAGCGCAGCACCCGACGGGCGACGTCGGGATCGAGCTCAATGCCCTTGGCCAACAGATCCGGTTGCAACTGGCGCACCCGCAGGGCCGCCCGATCCAGACGCAATTGGGCCTCGTCGATGGCGTTCAGGCGTTGGAGCCGCAGGGACTGCCGCTCCGACAGCTGCTGCTGCCAGGCGGTGACATCGTCGCGAAAGCGTTGGCGATCCAGCTCCGCATCTTCGCGGGTGTAGCGCCCCAACACCTCCTCATTCAGCCGTTTGGGCGGCTGCGGCAGCACCGGCTCTCGGCTGGAGCGCAGCCGGGCCAGCATCAGTTCGGCCTGCCGCAGCTGCCGCATGCCAGCTAGGAGTTCCGCCTGTTTCTGGCGGCAACGGCTCAGGGCCAGATCGAGCTGGCGTTGTTGCTCCAGGCGGCGTTGGCCTTCCTGGCGCCGTTCCTCGGCCAGCTTGGCCTCGATGCCGCTGAGGCAGTGCTGATACACCAGCGGACGCAGCGGCTGAAAATCTTCGAGATCAGCCCGCCGCTGGCAGCGTGCCCGCCCCTCGGCGCTGATCGAGGCTTCGGGGCCAGAGCAGGCGGCCAGCAAAAGCGTTGACGCCAGCGCCAGTCCGCCAACCGCTCTGCGGATCCGTTGCCGCCGAGCCATCGAGGCCGACCTCCTCAGACGCTGCAAAGCCGAACTTTAACGAGTTGCCGGCGGACCCGGATCGTTGGCTTGGGGTCGAAAGTCAAGCAGAAGCACAACGCGGGTGCGGTCACTGCGGTTCCAGGCTTCATGTTCGGCCGTGTCGTCAAACACGAGGCAGTCGCCTTCGCGCCACTGGCGCACCTCATCAGCGACGCGCAGACCGCACTGCTCCGGCACGATCAGCCCGAGGTGGCAGCGCAGCAGGCCATCCGGGTAGCCGGTGTGGGGCTGGATATGGGTACCCGGGGCGAGGGAGGAAAAGCCAGCCGAGACCAGCCCGGGAATTTGGCCCAGGGCGGCGGCGGTTTCGGGGCAGAGTGCACAGTTGCGGGCGATCGGCACCCCTAGGGCGAACAGCCCGAAGGTGTCCCAGCCCTTGCCCTCGTAGAGATACTTCTCGGGCCAGGCGATGAAGTCGCCCGAGCGCAGCGCCTGCAGTTCCGCCAGGATGCGAGGCCAGCTGCGCTGCAGCACCCGGGTGAACGGGAAGTCCCGCTGGTCGTAGAACCAAGCTTCATGGCGCAGTTCGGGCAGGGCTCGGCCGTGCCGCTGGCGCATCAGGCCCAAGGTGGTGGCCATGGCCCGCAACCACTGACGCGGGCCACCAAGCCGGCCCAGCATCTGGCACACGAACACCACCCATTGCCAACCGCGGCCGATTTCCTGGGCCAGGTGTCGCAACGGCCGGCGGCGGCGGCGTTGAGCGGTGGGGTGCTGTCGTTCGGAGGCGACGGCGCGGGGGCGGTGATGGTCGGGAACGGGCAAGGCGAAGGGTCACGAGGGGCGGGACTGGAGCAGCGAGACGGATCCGGACCCACCGCGAAGCGAGGCATTCAAGCAGTACAGCCCCTTTAAGTCACGGCACGGCAGGGCGCCGTTCAGTTGGCCCGCCCCGTGTCGTAAGCCCCAAAGCCGCAGATCCTGGCCGCCTGGCGATAGGCGGGCTCAAAGCGCTCCCAGCGGAAGCTGCGCGGGTCGTAGCGGCTGCGGCTGCGGTCCACCGCGGCATGGGTGGTGAGCCGGTTGAGGGGGATGCCATGGGCCGCCTGCCAGAGCAGCACTTGAGCAGCCGTGACGCGGTACTGCGCCGGGGTGTAACCGGAATGGCTGTCGGCATCGCCGCGGCCATCGGCAGGGCTCTCCAGGCTCAGGTGCAGCGCCACATTGTTCAACGAGCCCAGCGAGGTGGGGCGGATGCGCACGCTGAACTCCCCGAAGGCCGCCATGCCGGCCCCGAAGGCGCGGGCGGCATCCGGCACGATCCGCAGGCGCCGGCCGGAGCGGTCCACCAACAGGTGGTAGCTGGCCTGATCCTCGTCGCGCGGGTGGGGTGTGGCGAACAACCGCACCGTATCGGCGGCGCTGATCACGGTTTCGTGCAGCACGATCAGCTGGGGCCGGTGCGGCACCATTCGGCCGAACAGGTCGCGGGGTTGGCGGCTGCCGTAGTTGCTGGGATCAGCGGGCCTGGCCAGTTCCGGCGGCAACCGCAGCTGGGCGGCGCATCGCGCCAGGGCCTCGCTGCTCTGCCGCGGCAGGCCCGGGTCGGACAGGGTCCGGACGGACCATTCCGGCTCCCGCCCGCAGCCCGCCAACAGCAGAGGCTGGAGCAGCAGCGGCAGGAGCAGTCGCCCGATCCGGCGGGCAGCGGCGGTGGCGGCGGTGGCGGTGGAGGGCGTCGCCATAGCCGACCTCGCTGGGGTTCCAGGATGGCCCATCGCCTTGCCCTCGCTCCTGCTGCGGGGTAGGTGCGAGGCCTGGAGGATTCCGGCCTGGAGTCCAGCCGCGCACCGGCGGGGGATCGGCCGACAGGCTAGCGATCACCACCCCTGCTGCCGGATCGGTCCGGCGATGGGCTGGTGCAGTGCAGGCGCTGTTGTGCCGCTGAGCTGGTTGCCCGACCAGGACATCTCAGCTGATGGCCCTGGCCTGCCTCTGCTGCGGCCCCTGTTGCGCCATCCCTGCCCGTCCACCGTGCGACTCAGCCTGGGCACGCCCCTCGCCAACACCTCGCCTTGCCTGAGTCGTCGCGCGATCCCAGCTGCCAACCGTTGCGCGCCGACGCCAGCGCCGCCCGGTCCGAGCACTCCGCCCGAGCACCGGACCACGGCCAACCTCGGGGCCACAACGCTTGCGGGGCTGAGGCTGGGGCCTGCCGCGCTCAGCTGTGCTGGCGCAGGAACTCGATCGTGCCCCGCAACTCGTCAGCGAAGCGGTCGATCTCCTCGGGGGTGGTGGTGAAGGCCAAGCTGGCGCGCGCCGTGGCGCTGAGGCCGTAGTGGCGGTGCAAGGGCTGGGTGCAATGGTGGCCGCTGCGAATGCAAATGCCAGCCGAATCGAGCAGGGCGGCGATGTCGTGGGCGTGCAGGCCTTCCACGTGGAAGGCCGCCAACGCGCCGCGGTGGGGTTGGCGATCGGGATCCGGCCCCAGCACCTGCAGGCCTTCAATCTCCCGCAGGCGCGCGAACAACTGGCGGGTGAGCTGCTGCTCCCAGGCGGCGATGCGCTCCATCCCGAGGTTTTGCAGGTAAGCGATGGCGGCCCCCATGCCGATCGCCTCACCGATCGCCGGCGTGCCGGCCTCGAACTTGTGAGGCAGGTCCGCCCAGGTGCTGTGATCGAGAAACACATCCTGGATCATTTCGCCGCCGCCCAGGAACGGCGGCATGGCTTCGAGCAGGGATTCCCGAGCCCAGAGGAAGCCGATGCCTGTGGGGCCGCAGAACTTGTGGGAGGAACCCACCAGGAAATCGCAGCCGAGCCGCCGCACGTCGATCGGCTGGTGCGGCAGGCTCTGGCAGGCGTCCACCAGCACCAGGGCGCCGGCCGCATGGGCCAGGGCCGTCACTTCAGCGATGGGATTGAGGCAGCCGAGGGTGTTGCTCACGTGCACCAGGCTCACCAGCCGCGTGCGCTCGTTGAGCTTGGCGCGCAGATCCTCCAGATCCAGCTCGCCATGCTCGCTGAGGCCCACATGACGCAGCACGCAACCGCAACGGGCCGCTAACAGCTGCCACGGCACCAGGTTGCTGTGGTGCTCCATCGTGGTGAGCAGCACTTCATCGCCAGGGCGGAGGGCGATTTCGCCCCAGCTGCGGGCCACGAGATTGATCGCCTCGCTGGCGTTACGGGTGTACACAATCTCCCGCGGTCCGGCGGCGCCAATGAAGTTCGCCACGCGCTCGCGGGCGTGCTCGAACCCTTCGGTGGCGCGGGCGCTCAACTGATGGGCGCCACGGTGCACATTGGCGTTGTCATGGCCGTAGTACTGCTGGAGGGCTTCCAGCACCTGGCGAGGTTTCTGGCTGGTGGCGGCGTAGTCGAGATAGATCAGCGGTTGGCCGAGGCAGGCGGTTTGGGCCAGCAGGGGGAAGTCGGGCCTGGTAAGGGCCGCCAGATCCTGCGGTGCTGGGCTGGAGCCTGGCGAGCTGGAGTCGCTGGAGGCCGGTGAATCGGCCGGACTGGTCGGCTCGGCGACGCTGCTGGGGCTGGGCAGGGGGGTGAGGGTCATCGGGTGCCAGCCTCGCCGAGCAGGTGCGGCAGTGGCTGCCACGATGCCGCAGCGGCGGGCAGGGCGCGCAGCACCTCCTCGCACCAGCCCCGCAGCAGCAGCCGGGCGGCCGTGGCGTTGTCGATGCCGCGGCTGCGCAGGTAGAAGAGCTCATCCTCCCGCAGGCGGCTGATCGTGGCGCCGTGGGCGCAACGCACGTCGTCGGCCACGATCGCCAGCTCCGGCTTGGTGTCAACGCAGGCCCGATCCGACAGGAGCAGGGCGCGGCTCAGCTGGCTGGCCTCGGTGCGCTGGGCCTGGCGCGGTACCTGCACAGCACCGTTAAACACGCTGTGGCCATTGCCATCAACGACCACTTTGTGCACCTGGTCGAGCTTGCCTTCCGGTCCTTCGAAGCGCACCAGGCTGTGGGTATCGGCCAGGCAGCCTTCGGCCAGGCAGTGCAAACCCCGCAGGCGCGTGCTGGCGGATCCGACGCTCTGCAGCACGTGCGGCTCCAGCCGCGCCAGCCCCCAGCTGCCCAGGGCGGAGCTGAGCTCCAGCACGCTGCCGCTCGCCTGGCGGATCGCCTGATGGGCCAGCAGCACCGCGTCAGGGTGTCCTAGGGCCAGCAGGCCATGGTGCAGCCGGGCCCCAGGGGCCAGCTCGGCCTCCAGCACCAGGCTGGTGAGGGAGCCGGTGCGGCTGCGCTGCACCTGCAACACCTCCAGATCGGCGCCTGGCTCCAGCACCAGCAGCAGCCTGTGGGCCAGCAGGCCCATCGCCTTGAGGTCTGAGACCAGCTCCAGGCGGACCGGCGCCGCGGCGGTGACGCGCAAGGCCAGCAATGGCGCGCCGACCGCCTGGTTGAGCAGCGGCACCCAGTCGTCGCCGCTGCCACAGGCTTGCAGCCCCTGGCCCAGGGCTCGCTCCAGGGCCTCGCCGGCGAGGCGTTCAAGGCCGGGCGGCAGGGCCACGCCCGCCAGTGGGTCGTCTTGCCCGGCGAGCACGAGCCGCAGGGCATCGCCGGCATCGGGCCAGCCGGAATCCGCCGCGCTGGCCGTCGTCGCCGGGTGGGGCGGGGGGATGAGCTGCGTGGATTCGAGGGCCCTGAGGGCGTCCAGGGGGGTGAACCGCCAGGCCTCCCGCCGGCGGTCCGGCAGCCCGAGGCTGGCCAGTGAGGCGCGGGCCTTTACCGCTTGGGCGGCCTGGTTGCCGCTTGCAGCCGGCAGGGCCGCCAGCCAATCGTTCAACCAGCGAGCCTGGCGGTCGGTGGGGGGCAGGCTGGCCACGGAGGCGCTCGGCATCAGAGCACCTCCGCGGGCGTCGCCATCGCGGTTTGGGGGACGAGCAAGGCGTCAACCCAGTCGTAGCCGCTGCGCTCCAACTCCAGCGCCAGCTCCTTGCCGCCGGTGCGCAGGATGCGTCCGGCGGCCATCACATGCACGAAATCGGGGGTGATCACATCCAGCAGCCGCTGGTAGTGGGTGATCAGCAAGGTGGCGTTGTCAGGGGTCGCCAGCTGGTTCACGCCTCCGGCCACGATACGCAGGGCGTCGATGTCGAGGCCGGAATCGGTTTCGTCGAGGATGGCCACCAGAGGTTCCAGCAGGGCCATCTGCAGGATTTCATTGCGCTTCTTCTCACCGCCGGAGAAGCCCTCGTTCACGCTGCGCTCCAAGAAGGCGGGATCCATCTGCACCACCGCCAGCCGCTCGCGCACCAGGTCTTCAAAGGCGAAGGTGTCCAGCTCCTCCTCGCCACGACCGCGGCGCCGGGCATTGGTGGCCACCCGCAGGAACTCCAGGTTGCTGACGCCGGGGATCTCGATCGGGTGCTGGAAGCCGAGGAACAGCCCCTGGCGGGAGCGCTCCTCCGCCGGCAGGGCCAAGAGGTCGGCGCCTTGATAGAGAACGCTCCCCGATGTCACCGTGTACGCGGGGTGGCCGGCGAGCAGCTTGGAGAGAGTGCTCTTGCCGCTGCCATTGCGGCCCATCACGGCATGGATCTCTCCAGCCCGGATGGTGAGATTCACGCCCATCAGGATGGGCTGGTCCTCAACGCTGGCGTGCAGGTCGCGGATCTCAAGCAGAACCGGGGCGTCGGGGCGAATCACAGCGGCAAACAGGGAGGGGCGTTGGGAAGAGGGGTGGGAAGCGAGCCTGGGGCGAGGGCTGGGGGCGAGAGCTGGGGGGGGAGAACTGACAGTGGCGACGGCACACGGTGCTGGCCGGAGCGTTGGGGAGCGTTGCGGCGGCCTTCAGCCGACGGAGCCTTCCAACTTGAGGGCAAGCAGCTTGTCAGCCTCGGCGGCGAACTCGAGGGGGAGCTGGTTGAACACATCCCTGCAGAAACCACTCACCATCATCGACACCGCCTCTTCCACGGCGATGCCACGGCTTTGCAAGTAGAAGAGCTGATCTTCAGAGATGCGACAGGTGCTGGCCTCGTGTTCAACACTGGCCTCGGGCTGGCGGCTGCGGATGTAGGGGAAAGTGTTGGCGGCGGCCTGATCGCCGATCAACATCGAATCGCATTGGCTGTGGTTGCGGGCACCGCGGGCTTTCGGGCCGATCTGCACCAAACCGCGATAGCTGTTGGAGGACTGGCCAGCACTGATGCCCTTGCTGACGATGGTGGAGCGGCTGCCGGGCCCGACATGAATCATCTTGGTTCCCGTGTCCGCCTGTTGGCGGTTGTTGGTGAGGGCTACGGAATAGAACTCGCCAATGCTGTCCGCTCCCTGCAACACGCAACTCGGATACTTCCAGGTGATCGCCGAGCCGGTCTCCACCTGGGTCCAGCTGATGCGGCTGCGGTCGCCCCTGCACTGGCCACGCTTGGTGACGAAGTTGTAGATGCCGCCTTTGCCGTGCTCATCACCGGCATACCAGTTCTGAACGGTGGAATATTTGATCGCCGCGTCGTCGAGGGCCACGAGCTCCACCACGGCGGCATGCAACTGGTTGGTGTCAAACATCGGAGCGGTACAACCTTCGAGGTAGCTCACCGCAGCGCGCTCCTCGGCAATGATCAAGGTGCGCTCAAACTGGCCGGTATCGCCGGAGTTGATGCGGAAATAGGTAGAAAGTTCCATCGGGCATTCGACGCCCTTGGGGATGAACACAAACGAACCATCACTAAAGACGGCCGAATTCAAGGCTGCGAAAAAGTTGTCATTGCTCGGCACCACGGATCCGAGGTAGCGCTGCACCAGTTCGGGGTGCTCCTGAACGGCCTCGCTGATCGAGCAGAAAATCACGCCATGTTCGGCGAGCTTCTCCTTGAAGGTGGTGGCGATCGAAACGCTATCGAACACGGCATCCACGGCCACATTTGATAGCCGCTTCTGCTCACTGAGGGGGATGCCAAGCCGGTCGAAGGTTTCGAGGAGCTTTGGATCCACCTCGTCGAGGCTGGCTTTTTTAGCCTGCTGCCGAGGGGCGGCGTAATAGATGATGTCCTGATAATCAATCCTCGGATAGCCGAGAGCAGCCCAGTCGGGCTCTTGCATCTCTTGCCACTGGCGCCAGGCCCGCAGGCGGAAGTTGAGCAGGAAATCCGGCTCGTTTTTCTTGGCGGAGATCAGCCGAACCACCTCTTCACTGAGGCCCTTGGCGATCTTCTCGGTCTCGATGTCGGTGACGAAGCCATAGCGGTAAGGCTGGCTGACGAGATCGCTGACGCGGCTTGCGGTGGTCATGGGCTGATGTGGTGGATACAGCCGCTGGTGTCAGCCAGCGGCATAGGCCTTGATCTCGTCGATGCTGATGGTCTGCTGTTCACCGCGGAAAGGGTTGTCTTCCGTCAGGAACAACATGCAGTGGCACTCCTTGCGCTCGCGCATCGGCACGCAAGGGCAGTTCCAAAACGCCTGCGAAACCTCGGCCGCTTTGTCCTCGTAGTGGCGGCAGGGGCACAGGGCTCCACCAAGCTCATCCTTGTGGCGGGCAAGCCCTTCGAGAACCACGGCGGTGACGCCCAGATCGCTGCAGAAATAAGTGCCGGTGCGCTGGGCGTAGGTTTCGGCGAAGCGGCGGATCACTTCAAGACTGTTGGGGCCTTGGGCGGCGGGGCTGGCGCTGGGGGAACTGTCGGACACGGTCACGGCACTCGGTGGGAAAGGGGACCGGTGGCTGCGGGAGCGGAGGCTCCGCTCGCGGAGCGGGGGCGGCATCACCGAAGGCCCATTACGAAACGTCGAGGTTTCGTAATATCGACCATAGGGCACCGCGCCGGCGGTTGTGGTCAGGAACATTGTGAACCCCAACATGGGGCCGTGCCGACGCGCTCACCCAATTCAGGCCGCCGCGTGGCATGGTGAAAGGACGCTGCTCCTTGTATGGACCCCCCCTCTCCCTGCACAGACTCCCAGATGGGGTCCGCCACCCGCGACGCGGTTTTGGTGGCTCTGCTGCGGCAGGCAGAGGCGACAGCCGCTGATTTAGCTCAGCGTCTGGGCGTTTCGGTTCAGGTGATGCGTCGCCACCTGCGCAGCCTTGAGGACGATGGCCTGGTGCAGTCAAGCTCTGCCCACGATGGCCCGGGACGTCCCAGCAACCGCTGGTGCCTTACCGCCGCCGGCCACGATCGCTTCCCCGATGGCAGCGAAGATTTTGCCCTGAGCTTGCTTCAGGCCATGCGCCACAGCATGTCCCCGGAGCAACTGCGGGGGCTGATGGTGCAGCAGGCCCTCTCCAAAGCTGAGGATTACCGCCATCGTTTGGGGCCTGGCCCCCTGCGGCAGCGCCTGGAGCGCTTGGTGGACCTGCGACGTCATGAGGGCTACGTGGCGGAATGCCGCCCCGACGATGGCAGCCTCGGGCTTCCGCAGCCCGCGTTGCCCTCGGGCTCCTCATCGGCCTGTGCTGGGGTTGCTGAGGCGTGGCTGCTGAGCGAATTCCACTGTTCGGTCATGCGCATCGCGGAGGAGTTCCCGATGGTGTGCGACCAGGAGCTCCAGCTCATGCGCCACACCTTCCCCGATTGCCAGGTGGAGCGGATCCACTGGCGCCTCGAGGAAGGCCACAGCTGTGGCTTTCGGATCACCCCCCACCAACCCAGCCAGGCTCGCGAGCGATCCGGCTCTGATGCCGAGGGGCAGCCCTCCCGTGCTTGATCCCCAGGAGCTGAACCTCCTGGAGGGCACCCTGCTTCCCAGCCTGGAGCGCCACCACCTGCGACTGCTGGCCCATGGCCTGCGCACCCTGCAGGCCGCCGCGGGCCGTCGGCAAGGGCCGCTGCCAGAGCGGCGCCAGCTGGAGACTTGGGCCGCCAGCCAGCCCGCCCTCGCTGGCGATCGCCAGTTCGCCGCCGCCTTCCTGCCCCAGCTTGAAGAGCTGGGGGGCCAGCTGGTCGCCATCGCCGCGGTTGAGGGGGTCACCCCCTTAGCCCTCGAGCTTGAACAACTGCGGCGTTGGGCCCAGGACCAGGCTGATCAACGGCTCGGGGCGATCACCCCAGGCCCGGCAGCGGCAAACCCACCACCAAGCTGACACCCAGCAAGCAGGCGGCGGCCGCCAGCAGGCCCGCCCGGCCTGGTGAATCCCCCTCCAGCGGCGCGATCAGCACGCCCGTCAGCGACGAGGTGGACAGCAGCGCCACGGCCAGCCCCCCCGGCAACCCCGCCAAGGCTGTCTGCTGCAGCACGATGCAGAGGCTGGTGCCCAGCAGGGTGGCGGTCAGCACCAGCGCCCAATGGCGGCTGGCCAGCCCGCGCCAGCGCCGCGGAGGCGGCAATCCCCCCAGCAGCGGCGCCAGCACCAGGCTGGCGGCCCCAAGCCGCAAGGTGGCCGCCTGCAGCGGCGTGAAGGGCCCATTCAGCAAGGCCGCCCGGGCCAACAGGGCAGCCGCGCAGGCGCAGACCAAGTCGGCCAGGGCAAAGGCCAGGCCCAGGCGTTCAGAAGCCTGGGCGGATGTCGGTCCCGCCGGCCCTGGCGTGAGCGATTCCGGCGCGCGGCCGGGCGGCGGGGGGCCTTCTGCGGCGGTCGCCAGGCTGAGGGTGGCTTGGGTCTTGGCACCTGGCGGCGCTGGTTGATGCGGCGCTGGTTGATCTGGCGGTTGTTGCTGAGGCGGTTCTTGATGCGGCGGTGATCGACGCGGCGGCATGGATGGGGCCTGGAGGCCGTGCTCGGCCGGGCTGGCCATGCCCCCGCTGTCGAGGGCGTCGCCGCTTCCCAAGCCGGAGTCCGATCCCAAGCCGGAGTCCGGTCCCAGGCCGCAGCCCTCTTCCAGGCTGGAGGCCTGCGGCGCCGGATCGGAATCCGGCGGCCCCTGGCGGGGAGGGCGTTGCCGCGCCACCAGGAGCACCGCCAGGGTGATCAAGCCAACCCCGAGCCATTGCCCCCCCCGAGGTACCTCCCCCAGCAGCGCTAAACCGGCCAGGGTGGTGAGGGCGGGGCCGCCCGCCTCCAGGGTGAGGCAGCGCCGTGTGCCGAGGCGTCGCAACGCCGCGAAGTGGAAGCTGTCGCCCAAGGCGATGCCCAGCACGCCGCTGGCCGCCAACATGCCCAGCCGTTGGGCCGTTTCCCCAGCGCTGGCGCCGCTCCAGGCCCCGGCCAGCGAAGGCAGCTGCGCCAGCACCAGCGGCAGCTGCAACGCCAGGGCCAGCAGGTTCTTGAGCAGGTTCAGGTGCGGGGCCGGCAGGGCCGTGGGCAGCCGGCGCCAGAGCAGGCTGGCCACGGTCCAGCAGAAGGCGGCCGCCAGGGCAGCGGCGGCGGCGAAGCCGGGGCTGGGAGCGACGGGAAGGGCGAGGGGCAAAGCCGCGGCGGCAGCGGATCGGCGCGATCAGGCTGGCGCCGCGGAGGACCCGGCGGCGATGCCCCGCGACGATCCCCGGTGGCGATGCCCCGCGACGATCCCCGGTGGCG
>Ga0315904_10008775_pt1 | contig 13323 bp, 13 predicted proteins | sample LakEriMetagenome_6_FD_203529 | JGI IMG/M metagenome (GOLD analysis project Ga0315904, IMG submission 203529) | Freshwater fungal communities from buoy surface, Lake Erie, Ohio, United States - Buoy 12 MA120 | ecosystem: Environmental > Aquatic > Freshwater > Lake | place: USA: Lake Erie, Ohio... | reverse complement strand
TCGATCGCAGTGGCCAGTGTTTTTATAGCCAATGTTTTCGCCAGACCGGGAACCCCTTCCAACAGTACGTGACCATCCGCAAGCAGAGCGATCAGCAGTCGGTCGATCATATAACTTTGACCCACGATGACTTTTCCAACCTCTTCTCTGAGTTTTTGAATAACGACGGTTTCCAACTGGATCTTTTCGCTTAGTTGTCGCAGTGCTTCAGCCGGACTTAAAGTTTCATTGTTCTCTTCAGACATAAATCAATAGCATGAACACACAAAGTTCTCAAAGATTGACCGTGAAGGCTTGTGTTTGCTGTTAATTATTGTTAACATTGTTCGTACAGAAACCACTGTAAAACAGCATATGATGGAGCGATCGTGTCAGGAGTGCGGACAAAAACTGAATGGCAGAAAGGATCAGAAGTTCTGTTCTGATTACTGTAGAAATACCTTCAATAACCGCCTTAATGAGGATGCAAACAATTATGTTCGGAGGATCAATAACATCTTGCGAAAGAACAGAAGGATACTCGCCGGACTTAACCCAAGCGGTAAGAGAACGGTAGATGGCATCTCATTGGCTGAGGAGGGGTTTAATTTTCATTATTTCACGAATATTTACAGGACACAGAAAGGTTCAGAATATTACTTTTGTTATGATCAGGGTTATCTGAAACTGGATAATGATCAGTATATGCTTGTGCAAAAGCAGGACTACGTGAAATAAAAACTAACCGGACAAAATACAAAACGATGAACGAAGTAAAAGTTGATTGGGATCAGAACCAGTTTAAGGCATACCTGCTGATCTATGCTGCAAATTCGAATTTTGCTGAAACTGAAGAGGAAAAAGAAGTTATCCTGAGCAAAGTTGACCCGGACACGTACAAAAAAATGCACCGTGAGTATGAGCACGACAATGACTACCAGCGTTTGCAAAAGATACTTGCTGCGATAGAGAAGTTCGGATATTCTAAGGAAGACCTGAGTCAGTTGAGGGAAGAGATTCGACAGGTACTCAATTCTGAAGGGTACCATGATGAACTGGAAGAGAATATGTTCCTTTACCTGAAAAAAATACTCAGTTAACTAAAAAGCCCCGGAATTCCGGGGCTTTTTCTTCATTTATATTAACTGTTAAGCCTGCTTGATAAATTGAACCTCACAGTTGAGTTTGATGTCATCACTTACCACAATGTGCCCGGCCTCGGTAACAGCGTTCCACTTCAGGTTGAAATTGCTTCTCTTGATCTTACCGGCCATCGTCATTCCAATCTTAGTCTGTCCGTATGGATCAACGACTACGTCTGACAATTCCACATCAAGACTTACATGTTTTGTGATATTGCGGATCGTCATTTCCCCGTTAACCGTGAGTTGATCATCCGATTTTTTCACTACACCGGTACTTCTGAATGTAAGTTGAGGATATTGTGCTGCGTTGAAGAAATCGTCAGACTTTAGATGTGCATCGCGATCTGCAACTCCGGTATTGATGGAATCGATGGCAGCTGAGAACTCAAAGCTTCCCTTAGAAAAATCATTGTCTTCCGATGTGATCACTCCTGTAAATTGTCCGAAATTTCCGCTTACGTTGGTGATCATCATATGCTTAACCTTAAAACCGATCTCACTGTGGAGATTATCGATCGACCATTTTGCTTTACTCATTTTTTCTGATTTGAATTACGCAGCAAAATTAGGACAGAGATTTCCACAGAATCGTTAACCTATGTTAAGAAATTACCATGGTAAATAAACCGTATGTTTAACATGGCTAAAAGGAATTCCCTTTCGACCTCATAAGTTGTTTTTTCATGCGGCTTAATGATTCCGGAAGAATGCCAAGGTAGGAGGCGATCTGATGCTGTGGTACAAGTTGTTCAATTCCCGGCGATCGCTCAAGTAATTCGTGATAACGGTCAGCCGCAGAAGCACTGTAGCTCAACAGCAACCTCTTTTGTACTACTGTCAAGTGCTTTTGGGTGATGATCCTGAATATCCGTTCCAGTTTCGGGATCTTGTTGAAAAGCACCTCTTTTGTATCGGGATTGATGGTGAGTACGATACTTTCTTCCAGCGCTTGCGCATTCAGTCCTGCCGGTTCACCTGAATAAAATGAAGCAATGTCGCCGATCCACCAGTCCGGAAAAGCGAAGTATAGCACATGTTCATTTCCTTTTGAGTCCGTATGAAAGATCCTGAAGCTTCCAGAGAGGACAAAAGCCTCTAACGTACAATGTGAACCTTGTTCAAATAGAAGTCCCTTCTTTTTCACGTGACGTAACTCATGGGAGTTTCGAATGATCTCCTTTTCTTCATCGCTAATCGGAACATGTTCTGCAAAATATTCGATCAATCGTGTACTGTTGACTTCTGTCATGAGACTTTATTCAATAGATTCCGAAGTTAAACAGTAAACATTATTTGCCAAGCATTGTTAGAATGAAAAGATAACAAAGATGTATCAGATAAAGCGCACACAACTTGTCAGGACCGATCTAAAGACCTGCTGGAAATTTTTCAGTGATCCGTCCAACCTTCAGAAGATCACTCCTGACTACATGGGATTCAAGGTATTGACAGAGGTTCCCTCAGAAATGTACGAGGGCCTGGTCATTTCCTATACCGTTAGTCCGCTCTTCGGCATACCCATGAACTGGGTAACTGAGATCACTCATGTACGCGATCTGCACTACTTCGTCGATGAGCAGCGAATTGGCCCCTACAGAATGTGGCATCACGAACACCACTTCAAAGAAGTTGAAGGCGGTGTGGAAATGACCGATATCGTATCGTATGTTCTTCCCTTTGGATTAGTGGGAAAAGCAGTACATCCTTTTATCGTGAAGAATAAGCTGAACGAGATCTTCGAACACCGGTTCAAAGCAGTGGAACAACTATTCGGATAATTCTATTCCGTTCTTATTCAGTTGTCTGACCATCAAATTCCGCTTCCTGCTCCATCGCATCTATTTTCGTCTCACGCAGGATACCGTCCTTGTGATGCGCCGGAGAATAAATGGTGTAGAGCTTTAGTGGTTCAATAGTGCTGAGGTTAATGATATTGTGTTGTGCACCGACCGGGACAATCACTGCATCGCCGTCCTCGAGCATGTATTCATTTCCGTCGATGATGCATTTACCCTTACCACTTTCGAAGCGGAAGAACTGATCATTACCGGTATGGGTTTCCATTCCGATCTCTTCACCGGGTTGCAGGCACATCAACACGAGCTGACTGTGGTGGGATGTGTAAAGTACCTTTCTAAAGACGTTGTTTTCGAGTGTGAGCTTTTCGATATTATCCTTGAATCCTTTCATGACGATCTGATTTTAGACAAAGTTCGCCAGTGAAAAAGGATGAAAAAAAGACTTTCGTCAGCTTTTTGGATTTTCTTTCACAATTGTGGAAACCGTTTCAATCGCCATCGTGAGGTGACCTGCCGGATCAAGTAGTGAGTTAAAAACACCGCGGACTTTGCCATCCATATCGACAACATAGGTGACCCTTCCCGGTATCAGACCAAAGAGGTTTGAGGGCACTCCAAATTCTTTTCGAACTTTTCCACCTGCATCTGAAAGGAGGATAAATTGAAGTGAAAATCGTTCTGCAAAGCTTCGGTGGGAGTCCTCACTGTCCGAAGAGATTCCAATCACTTCACAGCCCATTTCTTTAAATGTTTCGTAACTGTCCCTGAACATACAAGCTTCTTTTGTGCAACCCGGCGTGTCATCTTTAGGATAGAAATAGATGACCAGTATGTTTTTGCCAATAAGTTCAGATGAGTCAACCTTCTTCCCGTTTTGATCGGGAAGAATGAATGTTGGACAAGGGTCTCCAATCTTTACGGACATTATTATGCGTTTAATGCTTGTTTGAATCTGTCTATTGCTCTTGTTCGTGCAAATGAATGCTCAACAACGGGCTCAGGATATCGTCCTGTACCGAATTCGGGAACCCATTTGCGTATGTAGGTCATTTGAGGATCGAACTTCTGCTGCTGGCTCTCGGGATTGAAGACCCTGAAATAGGGTGCGGCATCACACCCGCATCCCGCCGCCCATTGCCATCCGCCAACGTTACTTGCGAGTTCATAATCCAGGAGTTTTTGGGCAAAAAATACTTCACCCCAGCGCCAGTCGATGAGCAAGTGCTTGGTAAGGAAACTGGCCACAACCATTCGAACCCGGTTATGCATGAATCCTGTTTCATTCAGTTCACGCATTCCCGCATCTACCAGAGGATAACCGGTTCGTCCCTCGCACCAGGCCTTAAAAAGTGCTGTATCATTTTCCCATTGGATCAGATCATACTGTTTTTTGAAAGCATCTTTTGCTGAGTGCGGGAAATGATAGATGATCATCTGATAGAAATCTCTCCAAATCAACTCATTGAGAAAGGTTTGATTGGACTGGAGCGCTTGTCGAGCTAGATCTCTGATACTTATGGTCCCGAAGCGGAGGTGTATACTCAGACGAGATGTACCTTTAATGGAAGGGATGTCACGCTGTTGGTGGTAGTAGCCTAACACTTGTTCGTCTATGGTTCTCTCCGGAAAAACGACATGTTCATCATCAAGGAATCCCAGATCCGATAGTTCGATGAGTCCTTCAGGAGGTAAGACCTGTAAACTCCCTATGTATTGTTCAGTTGTATAAGACTTGGGAAAGAATGTGTTCAGTTTTTCTTTCCACTTCCGGGAGTATGGCGTGAAAACGGTATAGGGATTTCCGTCGGCCTTAACGATCTCGTCTTTTTCGAAGATCACATGATCCTTCGCACCGACCATTTCCGTACCCCGATTTAAAAGAATTTCATGTAGTTGAGAATCCCTGTTCCTGGCATACGGTTCGTAATCCCGGTTCAGAAAAACTTTTGAAACTTTCAGTTCTTCTGCAAGTGCGGGGATGACTTGCAGGGGATCACCAAACCGTACGATGAGATCCGAACCAAAAGCATTGTATTCAGCTTTCAGTCTTTTAACTTCACGATAAATGAACAGGACCCGCTTATCGTCTGAAGGTAAATGGGACAGAATATTGTTGTCAAAAATGAAAACGGGGTAAACCTTTCCTGTACTTTCAAGTGCCTTGTAAAGCCCGGCATTATCGTGGATACGAAGATCCCTTCTATGCCAAAAGATCACATTCATTTCCCATTGTATTCAACCACGTTGTTTTCGGTTTCCCATAGTCTGACAGTTATGGAATATTGAGCATCAAGCTTTCCCCGAATAATCCGCCAGATCACTATTGCGATGTTTTCAGCAGATGGCTTCAGTTCCCTGAATTCTGGACAGTCCAGATTAAGGTTTCGGTGATCAAAGCGCTCCGAGATCTCCTCATTCAATACCTTTTTCAGGATCTTCAGATCGATCACGTAGCCCGTTTCGGGATCAACCGAACCTTCCACCCAGGTTTCAAGCACATAGTTGTGACCGTGATAGTTTGGGTTTGAACATTTTCCGAAAACCTCCAGATTCTTTTCGTCCGTCCATTCTGCATTAAACAGTCGGTGTGCGGCATTGAACGTGATCCTTCTACAAACTTTCATGCGCTATTTTCGGATAAATTTCGTCAAAATGTTCATTGATCAGAAGTCGGAACCAAACAGTGTAATTGTCAGGATTATTCCTGACGTCCTTCTTCAGGTCTTCGAATGACATCCATTTGAAGGCTATGGCCTCTTCAGGATCAAGATGAGGTGTATCATCGGAGAAGCCAATAAGCACATGATCCAGTTCGTATTCGGTCAGATCATGATCGAGTTTTGCTTTATAAATAAATGAAAAGACCTTCTTCAGATCGCAAGTGAGCCCCATTTCCTCGTCCAATCTTCTGTGAGCTGCCTCTTCAATACTTTCTCCCGGCGCAGGATGGCTACAACAAGTGTTTGTCCAAAGTCCTCCTGAATGGTATTTCCCGAAAGCCCGGCGTTGCATGAGTAACTTACCTTCAGGATTGAATAGAAAGACTGAGAAAGCCCGGTGCAATAGTCCGTTCACATGGGCTTCCAGCTTATCCATCTCGCCGATCTCGCGGTCTGATTCGTCTACCAAAATGACCTTACTCATGTTCAGATAAGGTTAATGCTATGACGTAGGTAGGATGTTAGGAACAATCTGTATTTTTTATTATTCGGAATGCGCACACGTTCATTCAGAATGATCTCAGCCGGTGTCGACTTGATCTTTTTGAATAATTTATAGTAATAGATGTAGGCCATGTAAACACCAAAGCGGCTGTTCTTAGGGAGTTGTTTGATCCCTTCATATCCTAGTCTGAAATCGATCTCGATATCTGCTTCGATCTCCTTTTTAACTGTTGAATTGAATTCATTCAGATCAATACCCGGGAAATAGGTTCGTCCTAATTCCTGAAAGTCTGCTTTCAGATCACGCAGGAAGTTGATCTTTTGAAAAGCTGATCCCAGTTTCATGGCTGCGGGTTTTAATCGCTCATATTCAACTTCGTTCCCGTGTACAAAAACCTTCAGACACATTAGTCCGACAACTTCGGCCGACCCCAGAATGTATTGCTCGTATTTCTGATCATCGTACGATTTCTTTTCCAGATCCATTTCCATACTGTTCAGAAATGTATCGATCAGCTCCATGGGAATCTTATATTTGTTTACCGCCCATTGAAAAGAGTTTAGGATGGGGTTTAGGGAGATGCCGTCTTCGATAGCCTTGTAAGTCTGTGTTCTGAAGTCACTCAGGAGTTCAACTTTTGGATACTGGTGGAAACTGTCAACGATCTCATCAGCGAAGCGCACGAACCCGTAGATCGCATAGATTGGTTTGTGCAGTTCTTTGCTTAGAAAGGAAATCCCCAATGAGAAAGAAGTGCTGTACCGCTTGGTGGTCAGTTCACTCATTTCATGGGAAACCTGGTCGAATAGTTCTTTCATGGATGTTGCAGTTAGTCTGTTGTTAACACTTCGATAAGTAGTTTGTTGGCTTTCAACTAAATTTTTTGATCACTTCGCGAGCAACTACCTCTCCTGAAATGATCGATGGAGGTACCCCGGGACCCGGGACTGTGAGCTGCCCTGTGTAATACATGTTCTTCAGTTTCTTGTTTTTAAGGGTTGGTTTCAGAATGGCCGTTTGCATTAACGTGTTGGCTAGTCCGTAAGCATTACCTTTAAACGCATGGTAGTCCTTTTTAAAGTCGTTTATGCAATAGCTTTTCTTGTAGACAATATGAGGTCTGATAGAGGATCCGGTGCGCTGTTCCAGTCTGTCTATCAACATTTCAAAGTAATACTCCCTTGTTTCCTCAGAATCCGTCAGGTTTGGTGCAATTGGAACCAATAGGAAGATGTTCTCCATTCCTTCCGGTGCCACGCTGTGATCCGTCTTCGAAGGAACACATGTATAAAATAGTGGTGCTGAGGGCCATTTTGGATCCTTGTAGATCTCTCTGGCATGTTCAGCAAACGGTTCATCAAAGAAGAGATTGTGATGACGAAGATTGTCCACTTTTTTATTTACGCCGAGATAGAACAATAGACTTGAAGGTGCCATGGTTCTTTTGTCCCAGTATTTATCTGAATAATTGGCAAAACCGTTCAGCAATGCTTTGTCCGTATGGTGATAATCTGCTCCAGAAACGAAGACATCCGAGTCCCACTTTGCATGAGGTGTGACAGCTGATATGAGTTTATCCTTGTCGTGTTCGAATCGGAGTACTTCCTGATCCGTCACGATATTTACGCCTTGTTCTTTTGCTATTTTCTCAAACGCCTCCACGAATTTGTACATTCCTCCCATGGGATACCATGTTCCCAAGGATATGTCGGCGTAATTCATGAGCGAATAGAGGGCCGGTGTTTCCTGTGGTGTTGCTCCGAGAAAGAGAACCGGAAATTCCAAAAGCGAAAGGATCTTTTCGTTTTTAAAATATTTTCTGATGTAGGACGAAAAAGAGGAAAGCAGATGCATTTTAAACAGTCCGCGCATGACACGGAGATCTGCGAACTCTGTTAAACTCAAACCCGGTTTGAAGACCAGATCTTTCATGCCAACGTCGTATTTATACGCTGCGTCCTTTAAGAACCTTTTCAAGTGAATTGAACTACCCGGCTCCAGCTGTTCAAACCAGGCAAAGAGGTCTTCCTCTCGTGCAGGAACATCCGTATTGGTGCCGTCTTGCCAGAAGATTCTGTATGATGGGTCCAGCCGAACCAATTCATAGAAATCGCTGGTGGTATGCCCGAATTGGTTATAGAAACGTTCGAACACATCCGGCATCCAGTACCAGCTTGGCCCCATGTCAAAGACAAATCCTTCTGCTTCGAATTGTCGTGCACGTCCGCCTATGGTGGAGTTCTTTTCGAGTACGGTAACGTCGAAACCTTCCTTTGCCAGAAAAGACGCGGCTGAAAGTCCCGAAATCCCGGCACCTAGTACAGTTACCTTTTTACCCATTCTCTTTTTCAGTTACTGAATTCAGGAAGTGTTTCCATCAGTTTCTTTCTTGCCACGAAGATCCTGCTTTTCACCGTTCCTATAGGAATATCAAGTTCTTCAGCGATCTCTTTGTACTTAAAGCCCTTGAAGTGCATCTCGAAAGGTGTCTTATATTCCTCCTCTAAGTTAGCTATTTGATGCTTAACTTCCTTAATCGTGTAAGAATTTACTGGTGACTGATCCGGATCTGGGTTGTTTGTCAGCAAATACATTTCTTTTGAGTCATCGAATAACTGACCGGATCTGCTCTTTCTCCTGTACTGATTAATGAACAGATTTCTCATGATGGTAAAAACCCATGCACGGAAGTTAGTCTGCGGTGTAAAATAGTTCCGGTAAGTAATTGCTTTTAACATTGTCTCCTGGGTAAGGTCTTTTGCATCTTCTGAATTACGTGTAAAGTTCATGGCAAACGACCGAAGATTGGGCTCCAGTTGAATAAGTGCTTCGTTGAATTCGACAGTTGACATATTATTCTGTTTAACTATTTGATACCAAAGTTAAACAAAAAATGTTCAACAAAACAAAAAAAAAGTTAAACAAAATTATAAAGCCTGCGAGAAGGTCAAGAGAATCAAGGGTTTTAAGCGTTTATTTTTTTGGATTGCGGAAGGAAATCACCGTGACATCATCTGTTTGATCAAATTGATGTTTCCAGGATTCGAATTCTTCCTCGATCATAGAACGTTGCACATCGAATGGTAATCGGATATTGGATTCGAAGAGCTCAAGCAGCCGTCTTAAGGAGAATTTTTTATTCCTTGTTCCTCCAAACTGATCTTGAAACCCATCAGTCATCAGGTAAACCTGGCTATTATTTTCCAGTTTTAGGTAATGAGAGATGTAACCCCTGAAATCGGCCATGCCTTCGTCTCCAATGTGTTTGACATCGCCTTTATACATGTTAAAGCTATTCCCTTCGTAAATCAGGAACCTTGATCCTGCACAGGCATAGGTAAGGTTGCCCGTATCGTGATCGATGGTACATACAGTTAACTCTATTCCGTCCTTCAGTGTTCCTGTTTCATTGCGAAGTGCCACGACCAGTTTCTTATCCATTTCATTCAGAATCTGGGCAGGATCGGTTAGTCTGCCCTCGAGAACTATCGTGTTTAACAAATTGATCCCGAGCAAGGTCATAAATGCACCGGGTACTCCATGTCCTGTACAATCACCCAAGGCAACGATAGACAAGTTATCGATCCTGTGGAGCCAGTAGAAGTCTCCTGATACGATGTCTTTAGAACGGTAGATCACGAAATGATCCTCAAAGGATTGGTCAAACTCGCGTTGAACCGGCAGCAAATTCAACTGGATCCGCTGAGCATAAGTGATACTTGAGGTTATGTTATCTCGCTGTTCCTCGATGATCTGTTGCTGATCACGCTTTTCCGTAATATCTCTTGCCAGCGCCAGAAAACCGGTGACGAAACCTCTTGTCCCTGCCCGGAAAAGCGTTGTAACGTGCTGACCTACCCACCTCACTTCTCCGGTTCTTGTTACGATCGGAAACTCGAGATAGGATGCTTTTTTCCTCGATTCAAAATGATCACGATAGAAGTCATCCACTTGCTGACGGTAATCCTCTTGCACAAAATCAAGACTACTTTTATTTTCCAGTTCCTCTCCGTCGGATTGAAGTAGCTCCCTTGTTCTGTTGTTCACAAACTTGAATGACCCGTTTAGATCGCACTGATAGATCATGTCCTCTGCATTTTCAACCAGCAGTTCATAGGTGTTCTCCAGTTCCATTTTGTCAGAAACATTTTGGCCAAGGATAACACGTACATTCTCAGAAAAGAATTTACATGACCATTCCACCCAGTTTACGGTTTGTTCATTGCTTAACATTGGGGCGAGGTATTTCTGACCGTCATAGAACTGTTTTGTGAGGTCAACATTCCTGTATCCGCCCTCGTCAGGAAGATAATTGTTAAGAATAGAAATTTGTTGGTTGAGTAACTCGTCTTGCGTGGCCGGAATAATATCCTTGATGTTCTCACTTACATAGGTGATCACGCCCTCATCGTTAAATGCGACGACCTGAACATTCCCTTTATTTACTATACCCGAAACGAAGATGAGCTTTTCCAGTGAGTCATATCGCAGGTAGGTAGCAAAAATGGAAATGAAACAGGTGATCAGGATCATGAATAGGAACAGGAACTTATTGAAAACGGTTTGATCCAGATAAAGAACCATGACACTGCATGTGATCAGCAAAATCAGGTTTTGAATGATAACATGTCTGAGTCGTTCAAATATATAGGTGGCCAGGGTAGGAACCATGACCAACGGGAGGATGTAAAAGGTGTGTAGCTTGGAAAAATAGGAAGCGAAAAGGTAGTGACTCATCACCACGCCATATCCGACGATCAGTAAGATCCTGAAATTGTTCTTCTGTCCATTTTTTTCAGTTGTCTTGGCCAGCAGGAAAAGCGATAACATCAAGAAGCCGGATGTCATTGATAAGCCAATAAATGATGGAATCTCAGGGTCGATAAGGGGCGCGATATAATTGGCAACAACATCGGCAACAAACCCAAAGAATAAGATCGTTGGGGTCATATCGAGTTCAATAAGCATGTCCCGTGTTCGGAAAAAGTTACCCCCGTCGAACGTCTTTCGTCTCTGGATAAAATAGATGTTGACCACAACGATAGTCAGAATGAGTACCACAATGAACCAGCGGGTTCTCCAGAAGGGTAGAGAGATATTTAATGGGTATTCTCCGATATCGCTGTAAATGCGTCCATCATACGTAGATCTTACCTGAAGTACATATTCTCCATTGGGCAGATTTGAAAGGTAAACCTTTGCATTCTCAGAAAGATCTGACCATTCTTCCCTATACCCTTTGATCCTGTATGTATACAAAAGATGAGGTATTTTGGGGTTGTTGGTGTTAAAGTTCAGGATGAAGGTGTTGGACTGTGCGTCGGAGCCCTTGCCTGAAGTAGAAGTTATGGTAGGAGCAGAAGGCCTGGGGAAACTTCTCAGAACATCAGTATTGATCGAGTAAAGTCCTTCAACAGTGCCAACAAAGATCGTGTTCTTGTCCTGAAACTGAGCGCGCATGTTCGTTTCATAACCGGAGAACCCGGTTTCTCCCGTATACACATTTCGTTGAAGGACTTTACCTTGATCGTTGAGTTGAAGAACCGTAATACCTTTATTGGTTCCAATGATCAGATTACCGTAATTGTCACTATTCAACGTGTAGAAAAGGGTCGAATTGAACAGCTTTCTGTCGTTCAATAGCACGATCTCCCCATTTTCCAATATTCCGGTAATCCCTTTTTCACCGGAAAACCATAGGTTTCCGTAGACGTCCTTGATCGAAACTCCTGCATAGGAGCCGTTACTCAATCCTTTATCGAGCCGCTTAAGCTTCCCCGTCTCAATATCTTCAGAAAAGAGTCCGTCATTTGTTCCGAAAATCTGCCAGCCCAATGTGGCCAGAAATTGTGTAGTGTAGAAATGATCAGGAGGAATGGCCACTTTTTCCAACGTGATCTCTCGTCCGGTGTTCAGGTTATATTTTTTAAGTCCTTTCCCTGCTATCCCGACATAAAGTGTACTCTCCCGTTGGAAAAGCATGGTGATCTTCGATCCTGAAATACCGGGTAGGTTTAACGGTGTGAAGAGGTGTTTACGCTTATCAAATGACATGATGCCATTGTTGGTTGCGCACAACACTCTGTTTTGATCCTCTGAAAATGAATAGGTCCTGAAATTGAATTCGCGAAAACCAGCGTCCGGATCCCTGATGTCACCTACAAAGGTCTTTTCATCATCTGTACTAATAAATATGTCGGCCTGTTGAGAACGGTGCAGAGCCATTATATCGGGTCTGGAATAGATCGGATGAAGAAGGAATCTGGTGAATGGTTCAGAAGAAACCTTGTAAAGACCCTTCATATGGGAGGATAACCAGAGGTCACCATTTTGATCACAGCTGATTGTATTGCATTCCTCCAATGCACGGTCATAATTCATAATGATCCTCTTCCATCCGTCTTTACTGAAATAAAGGATATCGTTGGATGTTGTGAGTATGAACGTCCTGCCGGACAGAGGGTCATAGGTCCGGGAAACGGTAGATTCTTCTGGAGCAATGGGAGAATCGAACCTGTTTTCCTTCACTGAAAAAATGTTGCCCTCATCGTTCAGCACAAGGCTCACCTTGAGGTTGAGAGTTTTGTTCCAAAACTCAACGGAACTGCCAGTACTATGACCGAAGCTTACTTTACCGGCGACGGTATTTTTTAGAGCCGACTGAAGAGATACTATTTTTTTAGTCTTTTTTGATAGGTAGAAGTTCCCCTGATCGGTCAGAATGAATATCCCTTTAGGGGAATCAATCATATCCGATACCTGTATTTTGGCTGAAGTCCGCTTTAAGATGTTGACTGAACCGTTGTGGGTGAGAACAATGCAGTGGTCAGTTACAGCGATCACGCCCGAATCTGTAGCAAAAACCTTATTCCATTCACCTTTGACTGTTTTTTCCGAGACTAGTTTAGCGGTTTTTCCATTGCTGTAAGTGTACACACCATAATAGCGAGATGTGAAATAGAGTTTCCCATTCCACTCATGTAGTCCGGTGACGTGGTGGTTCTTATTGTCGCCGATTGGGATCTCAATAAATTTTTGTCCCGTGTATCGGATAACTCCTGCACCGTCAGTCCCTAACCAGACGGAGCCGTCCTGAGAAGAGCTCACGCAGTTCACTGTTGCAATGAAAAGTCCGTCTTTGTGGTTGAAATTGCGGAATGTGAACAGTTGCGCACTGCTTGAAAGTGCAGTGGCCAGTATTAAGCAAGGGATCAGTAGTAAAAGCCTGAACAACA
>Ga0315904_10008774_pt1 | contig 13324 bp, 7 predicted proteins | sample LakEriMetagenome_6_FD_203529 | JGI IMG/M metagenome (GOLD analysis project Ga0315904, IMG submission 203529) | Freshwater fungal communities from buoy surface, Lake Erie, Ohio, United States - Buoy 12 MA120 | ecosystem: Environmental > Aquatic > Freshwater > Lake | place: USA: Lake Erie, Ohio... | reverse complement strand
ACCGAGGTCGCCGTCGACGCGCCGATCACCGCGGTCACGCTCTATCGCGGCCGCGCGATGGTGACGCGCACGTGCGCGCTGCCCGACGGTCAGGGCGGCTTCGAGGTGCGCATCGCCGGCCTTCCCGCGTCGATCGACGCTGCGTCGCTCTCCGCGCGCGTTGTCGGCGCGAAGGTGCTCGACGTCCGCTACAGCGAGACGCTGCTCGAGACCGACGCGGCGACCAGCACGGATCTCCGCGACGCGACGAAGGCGCTCGGCGAGGCCCGCAGCACGGAGCGCCGCCAGGAGACGCAGCTGCGCAACATCAACGAAGCGTACGACCTCCTCAACGCGATCTCCGCGAAGACCGCGGCCGAGTCAGGGAGAGATCTCGGCTCGAAGAACCTCGATCCCGCGGCGCTGGCGCAGCAGCTCAAGTTCCTTGCCGACGCGCGTGAGGAAATCGCGAACAAGCGACTCGCGCTCGAGGCCGCGCGCACCGCGACGAGCGATCAGATCAAGTCGCTCGAGGCGCGGATTCGCGCGCTCGGCGGCCGCAAGCGGATCGCGCGGGAGGCGATCGTGACCGTCGGCAAGTCGCAGCCGGGCACTGCGACGCTCGCGCTCAACTACCTCGTGTCCGATGCGGGTTGGGCGCCGCGATACGCGGTGCGCGCGACCGATGCGGGCGATGACGCGCTCGACCTCGTCGCGATCGAGCTCAACGCCGACATCGTGCAGCGCTCGGGCGAGGACTGGAAGGAGGTCACGCTCACGCTCTCGACCGCGGAGCCGGAGCGACAGCCGGCGCCGCCGGAGGTCGAGCCTGAGTTCCTCGCGGTCGCAGTTCCTGTGGCCGAAGATCGACCGCGCGGGCCGGGAGGCGGCGGGATCGGCAGCGGCGGAGGTGGCTTCGGAACGGCTGGCGTCATCGGAAGCCCCGCCGAGGACTTCGGCAAGCCCGGCAGCGCGGACCGCGAGAGCATGTACGACGCCGCGTTCGCCGACGCGGCCGCAGAGGGCGGTGCGATCGTGAACTACACGATTCCGCGCAAGGTCACGGTGCCGAGCGACGACTCGCGCACGCGCACGCAGCGCGTCGCGTCGTTCGACCTGAAGCCCGAGTTCACGCATGTGGTGCACCCGATCGTCGACGGCACGGTGTACCTGCGCGCGAAGGCACGCAACACCTCGGGCACGCAGCTCGTCGCGGGCGAGGCGAGGCTCTTCGTCGGTGACGACTCGGTGGGCCTCGCGGAGTTCCCCGAGGTCGCGCCCGGCGCCGAGATGACGCTCTGGCTCGGCGGCGACGCGCGCTACGAGGCGCGCCGCATGCTTGTCGAGAAGGACACGCGCGAGCAGGGCGTCTTCGGCAAGGACGACGTCACCGCGTGGAAGTGGCGCATCGACATCACGTCGGGCGCGAAGGGCGCGACCCAGCTCGAGGTGGTCGACCGCGTGCCCGTCTCGCGCGATGAGAAGGTCAAGATCGAGCTGAAGGACATCACGATGCCGCTGTCGACCGACGCGAAGTACCTCGCCGACGACCGTCCGCGCGGGATCCTGCGCTGGTCGTTCGCGATGCCGGGAATCTCAAGTGACGGTAAGCCCTCGACCAAGAGCATCTCGTGGACCGTGCGCCAGTCCGTTCCCGTGGGAACGCGCGTGGTCCCCGCGGCCGAGTGACGGCCTCGCGGAATTTTCCGAAAGGCCGCGCTCATCGTTTCCCCTGCGCCGCCTTTGTGGTTGAATGGCGCGCATGAGCGACGCCCCGATCAACGACCCAAGCATCGATCCACGCATCGATCCAAGCATCGATCCACGCACCGATCCAAGCAACGTTCACGGCCTCTCGCGGCGCCGCTTCGTCTTCACCGCTCTCGCGACGCCGGTCGCGGCGGGCCTTGCCTCGCAGATCGCGGCGGGGGCAGCGCCCGCGTTCCTCCGCGGCGGCCTCAACCAGAACTCGCGGCTCCGCGTGCTACAGGTCGGCGTCGGCGGCATGGGCGGCTCCGACCTCCGGCAGGTTTCGTCGCACGCGATGGTCGACATCGTCGGCCTCTGCGACATCAGCCAGGTGCAGCTCGACGGCTGGACGAAGGATTCGAAGGACGACAAGGGCAACACGAAGCCCGCGCGTTTCCCTGACGTGCCGACGTTCCGCGACTGGCGCGAGGCATATGCGAAGCTCGACAAGAACTTCGACGCGGTCGTCTGCTCGACCGCAGACCACATGCATGCGCCCATCTCGATGGCGGCCATGAACCTCGGCAAGCACGTCTACTGCCAGAAGCCGCTCGCGCAGGGCGCTTGGGAGAACCGCGCGCTTGCCGAAGCCGCGGCGCGCATGCCGAAGGTGGTGACGCAGATGGGCACCCAGCGCATCGCAACCAAGTGGCGGCAGTGGGGCGGCCAGCTCCTGCGCGAGCAGGTGATCGGCCCGGTCAAGGACATCTACGCGTGGACGAACCGCCCCGCCGGCTGGTGGCCGCAGGGGAATCCGCGCCCCGAGGGCGAGGACCCGATTCCAGAAGGCCTCTCGTGGGACCTTTTCCTCGGCACGTCGCCCCTGCGCCCGTACAAGAACGGCTACACGCCCTTCGCCTGGCGCGGCACGATCGACTGGGGCACGGGCGCATTCGGCGACATGGGCTGCCACATGCTCGATGTCCCGTTCTACGAGCTCGACCTCGGCTCGCCGGTGTCCGCGCTTTGCACGCCGGTCAAGCCATCGAAGGACCAGTTCCCCGAAAGCGAGTCGGTGGTGCTGAAGTACGCGCCGTGCTCGATGACCGCGAAGGACGGCCTCACGCTCCGCTGGTTCGACGGCGGGCAGTTCCCCGACTTCAAGTCGATCGGCCTGCCCGACGGCTGGGAAGGCGGCGAGCAGGGCCGCAACGTCGTGATGGGAGACGGCGGCGTGATCCTCGTCGGCGAGAAGGGGACCATGTGGTTCCCGATCGAAGGCGCGTGGAGCCGCGTGTTCCACGATGGAAAGCCCGTCGAGCTGAAGCCCGTCGAGTACCCGCAGACCAATCACTGGCACAACTGGGTCGATGCGTGTCTCTCCGGCAAGAAGGACGCCTGCGTGTCGCGCTTCGAGAAGGGCGGGCGCATGTGCGAGAGCCTGTCGATCGGCGCGATGAGCGCGCTCGAGCCTGGCAAGGTGCTCGAGTACGACGCGGCGAAGTGCGTCTTCAAGAACAGCGCCGTCGCAAGCGCAGCGCTTCGCCGCACCTATCGCAAGGGCTGGGAAGTGAAGGGGCTGTGACCGAGCGTTGAGGGCCGCGGCTGCCTGCGATTCGTCCCGCAGGCGGCGACGGGCCCGGGAATTCGAGAGGAGAGACCGATGCGCTACTGGATGGTGGATGCACAGAGGACGCCGCAGGGCCCGTTCGAGCGCGAGGAAATCGTGCGCCGGATCGGCGCCGAGCGGATCGAGCCGACGCGTCTCGTATGCGCCGAGGGCGCGCAGGAGTGGGTTGAGATCCAGCGCGAGTTTCCGTCGTTGTTCGGCCTTGGCGCGCCGCGGGCGACGCCGGCCACGACTCCTCCCACGTCGCCGACTCCGCGGCCCGTGTCGGCCGCGCAGCCGTCACGCGCACCCGAAGGGCCGGGCGCCGTCGGCTACGTCGTTCCGCTCGGGGTCGAGCCGTGCTCGTTGGCCGCGGGCTATCTCGGGTTGCTTGCACCGATCGGCGGCTGCACCGCGCCGTTTGCGATTGGCCTCGCCATCGCGGGTTTCGTTCGCTTGCGGACGCGTCCGCACCTGCGCGGCCACGTGCGCTGCACCATCGGCATCATCGGAGGTCTCATCGGCCTCGTGATCGGCGGCATCTGGCTCGCCGTGATCTTCACGCGGTGACCGCCGCCGCTACGCCCGGCCAGTTCCTTGCGCTGCGTCCGACGGCTGAGCCGCGGAGGCGCGAGATCGCGCAATGGTGAAGGGTGAAGTGAGCCGTTCTCAACGACCGAACAGCCGGCCAAGAACGCCGCCCGACCCCTTCTCATGCTTGATGAGGATGTCGAGCTCGCCCTTGTCGAAGTAGATGCCGCCGCAGGCGGTGCACTCGTCGATCATCACGCTCTCGAAGCGCTTCTCGGCCATCTTGCCGCCACACTTCGGGCAGCACATCCAGTGGGCGGCCTTCTGCGAGCCGGCGGCCGCCTGCTGACGCTTGGCATCGAGCTCGGCGCGGATCTTGGCAAGCGCCTCCTGCTCCTGCTTCTTGAAGGTGGCGTCTTCGTGGCTGTATCCGCTCGGTTCGGTGATTCCGCTCATGGGAGTGCGTTTCTCGGTTGGTGTCTGTTTCCGTCGATCTGACGGGAGTCAGGATAGCACGGTGAAGCCGCCCCGGACGAAGGCTCGAAACAAGGAAAACACCCGCGTCGTGCGCGGGTGCTTTCCTTCTCCAAAGCGGCTTGCCGCGCGCCGTCACGCGGCGCGGCGGTTCTGGGCCGGCGTGTGGCGGTGGTGGAAGATCTTGCTCCACAGGCTCGCATGGTCGCGCTCGTACTGGACGAGCAGCTCGATCTCGTCTGCGTTCAGGTTGACGCTGTGGCACTCGGTGCACTTGTCGACGATGACGTTCTCGAACTGCGCCTCGGCCATGTGGCCGCCGCACTTCGGGCACCGCATCCAGTGCGCCTCGCGCTCGGCCTCACGCTGGGCCTCGAGGCGCCGCGCGTCGAGCTTGGCGCGAAGGGCATCAAGCTGCTTCGCCTCGATTTCCTTGAAGACGCCGTCCTCGACGTCGTAGCCGATGTGATCGTTGATTCCCTGCATGGCTTTCGTTCCCCGTTCCGAGCCGTCTTCCCGGCTCCGTGCATTCGCCTCGATCCGCGCGGCGCTCGCGCCCCACCATGGAGCAGGGGCGCTGTGCGGGTCGACGCACCAATGTGTCATCGGCGAGGGCTCGGGTATAGTTGGGCCATGCCCATCGAGATTGCTCGCCTTGCCGCCGTCATCGCCGTCGCCTCCGGCACAGTCCTCCTCGTTGGAATGGTCGCCCCGCCCGGTGGGTCCGCGGAACCGCCGGCGACGCAGGGGAAGGCCGCCCCGGCCCCGTCCGTCCCCACGCTCGCCGACGACGCGCCGCGCGACTACCCGGGCATCCACAATGTCGTGGCGTTTGCCGACGGCTTCTACTCGGGCAGCGTGCCCGAGGGCGACGCGGGCTTCGACTCGCTCGTCGCGCTTGGCGTCAAGACCGTGATCTCGGTCGACGGCGCGATCCCCGAGCTCGAGAAGGCGAAGGCGCGCGGCATGCGCTATGTGCATCTCCCGATCGGCTACGACGGGTTCGACGACGCGCGCAAGGGCCAGCTGGTGCGCGCGGTGCGCGACCTCGCGAAGCCGATCTATCTCCACTGCCACCACGGCAAGCACCGGAGCGCAGGCGCCGCGGGCACGGTCGGCGTGTCGCTTGGGTGGATCACGAACGATGTGGCGATCGCGCGCATGAAGGTGTCGGGCACGGCCGAGGGCTACAAGGGCCTGTGGGCGTGCACGGCGAAGGCCGCGCCGATGATTGCGGCGCTGATCGACGCGGCGCGCGCGGATTTCCCCGAGGTGACGAAGCCTGATTCGATGACGGCCGCGATGGTCACGATCGACGAGGTGTTCGACCGGCTGAAGATCGTCGAGAAGAACGGCTGGGTTGTGCCGAAGGATCACCCGGATCTCGCTCCCGCGGCCGATGCTGGGAAACTCGCGGATCTCTATCGGTTGCTCGACGGCGACGCGCATCTTGCGGCGCTCGCCGATGACGCGGCGCGCACGGATTTCCGCGCACTGCTCGCGGCCGGCTCCGAGCGCGCGGGCGCGCTCGAGACGATGCTGGCAGCGGGGGCGCCGAAGTCGACGGGTATCGCCGAGAGCGACGAGGCTGCGATCGCCGAGCACCGCAAGAAGTTGTCGGCGGCAATGAAGCAGGTCACGGCGAACTGCAAGGATTGCCATGTGAAGTATCGCGATTGAGTCGAGCGGACGCCGCTGCGGCGGCTCCCTCTGGTGCGGCTGGGCGCGGAGTGCAAGCCCCGTCGCTGCTGCGGTCGTGGGGCGCCCAGGGGACCCCTCGGACCGGGTTTACGGGACCAAAATCGGGGCTCGAGGTTGACTTTTGGCGAAGGCCGCGCACATTGTGGCGGTGGGCGCCTCGGGTGTCGCCTGTCCGTCCGGCCCCTCAGCCCGCGCCGCTTCCCTACGGTGCGCCCGTTCCCTCAGCCCCCACCAAATCGACGGCCCCAGCGTCGTCTCAGGAGTTCCACCGATGAACGCATTCGCGCGCACCCTCGCCCTCGGCGTGGCCGGCAAAGCACAGGCGGCAGCAGTTGTGGCAACCCTGGCAAGCCTCGGAATGTCGGAAAAGGCAGAGGCCGTTCTTATGCTACCTGGACAATCTGCTCAGTCGTATTTGGATCTGGGGGCAACGCTGAATAATAGGGTGGGGTTTGTTGAGATTGTTACGCCAACTGGTGCGCTCGGGGCCGCCTCCGTCGCCTTAATCAACGAAAATTTTGCGATCACCTGCGGCCATGTTGTTTGGAATAATCTGCAAAACGGCGGCACCTTTAGGGTGGGCACTGGAGCAAATTTTTTGAATGACCGTGGTCAGGTAGTGGATGTTGCAGAGCTGATAACTTATCCAGGCTACCCAGGGGGTGTGACCACTAACAGCCCCGATATAGTTATATTACGGTTAGCAAGCCCACTTGCTGGTATTACCCAGGCGCAGTTTGGCACCGCCAATCCAGGCGATGTTGTTACCTCCGGCGGATACGGCTTTGCCTTTTTTGCAGGGCAGCCAACCGTGCCACGCGATGGATTTAGGAGAGGGTGGAATGCGCCGGTAAGCCCGGGCGCTCCGACTTTCGGCGCCGATACTTGGTACAATTACAGTCAGTTTGGCGGCACCGTCGGCGGCAGCGTCCCAGTTAATGGCAAAGGATTAAGTGGCGACTCGGGGGGAGGGGTATATAATTCCCTTGGTCAGTTAGTCGGTATTAATTTTGGACAGTCAGGTAATAATTTATCGGTTGGTTATAGCAGCTACTTAGATTTAGCTCAGCCGGATGTATTAAATTGGGTGCAAAGTAATACAATCCCCACCCCAGGGGCGCTAACGCTACTTGGGCTAGGCGCCTTGGTGGGTAGCCGGCGGCGAAGGGATTAGGCGAAGAAATTGGAGCGCGGTGCCCCGGGCCGCGTGCATTCTGCCTCGGGCGGCGACTCCCCGGCTTCCGACTCCCCGGCTTCTGACTCCTCGGCCTCCGACTTCCCGGCCTCGTCGTTGCAGCCTCCCCCGTCAGGCTTTCCGCTTCTCCGGGCGCGTCCCTCTTGCTGTGAACTCGACAAGCGCCCTCGGCATCCGATTCTCCGATGCCGAGTCGAGGGCGTGGGCCGGAAGACCGGCGTCATGCAACATGACGTTCGTGCCCTCCGCGAAGCGCTTCGCGATCGCGCCGCGCCCCACGCGAGAAGGGGTGCTCGGGGCGCGTCGCCTCCCTACGCGAGTTCGGGGCGATCGACTCGGCGGCCGCGATCGACTCGGCGGCCACGATCGATCCGATCGCTCCACTCTCGAATCCGCTCTTCGCGCGTTTCGACTCGCGCGCGTGTGGCGCGTGTGCGCGGGGGCGTCCGGTGAAGCGAACAACCAGAGTTCCGCCTGACGCTGCGCGGCGAAGCATGGCCGGCCGATCTCGTTCGACGGATTCATCGCGGCTGAACACACCGAGCGAGCTCGGACTGGCGTGGACGAAAAAGTTCTGCGTAAAAGTGTCGTGTTTCTCGACGGCCGTTTCGAGCGGGGTATACTGCGCCCGCTTCGATAACCGACGCGATGGACTTCCAGGAGGGAGAAGATCTTGAACACGGGCATGTTCGTGTGCGATTTCGCGTGTGTTGTCGCCTTCGGCGATCCTTCGCCGAGCGTCTGGGCGGTGGGGCGTGGCGTGAGGTGACCGGAGGTGGCGTGGCACGGTTTGACGTGACGTCGTGCGGCGTGGTTTGGCGTGACGTGGCGTGCGCGTGGCGTGACGTGACGTGGCGTGCGCGTGGCGTGCGCGTGGCGTGGTTTCTTATGACGCGGTGTAATGGTGAAGTCAGTCGAGAGGGTGGATCGAACGATGGATGGTGGAAGCGGCACAACCTCACGAGTGTCGGCGGGCGAGCGAGGCATCGCCGCGCCGGTTCTCCAGACGCTTGACGCGAGGCTTCCGATCTCGGAGGCGCTGTGCGAGGTGCTTGTGCGCGGCGCGGGCGGTGTGCGCGGCGCGGGCGGTGCTCTTGGCGATGATCTAGGCAGGGATCTAGGCAGGGATCTAGGCAGGGATCTAGGCAGGGATCTAGGCGGGGATCTAGGCGGGGATCTAGGCTGGGATCTTGGCGGGGATCTTGGCGGGGATCTTGGCAGGGGCCGTGCCGGCACCGCCCTCGATCCACTCGACTTTTCAAAGACCATGGTGCTTGTGCCTGGCGAGCGCCTCGCGTCGTCACTCGCGCGCGGGCTGCTGCGGAGGGCCCGGGCTGCGGGGCGGCCGCTCTTCGCACCGACGGTCGTCACGCCCAAGCGTTTCGGGCCGAGTTTCGTCGAACCGACGGCGGTGGTCATGTCCGATGTCGCGGCGCTGTGCTCGTGGCGCGAGGTACTCGAGCTGTCGATCGCTGCAAAGGACGGGTTCGCGGCGCGAGTGGCTGCGCTCTTCGGCGTGCCGGGTGAGCCTGATCCGCGGGTTCGCATGCGAATCGCGCGGCGCGTCGGGCGGTTGTCGAGCGAGGTTGCGGCCGCGATGCAGTCGTTCGACGGTGTCGCCACAAGCAACGCGGCGAAGTCGCGGGGGGATGTGGGGCCCAAGTTCGATGTGCTTGCCGAGTTTGCGCGGCGGCGAAGCGCGCTGCTTGCGCAGGCGGGTGTGGTTGACCGCGATGATGCGATCCGCGATGCGGTGAAGGATGGGCGCGTCCTTCACGAGGGCATCCATCGGCTCGTGGTGCTGCTTGCCGACCCCGAGCCTGTGCAACGGGCGTTGCTGAGGCTTCTACGGGCGCGTGGCGTGCGGGTCGAGGTGTGCGTGCACTGCACCGACTCAATCGACGGCGAGGGCTTTCCGATCGCCGAGGCCTGGGAGCGGCGCGAGTTTCCCGTGGCGCGGGTCCCTTCCTCGGCGATCCGGGTCGCGACCAGTCCGAACGACGCCGCGCGGGCGGCCATCGGTGCCATCGGCGAGATCGCGCGCTCGGCTGGTGGCGTCTTGACCAGCAACGTGACGAGCGACGACCTCTTCGTCATGGCGCCAGACGACGAGACGCGGCGCGCGCTCGAGCGGGCGTTCGCGGGTGCCGCGACCCCAGCCGCGGTGGGCGAGTCGCGGGCGTTCGCGGCCACTCGGCTCGGCACGCTTCTTGCGCGGCTCGGCGACCTCCTTGGCGAAGGTTCTGCCGATGCGCTCGCTGCGTTCGTGCGCCACGACGATGTCGCGCGCTGGCTGAAGCCGATCGCGGCGGACGCGGCCGACCGGGTTTCCGCGTATCGCGCCGCGACGCTCGTCGGTGCGTGGCGCGACGAGCCGGTTGCGTCGATCGACGGCGATCGGCGCGGCAAGATCGTGGCGAAGGAGTACGCCGAGGTCCGCGCCGCGGTGCTCGGACTCTGCCGCGCGCTTGAGGACGCACGGCGCGCCGCCGAGTGGGCAAAGCCGCTGCGCTCGGTGCTGCAGACGATCATCGGCGACGACCCGTCCGGGGCGCATCCCGACGAGCGCGCCGCGACGATCCGCGCGCTTGATCGCGAGCTTTGCGAACTGCACGAGCTGCCGAAGGCGTTCACCGCGCCGGTCGGCGCGCACGAAGCGATCGAACTCGTCCTCGCGCGTCTTGACTCGCAGGAGATACGCGGCGCGCGCATCGCCGACGGGGTGACGATCGCAGGCTGGCTTGACGCCGGCATGGCCGACGAGCCGCATCTCGTGCTCACAGGTTTCGCCGAAGGATTCGTTCCTGAAGGCGCCGTCGCCGACCCGTTGCTTCCCGAAGGCGTGCGCGCTGCCCTCGGCATGATGTCGGGCACGCGCCGCGCCGCCCGCGATGCGTGGATCCTCGACGGCATTCTGCTGCGGACGGCGGCGCGCGCGGGCGCGGGCGCGGGCGGGGGCGGGGGTGCGAGTATGCCCTGCGGCGCGAGCGTGTCCTTCATCGTGCCGCAGCAGTCCGAGGAGGGCGATCCCCTGAAGCCCTCGCGTTTCCTGCTTCGGGTCGACGACTCGGCGCTCGCCGACCGCGTCGAGCTGCTGTTCCCGACCGGCCACCGCGAAGAACGCCCGCGCGTCGAGTCTGGCGGCGACGCGCGTCCGCTCTTCGAGCGCACTCCGAAGATCGAGGGCGTGAAGATCGAGTCGGTCAGCGTGACCTCGTTCAAGACATACCTCCAGTGCCCGTATCTCTTCCAGCTCCTGCACGACGAGCGGCTCAGGCTTGGCGCGATCGACGAGCGCGCCGTCGAACTCGACGCCCGCGGATTCGGCAACCTCGTGCACGCAGCGCTCGAGCGGTGGGGGCGCGAGGAGATCGACGGCGGACGGCGCACCGAGGACGCCGCGGCCATCGAGCGCGAGGTGTGCCGTCATCTCGATGAACTCGTGGCGGCTGCCTATCCGAAGTCGCGCGCACCGGCGCTGCGCGTGCAGGTCGCGCTGGCGCGGCGGAGGCTCGCGCGTTTCGCGCAGATTCAGGCCGGCGAAGCGAGCAACGGATGGAAACTCCATCTCGTCGAGGCCTCGTTCTCGAAGAAACCGAGCGGTCGCAGCGTGCAGGCGCCGCGGTTGCCCGCGGCCGACGGGCTCTTTCTCACCGGGCGCATCGACCGCGTCGATGTCGAGGAGTCGACCGGCCGATTCCGCGCGCTCGACTACAAGACTTCCGCGAAGGGCGACTCGCCCGTCGCCGTACACCTGCGCAAGCGAAAGTCCGAGGACGGCACGAGCGCCGACGAGTGGATCGATCTGCAGTTGCCGCTCTACCGCGTGCTGCTGCGATCGCTCGCGCCGCGCATCGATGTGGGCGTCGGCCAACTCGGTTACCTCAACCTGGCCCCGACCGCGGAGAAGAGCCAGGTTTCGTTCCTCGACGCCCCGCGGGTGACCGAGGAGCTCTTGGGCAAGGCCGAAGAACTCGCGACGGACATCGTGCGTCGCATCCTCGCGGGCGAACTTGCACCGTCCCCGCGAGTTCCGATCCGCCCCGACGACCCGCTCGCACCGATCTGGGGGCTCGGCCATCGTGGATTGGCTGAAGGCGATGACGACACGGCGGCGGCGCCTGAATCGCGCTCAAGCGGAGGTGACGCATGACCACCGCTCCACGAATGGTCGCTTCCACCGACCGAACGATCGTCATCGCGAACGCCGGGTCTGGCAAGACCTGGACCCTCGCGAATCGCATCCTGCGCTGGCTTATCGACGAGATCCGCGCCGGGCGCGCGCCAGAGCCGTCGGGCACGCTCGCCGTGACCTTCACCCGCAAGGCCGCCGGCGAGATCCTCGCGCGCGTGCTTGCGCACGCAGCGCAGGGAGCGCGCGCGGGCGATGCGGGCGCGAAGGCGCGCAGGGACTTCGAGCCGGTGGTCGGAACCGCGAGCGAGGCCGAGTATCTCGCCGCGCTGAAGGCGCTCTGCGCCGATCTCCACAGGCTGCCGATCGGCACGCTCGACGGGTACTTCAACCGCATCGCAGCGTCGATGCCCGAGGAGATCGGGTTGCCCGCCGAGTGGACGCTCGGCGAGGAGATCGAGTTGCAGGAGATCCGCGCGCGCGCCGCGGCCGAGATCCTTGCCGACGACGAGGCGGAGAAGATGCTCGACCTCCTCGAGCAGGGCGCGCCGAAGCCGAGCGTGTCGAGCTCGATCGAGTCGCTCTTCGGCGGTCAGCACTCCATCACCCCGCTCGACATCTACCGCGCCGTCGCCATCGGCGGCGAAGACGCGGTCGACCGCGCGTACGGGTGGATGAGGCCGCTGATTGATCGCGGTGCGCTTGAGGCGAAGAACGCAGAGGCACTGGCGGCGGAGCTGAAGAGCCTCGCTGTTTCCGCAGAGAAGTTGAACAAGCACTGGCAGAAAGCGGTCCACAAGTTGATCGAGCTGCTTGATCAACGGGATTGGATCGCGCTTGCGGAGAACAACTTCTTGCTGAAGATGGACCGCAATGAGTCCTACTACAGCAAGCCGATGCCGCCCGAGTTCGCGCGTGTCGGCGGCGAGATCGCGCGATGCCTGCGCGCATCGCTGATCGCCGATCTCGACCGCAAGCTCGAGGGTGCGCGCACGGTGCTGCCGAAGGCCGATGCGGCGCTCGTCCGGCTGCAGCGAGAGTCGGGCGTCTACGGTTTCAGCGATATCACCCGCGGAATCGCCGATGCCGCGCGGCGCGAGGATTCGCGCGTCGCCGATCCCGACGCGCTGCGCGAGACGCTCGGCGTCGAACTGCGCGACCTTGCGATCGACGAGGCACAAGACACCTCGGTCGAGCAGTTCCTCGCGATGAAGCCGCTGCTCGACGAGGTGCTCGGCGGCCGCGGCCCACAGCGCGCGGGGCGGTTCCTGCTTGTCGGCGACCCGAAGCAGTCGATCTACGGGTGGCGCGGCGGCACGCCGGGCCTGATCGCTGAGATCGAGCAGGCGTACAGCGGAAACCTCGGCGAGGCGAAGCCTCTCGCCAAGAGCTTCCGTTCTTCACCGATCCTGATGGACTTCGTGAACCGCGTGTTCGGCGACATCGCCGAGGTGCTGCCGTCGCTTGTCGGCGAGAAGAAGCGCGCCGAACTCATCGGCGACAAGATCGGCGTCTTCGATTGGGCGAAGTCGCTCGGGCTGCCGCCGTCGTGCACGGAGAGCGCGTTTACGCAGGCGCTTGCGCAGTGGAAGTTCGTGCCGCATGAGTCGGCGCGTCCGGAACTCGGGGGCTTCGTCGCCGCGTATGCGTTCGGCGATGCGCCCGAAGCGGGCGCAGACGGCGACGCTGCGGAACGCGAGTCTCCGCCGGCCGGGGCTGAGGACGGCAAGGCGTCGTCGCGCGGTTCGAGCGAAGCAGGCGAGATCTCCCAAAGTCAGTGTGCCGCCGCGATCGCCGCGAAGATCCTGGAAGAACGCCCGGGCCGGACGATCGGCATCCTCGTGCGCACGAACGCCCTGGTGGCGGACACGATCGCCAGCCTGAAGGCGCTCGGAATCCCGGCGAGCGACGAAGGTCGTGCGACCTTGCTTGATTCGCCGGCCGTCGCCGGCGTGGTCGCGATGCTCCGTCTCATCGACACGCCGAGCGATCGGATCTCGCACTTCCTCGTCTC
>Ga0315904_10008773_pt1 | contig 13324 bp, 9 predicted proteins | sample LakEriMetagenome_6_FD_203529 | JGI IMG/M metagenome (GOLD analysis project Ga0315904, IMG submission 203529) | Freshwater fungal communities from buoy surface, Lake Erie, Ohio, United States - Buoy 12 MA120 | ecosystem: Environmental > Aquatic > Freshwater > Lake | place: USA: Lake Erie, Ohio... | reverse complement strand
GCCTGCTGCGTCCGTGTGGGCATGCCCGTGGCCGGGCCACATCGCTGGATGTCGAAGAACACTGCCGGGATGTCGGTGTAGTAGGCAAGCCCGAGAAACTCCTGCATCAGCGAGATGCCGGGGCCCGAGGTGTTGGTGAAGGCCCGGGCGCCTGCCCAGCCGGCGCCGATGACGATCCCCGCTGCGGCGAGTTCGTCCTCGGCCTGCAGGATCGCGTACCGCCGCTCACCCGTCTCCTCGTCCACGCGGTATTTCTCGCAGAAGGCCTTGAAGCCCTCCATCAACGAGGTGGCGGGCGTGATCGGGTACCAAGCCCCGACCGTCGCGCCCGCATAGACCGCTCCGAGGGCGCAGGCCGTGTTGCCGTCGATCAGGATCGAGTCGCCCGTGGCATCCATCCTCCTCAGGTGGAACGGCAGCGGGCAGGGGTAATGCTCCTTCGCATAGTCGTGGCCAAGTCGAATCGCGGTGTGATTCGACGCCAGCAACTTCGGCTTCTTGCCGTAGGTCTGCTCGAGGAGTGTTTCGACGACCTGCATGTCGATGTCGAGCAGCGCCGTCAGGGCGCCGGTGTAGGCGATGTTCCGCAGCAGCGTCCGCTCGCGATCGCCCTCGAACGACTGCACGCAGAGCCTGCCGAAGGGGATGCCGAGGATCGTGATGCCGTTCCGCTCGAGTTCCTTCGGCAGCGGCCAGGAGGAGTCGTAGAGCAGGTAGCCGCCCGGGCGGACGGTGGCCACATCCTTGGCGTAGGTGGCGGGGTTGAGGGCCACGACCAGGTCCACCTCCGACGGGCGGGCGGTGTAGCCGTCCTTGCTGACCCGGATCTCGTACCAGGTGGGCAGGCCCTGGATGTTGGACGGGAAGATGTTCTTGCCGGAGACGGGGATCCCCATCCGAAAGATGGCCTGCATCAGGAGGCCGTTGGCGCTCGCCGAACCCGTGCCGTTGACCGTGCCGATCTTGAAGGCGAAATCGTTGACGCCGTTCATGCCTTCACCAGTTCTCCTTGCTCGCAGGCGGCGCCCGCCACCGGCTTGATCAGGTCGAAGAGCCGCATGTCCCACGCCGCGGTGGGGCAGCGTTCGGCGCACAGGCCGCAGTGCAGGCAGACATCCTCATCCTTGATCATCACCCGCTTCGTCTGCGGAAGGGTCTCGGAGAGGTAGATCTCTTGCGTGAGGTTGACCGCAGGGGCCGAGAGTCGTTGGCGGAGGTCGGCCTCCGACGAGTGATTGGTCGTGATCGTCAGGCAGTTCGTCGGGCAGACGTCGATGCAGGCATCGCACTCGATGCACTTCGGCGCGGCGAAGTGGGTCTGGATGTCGCAGTTGAGGCACCGCGACACCTCCGTCGCAACCTGCTCGGGCGAGAAGCCGAGTTCCACCTCGACGTTCAGGTCGCGGAACCGCTTCGCGAGTTCCTCGTGCCGCATCACCTGCCGGACGGAGGGATCGTAGTCATTGTCGTATGCCCAGCTGTGCAGGCCGTTCTTGACGCTCACCAGCGTCATCCCTTCGGGCGGCCGTTCCATGACCGGCCGGCCGTGGCAGTGCAGGTCGATCGAGATCGCGGCCTGGTGGCCATGGGCGACCGCCCAGATGATGTTCTGGGGGCCCCATGCCGCGTCGCCGCCGAAGAACACCCGCGGGTGCGTGCTCTGGTGGGTGGTGCGATCGACGACCGGCATGCCCTTGGCGTCGAAGTCGACGCCGATGTCCCGCTCGATCCAGGGGAAAGCGTTGTCCTGCCCGATCGCCAGGATCACGGCATCGCAGGGGATCACCGTGTTCTTCGCCACCGTGCTCGTCTGCCGGCCGGAAGCGTCTTCGCTCCACTCCAGCACGTCGAACTCCATGCCCACGAGCCTACCGTTCTCGATCACCATCCGCTTCGGCGCGTGATTCTCGATGATCTCGACCTGCTCCTCCTCGGCGTCCTCGAGTTCCCAGGGAGACGCCTTGAAGTGCTTCCGCCCGCGACGAGCCACCACCTTCACGTCGGTCGCGCCGAGCCGTTTCGCGGTGCGGCAGCAGTCCATGGCGGTGTTGCCGACACCGATGATGATCACCCGAGGCTCGATCCGCTCAACGTGCTTGAAGTGGACGTTGGCGAGCCACTCGATGCCAAGATGGACCTGGCCCGGAGCCTCGTGACGACCCGGAATGTCGAGTTCCTTTCCCGTGGGTGCGCCGCTGCCGACGAACACCGCGTCGTAGCCGTCGTCGAGCAGGGCCTTGAGGCTCGTGACGGGCGTGCCGTACCGCATCTCCGCGCCCATGTCGATGATATAGCCACACTCATCATCGAGCACCGACGCGGGCAGACGAAACGACGGGATGTTGATCCTCATCAGCCCGCCCGGTTCATGGTTCTTCTCGAAGATCGTCACCTCGTAGCCCAACGGCAGGAGGTCGTTGGCCACGGTGAGCGACGCGGGGCCGGCACCGACGAGCGCGACCCGCTTGCCATTCTTGACGTCGGGCGCCTTCGGGAGAAACGGCCGGATCTCGTCGCGGAGGTCGGCTGCCACCCGCTTGAGACGACAGATCGCCACCGGCTTCTCATCGACGCGGCCACGGCGGCACGCGGGCTCACAGGGGCGGTCGCAGGTTCGTCCGAGCACGCCGGGAAAGACGTTCGAATCCCGGTTCAGCAGGTACGACTCCGTGAATCGTCCCTGGGCGATCAGCCGGATGTAGGCCGGCACGTTCGTGTGGGCCGGGCAGGCCCACTGGCAATCGACGACCTTGTGATAGTAACGAGGGTCGGAGACGTCGGTGGGTTCCATGACGTGTGGCGTGTTCCCGTTCCCAAAGAACCTGTCCAGAGCCCCTGTAGTGTCTCCCGATCGGCGGGCGCTGGCAAGCGGAAATGACGTGTGCCGGGCCGACCGGGACCGTGCCAAAGCGGTCACGTGGGTGAAGGCGAACTGTCGCGGGTGTGAAGGAGACGTCGCGGTGGGTTACGATCCGAGGGCCCCCGCTGCCTGCATCGCTCGGGTGCCGTCCCCAGCGCCCCTCACGCCCCTCAGGAGCCGATGACATGACGTTCTTTCGCGGTGTGGCCGTGCTGCTGTTCGCCTGTCTCCAGCCGGCCGGCGGGTCGGCCGTCTCGGCGGGCGATGCCGCCCCAGCCCTCGCGGTGCAAAAGCCTGCCAAGCGTCCCGATCCTGCACTGGCGGCGGTCACGGATGTGCCCGGGTTGCCGCGGGTTCTCCTGATCGGCGACTCGATCTCGATGGGCTACACGATCCCCACGCGGAAACTGCTCGACGGGAAGGCCAATGTCCACCGCATACCCGTGAATGGCGGTCCCACGACGCGGGGTCTCGAGCAGCTCGAGAAGTGGCTCGGTACCGCCCCGTGGGACGTGATCCATTTCAACTTCGGGTTACACGACATCAAGCACGTGGACGATGCTGGAGCGTCCGTGGATGCCGAGAGGGGCCATCGACAAGTGGAACTCGACGCCTATCGCGAGAACCTGCGAGTGCTCGTGAGGCGGCTGAAGCGGACAGGTGCGAGGCTGATCTGGTGCACCACCACGCCGGTGCCCGAGGGAGCGAAGGGTCGCGTGCCCGGCGACGAGGTGGCCTACAACGCTGCCGCGGCGGAGGTGATGCAGGAAGAGGGAGTCGAGATCAACGACCTCCACGCCTTTGCCACCCCGCGGATGGCCGAGATCGGCAAGCCCGCCGACGTACACTACACGCCGCAGGGTTCGCGGGTGCTCGCAGGGCAGGTGGCGACGCGGATCGAGACCGCTCTGCCCCAGCCGAAGTGAAACGGCGACGCCGTGCCGTGTGTCGGGATCAGGACCGGGCGGCGAACGCCCGGGACCAGGCCTTGGCGGTGGGCCAACTGCCGAACTTTGCCGATGCGAACGCCGAACCGTTGCTCGCCAGCACCCGCCAGGACCCGTTCGCCTGATTTCGCACCGCCACATCGTCCCGGCCGTCCGCGTTGAAGTCGCCGACGGTCGCGAACTGGGAGATCGGCAGCAGGGCCCAAGCCGTCGTCGTGAAGGCGGAGCCGGTGCTCGTGGAGACGAACCATGTGCCGTCCGCACGCTGGCCGACGAGGTCGCTCCGGCCGTCACTGTTGAAGTCGCCGGAGCGGGCGTTGCTCCACGGCGTCGTGGGATCCCACCCGCCAAACTTCAGGTCGGCGAACGACGTTCCGGTGCTCGCGAGCACCCTCCATGACCCGTTGTTGGGATTTCGGACGGCGACATCGTCGCGGCCGTCGCCGTTGTAGTCGCCCACGGTCCCGAACTGACCGATCGAGAGCACGGCCCACAGCTTGGGCGAGAAGGACGTGCCGGTGCTCGTCGAGACCGTCCAGGTTCCGTCCGACCGTTGGCCGACGATGTCGGTGAGGCCGTCGTCGTTGAAGTCGCCGGGCAGCACGTTGCTCCAGGAGAGTGTCGGATTCCACCGTCCAAACCGCGAGGCCGTGAAGCCCGATCCCGTGCTCGTCAGCACCTGCCACGCGCCGTTGCTTGGATCGCGAACCGCGATGTCGGCCTTCTTGTCGCCGTTGAAGTCGCCGACCGTGGGGAACTGCGATGCCGCCACGGAGCCCCATGCCAGCGGCGTCGCCGTGCCGGCGGCCGGATTGGTCGTCACGAACCAGGTTCCGGTATTCGTCTGCGACGCGACGTCGGTCCGCTTGTCGCCGTCAAAGTCACCGGAGACCGTGTTCACCCACGTGGTGCCGGCCGGCAAGGTCGCGAGCGGGGACGTGGTGAACGAGGTACCCGTCGATTTGCTGACGACGATCTCGTCGCCGGCTATGCCGAGAAGGGAGTCCGGCGTGCCCGAGACCACCACCTGGCCGTAGTAGCTGCCGGTGACGCCGAACTCGGTGTACTGGAAGAGGTTGCGGCCGGGACCGGAGCCGATGTCCTTTGTGGTGATCGAGATGAAGTTTCGCTTGGCCTCGGCGATCGAGAGCGTGTTTGGGGCCACCACGGCGCCGAAGTTCCAGGGCTTGTTGAACCAGCCGTTCGTGGAGGCCGAGTTTGCGCCGCTGGTGGCGAGCGTGGGAGAGTTGCCGAGCGTGATGGCGCCGGCAATCCGCGACGGAAACGTCGTCAGCAGCGTCCAAGTGCCGACCGGAAAGGTTTTTTTCTCGGTCGGTGTCGAGACCGCGTTCTGAACGGTGCCCGCGGGGAACACGAACGGACCCGGCGAGGAGCCGGTGATGTTCACGACCTCGGTGTTGTAGGTGAAGTTGACGAGCGAGAGGTTGCGTCCCGCGGGGTCGATCTGCAGCACGCCCGTGGAGACGTCGAAATACGCCGTGGGCTCCGTCGCGGCCGCCATTCCTGCCGGTAGGGAAAACTCGCTACCGGGGGAGGCGGTCATCATGGCCCGCGGCTCAAGCCGTTCGGCGGTCAGGAGCGGACGGCGGCGGGATCGCGAGCGTCCGGGGCGGTCGTGCGGCGCGAAAAACATCGCTCTGTTCCTGCGGAGGAGGAGACTGCGGGACGCGTTTCCCGGGGACTGCCGGCGAAGCCCCACCCGCCTTTCGGCAGGCTAGGGAAGATGGCGTCGACGGTCAATGATACGGCTCCCGACCGGCCGCGGTTCGCCGGGGGCCGGTCCCGGGGGGCGATGCGTATGACACGATCGGCTGCGGCCACGGGCGAACCATTTCTCAGGATCAGCGTATACTTTCCATTGGAAGGTGCATCCGTCTCGATTCGGGCGTCCTGAACTGGCCGCCCGGACCAACCTCGCGAAAGCAAAGGTGGTGACCTGACTCCTCGGGGAGTCAGGAGGATGTGCGCCGTTCGCCGCTCATGCCCTGGAAAGGGTGGAGTAGCGATTGGCGAAGCTTTCGAGGCACGTTCGTCCTGCGGCCGAAGCCGCTGGAGGCGGCCACGGGCTCCTTCCTTGGGTCAACCAGGAAGGAGCACTGCATGCCACTCGGATTTCCATCACTGCGCGTCGACCACACCAATCCGCTCCACCATCTCTGGTGCAACAACGGCACCTGGTGGGTGCACTACACGCTCCATTTTGCTGGCCGAAAGCGACGCATTCGGCGGTCGCTCGGCACACGGGTGATCGACGTGGCAGTGCAGCGGCGGGACGAGCTTCTCTTGCGCCTTGCCTGCGAAGGCGAGTGGGTGCCCGAGCGGCGGCCGAGCCGGGAAGCCAGCGTGATCCCGGTCTTCCTGGCGGCGTCCCCAAGCCTTTCGCTGACAACCTGACGGATGCCGCGGCCATCCGCTGGTTCGTCGAGGCACCGCGGCAGCGGGTCGATTGATTTTCCTCACTTCAGAGACCAACAGCATGCCCCAGCCAGGCTCGAAGGCGTCGTTGCGGGAACTCTGCGGCGCGATCCGGCACGTGGACGCATCGAAGGCCCGTCAGCTCGTCGACGCGGTTCGGCGGCCGGTCGTGCACGATGGCTGTGGCATCGGCCGCGGCGGCGATGATCAGGTCGTGGCCGACGCCTGGGGGGGCGTGACGCTGGCTCGCGCACCGGTCCACGAGCGCAGGCCGGACGTCATCGGATGTGCGCAGGCGCACCTGCATCTGCACGGGCTGCTCAGGCTGCCACTGTCGGTGGGCCGGGAACTCGCCGCCCACCGTGGGCATCTGTATCTGGACAACCTGACGTCGATCACGGACACGGTCGCGAAGGCCTTGGCCGGCCACGAGGGGGGGGTCCTGTCGCTCGACGGCCTGCGGGCGATCTCGGAGTCGGTTGCCACTTCGCTCGGGAGCCACCGCGGTGACCTGTCGCTGAACGCGGTCACGCTCCTTGCGGAGCCGGCGGCGCGTGGTCTCGCTCGGCACGCGCACGAACTTCGCCTCGAGGGCCTCATGTCGCTCGGAGCGCCGGCGGCCGCCGCCCTCTCCCGCCATCGCGGCCACCTGCATCTCAACGGCCTTCCGGTTCTCGCGGGTGACGTCGCCCGCCACCTCGCCCGCCATGGGGGCCAGTTGCATCTGCATGGGATCACGTCGCTGTCGGATGAGGTTGCCGCCGCGCTGGGGAAGCGCACCGGATACCTCTGCCTGAAGGGACTGGCACGGTTGTCGTCCCGGCACGCAGAAGCGTTGGCGGCCCACCGGGGTGAGCTGCAGATTCCGTCCGTGCCCGTCGATGACGTGGTGGCGGAAGCGCTCGGTCGCCACGAGGGTTCCCTGTTGATCCGTGTGCCCAGCACCGTGCCGTTGTGGCGGCTCGAGGCTCTCGTTCGTCACCAGGGGCCCCTGGAGATCTCAGGACTCGCGTCCCTCGACGAACGGCGAGCGCGGGTGTTGGCGGCCCAGGCCGGCCCGCGCGGGCTCCGAGGCCTCTCCTGCCTGTTCATCGACGGCATCACACGCATCACCCCGGCCGTCGCGTCGATCCTCGCCACGCACACGGCGGGAGGGTTGGCGCTCAACGACCTCACCGACCTCACGGAGAACGTCGCCCGCGAACTCGTGAAGCATCCGCTCCTCAGCCTCGACCGGCTCGCTTGGGTGTCCGATCCGGTGGCGGCGGTGCTTGCGCGGCATGCCGGCGTGACGCTCTCGCTCCGCGGCCTTCAGGAGGCGAGCCCACGTGCGATCGCGATGCTGAAGGCCACGCCGAGCGTTGAACTCGGCCGGAGGCACGATCCGGACGATGCGATGTGCCGGAACGCTCACGAGTCGGCGGCCGAGGAGGGGCGCTTGCACGGCCAGGCACTGGAGCAGTTGATCACGTTGATCGCGAGCCAGGGCGAGGCTGCCTTGCGGAACCAAGTCGGGAGATCCGACGGACCGGTGTGACGGCAGGGCTTCCCGCAGAGAACAACTACGCCCGGCTGGACTCGAACCAGCGACCCTGGGATTAGAAATCCCATGCTCTATCCACCTGAGCTACGGGCGCATGTGCTTAGTTTATAGGCTTTTTTGCTTCTTGTCCATCTGCCGATTTTCGACTACAACCAAAACTACAACCGCGAGGCGTTTTGAGGGTCTTTTGATGATCGCCAGACACACGGATGCGGGGCGAGGACGAACAGATTTTTTCCCGGGCGATGCCGCCACCGAAGCAGCATCTCTGCCGGACCGAGTATCACCTCCTCGCCGCCCTCGTGGAAGACCCGAGTCGGTTGCCAAACGAACGGGAAAAAAGCCGGTCGGGAAGCCATACAAGAGTTTCCCCCTGACGCCCCACGGGTCGGGCCAGTTCTGCAAGAAGATTCGCGGAAAGGTTTTTTACTTCGGGAAGGTGAGCGATCCCGACGCAGCACTTAAACGATATCACGAGCACTGCGACGGCCTTCATTCGGGAAAGACAGACCGGGTCGAACGCAGGGCAGAGTTGACCGTAGCCGAATTGGCCAACCAGTTTCTCGCGGCCAAGGACGCCAAGCGGGAGAATGGCGACCTGACCGCAGGCGCCTTTGTCGAGTATCACCGAGACTGCCAGCGGCTCGTAGCCTTCTTGGGTAAGGATTGTTGCGTCTTGTCGATCACGCGACAGGACCTCGCCGAACTTCGGTCGCATCTTGCACTGGGTGTCAACGCGGTCACTCTCAGCAACCGTATAGGTGCCGTACGCAGCCTCCTGAAATTCGCGTACGACGAAGAACTTATCGATAGGCCCGTGCGTTTTGGCAAAGAACTGAAGCGGCCGGAGCAGCGGCTCATCCGTCGGAGCCGTGCTAAGGCGGGCCGACGGCATTTCTTCGCTGAGGAAATTCGTGCGATTGTTGAAAACTCGAAGCCGATGATGCGGGCTATGATTCTGCTCGGAATCAACTGTGGCTTGGGGAACAAGGACGTGGCATATTTGCCGGCCGCCAGCGTCGATCTCGAACGCGGCTGGCTTGACTACCCGCGGGGCAAGACGGGTGTCGAGCGACGCTGCCCGCTGTGGCCAGAGACAGTCGCCGCGATTAGGGCGAGCAATGCACTGGTGGCCAAGGGCAGGGTGAAGCGAGATTCATCAGCTGACGGGCTGCTTTTCGTCACTCGGGCAGGGCTTCCATTCGTCCGCGAGGAGTACTCGCCCACGAAAAAAGGGAAGCCGAGTGTTGTCCTGCATGACGCCATCAAGACGGCGATCCAGCGGCAGATAAAGAAGGCAGGGATTAGCCTGAAGGGTCTGGGCTTCTATGGGCTGCGGCGATCGTTCGAGACGATTGGAAGCGAGACCGGCAATCAGGTCGCTGTTGATCACGTCATGGGTCACGCGCCTCGTGCGTCGGACATGGGGGCGGTGTATCGCCAGCATGTCGCCGAGAGTGCATTGCGGCAAGTAACGGATCACGTGCATGACTGGCTGTTTGGCAAAGCCCCTATCGAGCCGAGGCTTCAGAAGTAGCGGTGCACAGCGGGTGTGTCTGGCCGCTTTGTTCGCCGCGTTGACAACGGCTTCCTTGGGCCGGCTGGGCACGCTGCGTGGGCTGCTTCAAAATCCCGAACGGCATCGAGGCTGATGCGGTAGCGGGGACGTTTCGACTGTCGCGATGCCGCATTGAACGCGGGCAATTCGCCGGTGTGGATGAAGCGAAGAACCTTGTCGACGTGTACACCCCAATGCTTGGCCAGCATGCGGGGGGTGTAAAAAGCAGATGCCGGCGTTGGCGGCTTCAGAAGCGACCGTGGACGAGGTTTGTTTACTGACGTTGGCGGTGACACGGGGGTGATTGCGATGGGTCGGTCGCCTCGCAGCAGAACCTCTATAGGAACCGTCAAGTCGAGGGCGTCGAACCTCGCGATGGCTGCATGCGGACGGTCATCGTTGGTATCGCCGTGATTATCTGATGAAAGTGTCATCAGGCTCTCCTTCATGGGTAATGAGATTGTGCGTTTAGTGGTTGTTCGGATTTTGGTCGCGACGATATGAGCCGTTGCAACGCGTCTGACACCGCCGCGTGCTCGTCTGGCTTGAAGAAGACGTTTTGCATGTATCGCCACACTCGCTCGACGCGGGCATCAAAGCTGTCGGGCTCAGTGGACGCAGCGGGACCGGGCAGAACGTGGCCCCAGAACTTATCGGGGTCGAACACGCCGTAGTCAGGCTTAGAGGTGGAGCGGCGACTGGCTGGTCCGTGAGTCTTCATCGACGACCCCTTCTCCTACGGGCTACCGCGGCGTTGAGATCCCTAGGCGTCCCTATCGGGAATGCGTTGTGGTGAAAAAGGGCTGCTACGGTGCCAGAGGTTTTTCTTCTCTTGTTCATTTGAGGCGACCCTTCCGCTTAACCCGTTGTGCGGCACGCTTGGCAGCAGCGGGTAATCCTGGGCCGCCTCTTCATGCCGCTTCCCGTTACGCCGAAAGCCTGTCCAGCACCCGTGTCATGCGCCGAAGTGTCTCGTGGTCTTCCGCATCAAGAAGCTCCCAGATATCTGGGTCGCCGAATTGATGCAGGCACCGAGCCAGCCGGTCATGAAGATCGCGTTGGTACTGAACACGACTGATTCGGCGACTGTACTGCTCTTCCAGTTGCTCGATGTAGAACCGGTCGGTGTCGCTCAGTTTTGGCGTGAGCGCATCGACGCTGGCAAGGCATTCAACTTGTTCTTTCACTTCGTCTGGCGTGGGGGCGCAGCGGTCGAGAAGAGACTTACGGCGGAGCGCATAGCCGCGATCGAGGCACCGTCGGGCGTACGCGCGGCCGCCAAGTTTCTCGTCACCTGCGGGCTGCGTTTCAGAGGTCTCGCTGTCCTGAACTACGGTTTGGACGGGCCCGCTTTCCTGGCAAGCAGCAGGCTGGGATTCCATCGGGCTCACGTTGGCGTTGTGCCCGGGATCGCCACAACGTTCGGCCTCAATCTGGAATGCCTCCCGAGTCTCGCTGGTTGTTGACGGCGGTTGAAAACGGCGGCGCGGGGCGGTCGAAAATGGTGGCGCTGGGTGGTGTCGATCTCCCCTGAGTTCGTGGGGTGTCGCGGTTGGTTTGGTTCCCTCGTTAGTCCGCCCGCCGCCGTCGCCGCTTGGCGTCTTGCAGGCGGTAGCTCTCGCCCTTCGTCTCCAGAATGTGGCAGCGGTGAGTGAGCCTGTCCAGCGCTGCTCCCGTGAGCCGTTCGCTGCCCAAGACCTCGGTCCAGTTCTCGAAGGGTAAGTTCGTGGTCACGACGAGGCTGTTGCGTTCATAGGCTGTCGCGATGACGTCGAAGAGCAGTTCGGCTCCGGCCTTGCTCGCTGGGACGTACCCAAGTTCATCGAGGACGAGGAGGTCAAGCTTCGCCAGCTGCTGACGCATGCGGAGCAGATGCCGCTCCTCCTTGGCCTCCAAAAGCAGGGTGACCAGTTCGGTCACGCGGAAGAACCGTACCTTCCGTCCCTGGGAACAGGCGGCCATTCCGAAGGCAGTGGCCAGATGCGTCTTCCCCGTGCCGGATGGCCCGACGAGCAGGATGTTCTCGCGGCGATCGAGGTACTCACCCTTCACGAGTTCGAGCACCTGGGGCTTATTGACGCTTGGCCTGGCCGAGAAGTCGAACTCATCAAGCATCTTGGTGGCTGGGAATCTCGCCGCCTTGAGCCTGCGCTCGGCGGCCTTCCGCTCCCGCTCGATCAACTCCAGTTCCACAAGCTGCAGCAGGAACGCGAGGTGATCAGCGTTGTCGGCGGCGCACCGCTGGGCGATCTTCTCGGCCTCCGCCAGCATCGTGGGTAGCTTCAGGGCCTTGAGGTGGTGCTTGAGCAGCACCGTGCTCTTGGTCTCGGTCTTGCTCATGTCACCACCTCCGAAAGCAGAGCCTGATAAGCAGCCACAGGCGTAGTCTCCACACGCACGCACGCCAGGTGCGGCCTGCCATCGAGTGAGAAGAGCCGCACCGGGCCGTCGGCCCGGTGTTCGACGACCGAGCGGATGCTGTCGGAGTCGGAGAGACCAATGTCGAGGGCGTATTCGACCCCTGCCGCGACCTCATCCAGACGGAATCGCTCCAGGAGCCTCAACACCCGGATGAACGACCGCGTTCCCGACTTCGGGTCATCGGCCTCCATTCGCCTGCGGAGCAGTGCAAAGCACTCTGGGAGGTTCCACTGCTCCAGGGGCTTCGCGTGGTCGAAGCCGCCGGGCTTGCGTTCCAAGAGCGCCAGGTAGTGCACGGGCTCGAAAAACACCTTCTCTCGATCCCAGCACCTAGGGTACCGAGCAAGAAGACGGTCCTCGTAGACGAAGCGAACCTCGTCGACCGTGGCAATGACGATCACCTTCCGATGCGCGTAGCGGACGGGGACGGAGTAGTCGTTGGTCTCGAATCGCACGAGAGACTCCGAGTTGACCGTGCCGTCATCAATGCGCCGGGATTCGAACGAACGTTCTGGCAGCGGTAAAAATGCGGCCGAATCGTCCTGGAGCAGCTCCCGCTTCGTGCCGGAGCGCCCCCTGGTCCGTTCGTCGAGATCCCGGCGGCAGGACTCGATGAGGTTCCGGTTGAGCGTCTCGATCGACTCGACGTCGGGCACCGGCACAAGGAATCGCTTCCTGGCGGTTCCCAGCAACCGCTCCACATGCCCCTTCTCGTTGGCACGGCGCACGAGACAGAAGTGCTCAGTGAACAGGTAGTGGCTCTGGAGTCGGAGGAACTCCCGGGTCAGCTTCCGCTCTCGGCCCTTGAGAACCTCGATCACGGCGATGGCAGAGTTGTCGTAGCTGATCCGCTTGGGCACCCCGCCGAACTCCTCGAAGGCCCGCCGGTGGCCCTCCATGAACGTCTCCGTGCACTCCTTGGGAAAGGCCTGCACGAGGATCGCGCCTGAGTAGGGCAGCGTCATGACGAAGATCGCGACCTTGGTCTCCTTCCCGGCAATCCGTACCGTCGCCTCACCGAAGTCCACCTGTGCCTCTCCCGGCGGATGCGAGAGCGGCAGGAACACCTCGCGGCAACTGATCCGCCACTCCCGCACGGCATCCTTCACCACCGTCTCGCCGCCGGTGTAGCCGTACTCATCGCGGAGGCGTTCGAAGATCCGGCGGGCGGTGTGCTTCTGCTTCGTCGGAGCCTTGCCGTCATCCTCGAGGATCTGCCGGATCACCGGCAGGAAGGGCTCCAGCTTGGGCTTCGGCCGATGCTTCGCCTGCCGGTATCCCGGCGGCTCGTCGTGGGCCAGCATCTTCTTGAGCGTGTGCCAGCCGACACCGTACTTGGCGATCGCTGCCCGCTTGCTGAGGGCACCCGTCAGCACCTCACGCCGTATCTCGCTCCACATCTCCATGTCGCAATGCACTCCTGTGCCTCTCTCTGAAAGGGGGTGTGATCGGGGCTGTCGCCCCGATCCTCCCCTCGCAAAGACCTGCACGGTTGTGCGCCGCCATTTTGGACCGCCGCGACACGGTCCCCGCGCCGCCGTTTTCGACCGCCGTCAACA